>MDSZ01211414.1_pt1 | contig 14032 bp, 12 predicted proteins | sample 811201 | NCBI WGS metagenome assembly MDSZ01 (sample SAMN05326647, study PRJNA326480) | marine metagenome | isolation source: seawater | place: Indian Ocean: North | collected 2010
AGTAAAGACAGAGTCGTAGGGGTTTCCAGCGTATAGAATTCTGTAACCTCTAGCCCAATCTGGGATGGTGTTTCCGTCCCCATTGATGTTAAAGTTCATATGCACAGCCCCCTTTCGTTCATTCAAGGCAGCAGTGGCTGATGTGGTTCTTTCAGCTATGGTTTTTGCATATACGCTTCCGAGTTTAATCAAGGGTCCGTTTCTATTCCACCTGTCGTAGAACATCATCCCGAACTCATGAAGAGCACCAGCCTTAAAAGAGGTCTGAGTAGACAATGCTTCGGACGCGGCTGAAACGTTTTCTACACTGGCTCCGCTTTGACCTGCCGCACCACTAAAGTCGTATGTTTCTGCGGTTTGCGAATTACCAAAACCTTCTGACTGAAAAGAAAGATTCCAGAAGTTTGACCCTGGATTTGATGCAGGGTCAAAGCCTGGATTTACACCTCCGTATGTAGTAAATATTTGATCTTCGTCTGGCGGGTTCTCTTCAATAGCCCCAAAGAATATGTAGGGGTGTATGTACGAGACACCTCCAGTAGAGTCTGTATTAAACTTCCAGGAGTGCCTCATCTTAACTTCACCTAAATCCCTGCTGCTTGGACCTATTGAAGAGGTGTCTCCTGTTTTATTTGTAGGGTTACAATCTTGAGTCGAAGTCACCTCGATCACATCAAGGTCAGTGTCAAATCGATTGAGCCACGTTAGGTTTTCTATATATGTGGCAAAATCATCAGCCAACTGCTGTATGGTATCTCCTTCTTCAGCCACGTACTGATAGTTTACAAACCACCTATTGCTGTCCGTTACATCATTGTCGTTGGCTGGTCCTATAAATATAGTGTCGTAGTCAGAGCTTAGATCAGGAGAACCCACACCCAGCCTCACGTTATTTCCTGCAGAGTCTGTTCCTTCGACCTGCATCAAAACCTCATCGACACCCGCAGTTGTGTTGCTTTGAACCGTACCTCTCGGCGTCCAAGAGAAAGAAATGACAGTCTGAGATCCCTCCTCTAGCGAATACGTTTGGTCCGATGCATCTGTAAACAACGCTGTCCAGTCAACCTTTATTGACCCGTTGCTCTGAATGTTTGCATCGCTTGAAGTTACAAACGTAACCAAACTAGACGTGTCTATTCCTCCGTTCCCGTCAGCAGTTTCAGGGCCTATGTATTCTGGAGTTATAGTTATGGATGGAAGTGTCGCAGCGTTGTTATATCCCTCTATGTAGTTTGAGTAGGCCAGCCTGTTTCCTGATATAGCCTGACCCCTGGCTATTCTAGGAACGTTGTCGTAAAGCTTGTCGGATTGCAAGCTCGATACGGTTCTATACCCAGCGTCATTGTAGAACCTGTACAGGCCAGACTGCGGGTTAAACACAGCAACGTTTGTTCCCGCTATACTCCTTGTAGTTGTTTCATTGACGGGGACCTCATCTACAACAAACCAGGCCCCATCATTGTCCTCTCTGGCGAGTATCCTGATGTTCTCTACCTCTGGTGTTTCTACGCTTTCATTCAGGACAAAGTCTGCATCAAATCCAAGCGCAAACTTTGTGTCTATAACGCAGACATTGTTCTCCTCTCTTAGAGAAGAAAATATGGCGGGCTCGTTTGGTGAATCCGCATCAAAAACAACAGCAGACGTCCTTGCCTCGTCAACAAAAGCCAGCTTTGAATAAGGTGATATCGCCGACTCTTCTCCGTCATTAAACACAAACTGAGTGGCAAACTGAAAGCACCTTCCCAGAAGGTTGTTGTCTGTTACGCTTGTGTCTGTATCAAACGTGAAGATCGGCTCTCTCGTTGGTGCGGGTACAATAGAGTTGATCACAAACCTCAGCTGATCTGCAGAGTATTGATCGTACTCCCCCGCCAAGGCCCTGTCTACGTTTATCTTCCTAGGAAGGTTTACGTTGTCCGTAAAGTAGAGTATAGACTGGATGGTGCCGTCTCTTTGAATATCTCTATTTAGGACGTCAGCCTTTATAAAAGAGTTGGGATCAAACCTAAGACCCCCAATCGTGTTCTCATTAGAAGCGGTTCTAAAAACCACGCTGTACTCATCCGTATTCATGTTGATCATGAATATGATGTCGTCATACGCCGCGTTATTTGTGTCAGAGGCAGCGAATACATACACCCTGCCTCTTTGTGGGTCAGACACAGACCCGATTACAGTCATCGGGTAGTCAGGCACCCTGTCGTCATAGTTGGCGTAGGTGTATGCCCTAGTGCCCCTTATGTTCTTTACAACTATGGCGCTGTTAGCACCGTCTTCATTCAAGGTAATGTTGACGGCGTCTACAAGGTCACCCTCTTCAAGGTATCTCTGGTCGCTGTCTGTGTTAAGCTGTCTGGGTACAAACTTGTCTATCTGCATTACAACTTAGGTGATTGCTTGGAGTTCTTTCTGATCGTCTTCAGCAATTCCTCCTTGGTGAAGGACTTCATTCTGGCGTTCGCCTTACGAAGCTCGTTGTAGTATTCTTGTCTGGCCCTGGCCTTTTCGTTGGCTGGGACAGATGACTTTCTTTCGATAGCCCTGTAGTATATGTAGCTTCTGAGAGCCTGCTCCCCATACAGGTGAACGCTGGGGTCTTCTGCCCTGGCCTCGTCAGCAATGTACTCAAGCACGATCTCCGTGATGTCAGAGTTTACCGAGAGCTCGATTCTGTTCTGGTCCAAGTTGACCCTGAACTCCCCGTAAAGGGTACCGCCCCCAACGCCGTACAGCCTACCTTCGTTGTTCTGGTACACGAAGTTTCTGAAGATATGAGAGTCAAATCCGCTTTTGATGCCGTCACCGCCAACGGAAGAAAACCCAGCCGTGCCAGTCTTGGAGTCCTCTCTGTCCTCGCATTCACCGCACTCCTTCATCTTCTGGGAGTAGTTGATGTTCTTGTTGTGCCCCAGAACGTAGACCAACCCGTCATTACCGACAACCCCTACCTTAGTCCAGTCCACGTAGTCACATGGCAGTTCAACAGAATCGGAAGTGGCATTTACAGAAAGCTTGAGGGACCGCACCACTTGCAGCATATCAAACCCCATCTCCCTCACACCCCTGAGCGCATGCGCCCTGATGGATGTCTCTGGGACACTACCAGCGTAGTCGTCGTGGTCTTGCGTGATTAGGAAGTCGTTTATGACCTCGGAAACTTTTACGTAATTCTTTGCCATCAGAAGGTTCTATCTCTTTGGTTTTCAGCCTCTTCTGTTTGCATCAAATTAATTACGTTGTTGTCTCTTATTGAGAGGCCAGCCAGTTGAGCCACCTCAAAGACCAGATCAGAGAGGTAGTGATCTGGAAGCTCGAAGTCAATGCTGTTCGTAGGGTCAAACGTGTCGTTGCCATCGATGGCCGTCACTGCGTAGTTCGGGAGGTTGGCACTCCTTGCACCAGCCAGAGTCCTGCCCTGAGGATACTTGTAGTACCTCATCTGAATTCTTTGTATGCTGGACGGAAACACCTCAATGTCCTCCCCTACCAGTGCAACGGGGTGTGACTCGCTTGGAGCCAAGAGATCGCTGGTCAGTATCCTGTCAATCTTGCTTTCGTCGTACACCATTTCGATCGGGACACGAGTAGACGTGCCCATGATGATAGTGCCGAATGTCGTGGCCGAGATGATTCTAGACAGGTCGTCGTTGGGATCCTTGTCGAACACACCGTTTGCTTTCGTAATCGTAGCCGACCTAGAAAAGTAGGCCAGGTCCTCCTCTACCCTTTTGAAGTAGGACTTGTCAGCCTTAGGGTTGAAGCCTGCTCTCTGCTTTCTGTGAGCGTCCTTCATCTCGTGAAAGAGCCTGTTGTAGACGTTCAGCTGAGCGACCTGAGCAAAGTTGTTGAACATGGCGGGCGTGACGAATCCACGCTGCTCTTTGTTAACGGCGTCTTTAAGAGTGTTGTATACGGCTTGAACGCTTGCCATACAGCAAATATACAAAAAGAAAAAGCCGCTCTAGGCGGCTCTTTCCGTGGGTTGTGATGCGAGTTAGCGGTTCAGTTGTTTGTCGATCTCTTCAACAACAGGAACTGCAGCCTCAGTAAGGCAGTACCTCACAAACACATCTAGGGGATCTTTACCTGCAGGGACAGATACGATAAGCTGGTTGGAGTCGTACCAACGAACTCCGTCACGATTCATCTTGATGATCTGCATCTTGGCAGCCTGACGAATCTTAGCCTTCATTTCCACAACAGGGTTATCGAACGAGTCAATGAACTTCTTGGGGCTCTTTTTAGCCATGATAAGGAGGTCGTGTTTGATCTCGTTTACTGGGCGATCAACGTTCATTCCGAACGAGATGGCAACGCCGAGAAGGTCGTTAAGGTCCTTGTCCCTAACCAAGGAGACAGCATCAGCCATCAAAAACTCTTGATCAACCTTGATCTCCGCCTTTTTCTCTTTGTTTTCAAGCTTAAACAACTGACCCCCGTTAGCAGCGTTTCCTGGGTGAATGTTCATGTAATTCCGCAGGTTCGGCTGATCAGGACGAACGAAAAGCCTGCCGTCATTAAATACAATCGCTTCGTTTACAGCAAACTGAGACTGCTCATCCACAAACACAGAACCCTCGTTAGGACAGTATCGAATCTCCCTAATCGTGTCGGACTCTTTGTCGTGAACGGTGGTTCCCGTTTGCTTCATAAGAAACACAGCACCTCTTTTTCTAATGGTGGTGTATTCAAGGATTGCGTTTGTTTTCTCCTGCCTTTTGAACTGCGTCTTAGGCTTAGAAGTGGTTGCTTTTGCAACGGGTTTGGCCGTGGTTTTAGCGGGCCGACCAGGGCCCCGCTTAGTTGTAGTACTCATTGAATTTCAGTTTAATTGAAGAGAGTAAGTGAGGGGAGAAGCTGTTCTCCTCCCCTCCTTACCTATACGTCTTAGTTCAACACCACGTGCTGGTTAGCAGCGCGGGTGATCAGGTTGCACTCAGAACGGTAGTGGAACTTAGCCACGTCCTCGTCATTCGTCTTGAATCCGAGAACACCACCGCCTTCAACCCAGTGCTCCAGCTCCCTGCTGTAGCCGTTGGTCTCCTTGAAGTTCATCTCCAGAGCAGGAGCCTTGGTGCCAGTCTTGGCGTCCGTGACCTGGGTCATCGGAACCATGGCGCCTCTGTAAGGCTTGTCGGAGAATGCACCCAAGAGGGTCGGGTCGTTCAGGAGCTTCCAGTCGTGCTTGTGGAAGGTGTATCCACCACGGGTGAAGCTCTTGAATCCGAGCTGAACAGCCATGTCGCGGTCGTTGTTAAACGCACCGAACTGACCAGGCAGACCAGCGGTCATCGTGTCGCCACCCGATCCAGCGTTGATACCAGCGGCCAACATGTCGTCGATATTGAGGCTCGTCTTGTTGTCGACGTACATAGCGTACTCGCTAGGAGCGCCCTGCTTGTCGAGCTCGAAGATGATGTTGTCAATGTCTTGGAACGTGGCGGAATCGCCGAATCCAGTCGTAGTGATGCCGCGATCCTCCACAGCCTGGAAGTAACCCTCAGAGCCAGTGATCTTACCAGCGTTAGAGGTGTCGGTCGGACCGTTCGGAATCGTGATGTTTCCGCTTGCCACCTTCTCGGAGAACAGCATCATCATCTCTCTCTGGTTCATGAAACGCTTCCGCGTATCCATCTCACCCTTAACGTACCAGCGGTAGTCACCGTTGCCGATGTTGATCCAGCCAATGTTCGTGGCCTGAGAACCATTGACGTGGTACGTCTCCTTCGTGATGAGGAAGGGGTTGGTTCTCTTGGTCACGTCCGTTTGGTAGAACTTGTTCGGCTGAGCAGTTCCCTGAGCGTGGATGTTACCGATAACAATAAAGGTAGCTCCTGCAGCAAGGTCACCTGCGCTAGTCGCAGACGCAGCAGTTCCGTCGAGACGCTTAACCGTAATTTGAGGCGTTCCAGCACTAGAGGCGGGGTCGGAGTCAGCCGTGACAGCGGTAACTACGTAGCGGAAACCGTCCTGGCTCATGATGACATCGTTCAGTCTGCATGGAACACCAGCGTTATCGAAGTAGTCACCGCTAGTGGCATTGACTTCGGTTACGTCGATTGTTCCTGCGCTCTGATCGAAGGATCCAGTAAACTTCCTGTGGAGACGACCCTCCTCCCAGTATTGGACTTCGTCCTGAACACCAGCAGAGCGGGTAGCACCCGTCAGTTGAAGGAAACCAGTAATACCTTGGTCACCATAGGTTTTGATCAACAAGTCCCTGTTGTCGGGCTTGTTGTACTTGAGCAACTCCCCAAGGGAGATGTACTTATCTGGTGCCGACTTCAGCAAGTTGCCGACATCAGTATGATTCTGTGTAGCCATAATAGCTTATATGTTTTGTTGTTGTTGGTTTTAAAAAGACCAGGTCGAGTCACCACCAAGAGCTTCTCTAAGCTGCTTGGAAAGATTGTCTTCCTGTTGTTGCCCACCTTGATTCGGAGATGGGACTCCAACGTTTGCTGCTTGATTCACCAGGCCGCGTTGACCGTCAGACATGCCCTGCTTATATACAGCTTGGACAATCTCTTCCATGTTGTCAATCACAGCCCTGTGAACATTCAGCTTGTCGTAGTCCCAGCTACCATCCCGTTGGACGTAGGGATCAAAGTACTCGTCAAGGCGAGAGTTCTTGTCGACAAGTTCGTTACGATACTCGTCATTGAGTCCGAACGTAAAGCTCGATCCGTTGCCGAGATCAAACTCGACTCCGTCTAGAGCATCAGTTTCGGCTTGCATGGCGTCATACCAACTATCGTCGAAAAGGTTCCCAAGACTTTCAGCTTCTTCCTGCATCTCAGGGGCAGCGTACTGCTCTCTGAGTTCGTCAATAGACTGACGTGCGTTCTGGGCGTCGATCTTGAGCTGCAGCTGCGAAACTTTCACCTCATCATCTGTGTGCTGATCAGGATCGAGCTTGTACTTGTTGTTCATCAGCGTGACGATCTCATCCTGAGACAGGTTGGGGTAGTCACTAGACAGTTGTACTTGAATTGCAGTAACGTCATCCATTTCGGCTGGGTTAAGCTGCTGGTACACGAACCAGTCTTGAGGGTCTCGACCTGTCTGTTCGACAAAGTCCATGATGACCTCAATCCTTTCGTCAAGCTCTGCTTGCTGCTGCTCTACTTCCTGGAGTTGCTCAAGGGATTCCACTTGATATCCAAGCCTTTCGCTTATGTAATCAAGGACGGCTCCTTCGAGGTCTTCCTGGTCGTAGTCTTCGCTATATTCAGTCTGAGTATCCTCCGTTGAGGCCTCTTCGTAGACTTCTTCCTGTACCGTTTCGGTTTCTGGAATCTGTTCTTCGTTTACCAGGCCTTCTGCCCTTTGGGCTTCCAGCACTTCACTTTCGTCTGCAAACGACCAGTTGCTCAGGTCCTCCCCTTGCGACTGCTCGTTAGGATTAATTTCCTCTGCCATGAATTAAATTTTCCACAAATGTAAATAGAAATTACTTACGGTATTTTACCGTCTTCTTCTTCTTCCACCTGCTAACTCTACCCTTCTCCCTCTTTTCTTTTCTCCCCGCAGCCTTCTCTGCTGGGGTGAGTTCCGATGCAGTGGCAGGTGTCTTACTACTAATGCGTTTTGTGGGACGGAAACTCCTGTCCCCCTTGGAGTAGTCCTTGTCGCCAGACAGGGTTCTCCACTCCTCTTTAAACCACCTTCTTAGAGCGGCTCCTTTTTCAGTTTTTCTTACCGCCACTTCCCCAGTTTTTAGCTCCAACCTTTCTGCACTTGGCAAGCGCACCAGAAGCGTAGGCCGAGGGCCACACCTTGTACCTAGACTTCACCTTGCTGTAGCAAGCGTCCTTGACGGCGCCCCCCTTCTTGTACTTCTTAATTGCCTTTGCCATGGGTTACGGTTTTAAACTGTGCTTTTGCTACGGCCCCAGGGTGAGGCTTGTAGTCCCCTTCCATGAGGTAGTATCGTCCAGACTCCTCCATCCAGTGGTAACCTTTGGGAGGGTCTATGCTCACCTTTTTGTTGAGCACTTTCAGTTTACCGCCTTTCTGATACTTGACCGCCTTCATGCCATGTAAGCAATAATAACGTCGCCAGAAGTGGCAGTGACCTTGCTCCAGCTTCCGTATATGGTTGCGCCAGCTGGAACCGTAACGGAGCTAAGGTTAGGAAACCTGGTCGTGTCGGTTGACTCGGTCGTAAGTGCTGCCTCTGCAAGAACAGTTACAGCAACAAAATTTAGTCCGCTGCTTGGTTCGATAGATCCAGCTCCGTTTTGGATCTTGTAACCGTGCTGCCCAAATGATGTAAGAGCTGTGTTTTTCATGTCATTTTGTTTTTGGCTAGGAGAAGCTTAATCTCCTGAATATCTTCAAGAAGCTGTTTTATGTTGTTCTTCAGTTCACCGTTGTCTGCCTCCAGGACGTTGACCCTGGACTTTAGCATGGTGTAGTCACTTTGAAACTTCACCCACATCCCAATCAAGGAACCGACTATAGCGAGCAGCTCAAATTGCGTTATTGCATCCATGTCTTTTAGCAGTTCCATTTTCTCAGTGCTAGTGCTTTACGTGTCGGCTTTCCGTTAGGCTTTTTCATAGGCCCCTTTACACCGCTCATTCTTGCACAAAAACTCTTTCTTCTCTTAGCGGCTTTACTCCCCTTCTTCAGTTTAGAAGGCTTGGTCGTGACGGCCATCTTCAAGTTACTTCCCGTCTCTCGGTTGTACTTGTCTACTCCAGCCTGCGTGAGCCCACCTTTCTTCTTGTCCTTATGGACACCCATTTTAAGTGAGACTCGTCCTCCTTTCTTGTAGGATTTGCAGGCTTTCATGAATACAAATATAATTACTCTTCTCCAATAAAAATTTCCGTGACTTCTTCAAGTTTTCTGATCACCTCATTAAGCTTCGTTATGGTTTCTGCAAGAGTGGCTTTACTTCCTAACTCAGTTGTAACTGCATATCCGTCTCTAGTTCTCTCTTTATTTATGAATTCTCCTGTCATGATGCTGTTAGTGTATATGAGTACTGCAAGTAATGAGTAGATGTCGTATTGACCGAGTTAGGCTTAAACACTACGTGAAGCAAATCTCCCTTCTGTATAGACAGGCTAGATGCAGACACGTTAAAGTAAATAGGCCTTCTAGTAGAAGATGGGAGTGTTTTCGAAACAGACAAAAGTTCGACCGCAATGTGTTGATTCGTTCCAGTTTGACTGGACGGACGTAAGCCATATACGTAAATATCGATAGACTTACTCGCAAGCGCCGAGCTGGTAGTGCTGATCCACCCCGTGATTTCACTATCTGTACAGGCTGCAGGAACGGTAAAGGAGTTAAAGAAATAGTCGTCAATAAGGTTGCTGACGGTGCTTCCAGTGGTGTAGGAGGTAGATGTTCCGTTCTTAGCGTTGTCAGAAATACCGTAAGAATAGTCTCCGATGTGGTATCTATTATCTTGACTACTAGACCACTGTCTTCTTCCAGCGTCATGCCATGTATATACCGTAGACCCCCCTCCTCCGCCGCTTGGCTGATCAACAAAAGACAGATTTCCAGAACCGTCAGTCTTTATAACTTGACCTGCGCTTCCGTCTGCGTCTGGAAGAACAAACGTCACATCACTGCCTAGGTTTGTCGACGGGCCTTTCAGGATTACCCCGTTGTTGCCCCCCATAGAAGGCTCTTTGAGCTTTATTTGACCAGAAGATATACCGCTAACAGCTGTCTCCAACTCACCCGTAACTCTTAGTCCATTGATGAATTCAAATTGATCGTCGTTTGGATTGTATTGAAGTCTAATATTAGATCCGTTTTTGAACACTAGATAGTTCCCGTCTACATCTACATTCCTGTTTCCAGAAAGAGTCATATCGGTATTAGCCAGGTTTGTATTCGTGTCGTTGTCTGGAGCTGGGCTCCATGCTTGAGCTGTAGCATCATACTTCAAAACCTCTCCTTCGGAAGCGCCTGTTGCTACGTCCGAAAGATCAGTTAGACTAATGTCTGATGCATCTACAGAAATCGATATAACAGAGTCGGATGGAGTTGACATGGCCGAAGAGGACACATTTACTCCATTAGCCCCTTCAATGTGAGTGATCTTAAAGTCTGAACCGTTCCAAACGATTACGTCACCAATAGCTTTAGATGAGTTTGCGGCTACATCGTCGAGGTCTTCGATGTCAGAAGGTAGGTCCGAAGTCAATGCCACCGTGCCAGTAGATGCAGGAAGAGTAATTACAGGGTTTGAGTTTTGATTGTCATCCGAAGACTTTAAGGTTACATATGCGGTTCCATTGTCAGACCCTTCGACAAGTCTTATTCCTGCCCCAGATGTTGAAACGCTACTTGCAAGTCTAAGGACCCCTTGAGCAAACGCAAGGTTGACAGAGTCTTGTAGCTCCCCATTAGTGGATCCGAAGGGAATTCTATAGTTTGATGGGGTGTAGTTGTAGTCTACACCTGGACCAGTAGGTCCTGTAGGGCCTCTAGACCCATCCGACCCTGTAGGTCCAGTCGGCCCTGTAGCGCCTCTATCTCCAGTAGCCCCTGTAGCACCTTCAGCTCCTGCAGCACCGCCTTGCGATATAGAGAAAATCTGTAGGTCCCCATTACCAACATCAGCAACCAACGCATTAAACATTGCTGTTGACGACACCGACTGATTAGGAGATGTGTAGCTAGACGCTAAAACCCTGAACGAAGTAATGTTGCTTCCAGCAACTCCAGATGCGTAGTAGAAAACATCATTTTTGCTGTATGTTGTATTAGCCTGTACGACCGACTGGAATGAAAACACGTCTCCGTCAGCTCCCGTAGTACCAGTCGAGCCCTGATTTCCCGTGACGCCTCTGGCGCCTGTGGGTCCGCGATCTCCAGTAGGACCAGTAGCTCCTCTTGAGCCATCAGTTCCAGTAGGACCAGTAGCTCCTCTTGAGCCATCAGTTCCAGTGGGCCCCGTGGCTCCTCTTGAGCCATCTGTGCCTGTTGGTCCCGTGGCCCCTCTCGAACCATCTGTACCCGTTGGTCCTGTAGCTCCTCTTGAACCGTCAGATCCAGTCGGGCCTGTGGCTCCCTTGGGACCTGCGGCTCCTTGGGTCCCCGCTCCAATTTTTTCAACCTCAAAATAACCAGCTTTTATCGTTCCATTGAAGTTAACGGGATCATAATCGTTATCAGATAAAACGTGACCAAAATTGGTATTAGGGTTGCTACTGAGGTCTTCATAAACTGGCTCTAAAAAAACCTCAAAGTCTACATCGTTAGATGTATCTACGTCAACTACCTCAGATCCCGAAATTGTGACTAACCGATTTGCATATTGAGTCTCACACGATTTTATGTTCTGGGCGTATTGCTCACTCCCAAGGCTTGACCTTATAAATCCCTTTATGTATTTGTCAGATATTGAGGATCCAGCAAAAATGTTGAAAGAGTAAGAAACTCTATACCTTCCAGCTCCGCTTACGGTTATTTTTTCACCAGATGTATTTGCCTGTATATCTGTACCAGTTTCATCTAACTCAACTCCGAACGGAATTTTTTCTGGCCCAGTTGCATTCTGATTAAGAATAAATTCATTGGACCCATCATGGAGAACCCCTGTCGCCAATCCCATTTTGGCGTAGTTGATGTCAAATGTTCCAGGGGGACCAGTGGGTCCAGCAGGACCTGTTGCCCCTCCTGCGGGACCCGTTTGACCTCTGGCCCCAGTTTCCCCCCTGGCTCCCGTTTCACCCTTTGCCCCAGTTTCACCCTTATCTCCAGTTTCACCCTTATCTCCAGTTTCTCCTTTTGCCCCAGTTTCACCCCGTGGGCCCGTAGATCCCGTAGGACCTTTTGCTCCTGTAGATCCAGTAGGTCCAGTGGATCCACCAGCAGCTCCTGTAGCGCCCTTTGCTCCCGTAGCGCCCCTTGGCCCTGTTTCACCCTGTGGACCTTGGACATTAGAGTCTGCACCAGTAGCACCTCTTGGACCAGCGGGTCCTTCAGGTCCTGTTTCGCCTCGAAGACCTTGCGGCCCAGTAACCCCTTGAGGTCCCGTGGGTCCTGTGGTCCCACTGCTTTGTGACCCAACCTCTACCCAGTTTGAAGAGTTATCCCAGTTTCCGCTTCCCGTTGCACTGGCGGTATATAAATACACCTTGTTGTCATTCCTCATCAAAGCGAGGAACGGGTATGTTTGAACGTCAGACGCAAGGTTGTTGCGATCGGCGACATTAGTAAAAACGCCTATACCCCTGACCTGCTGGTCAAACAGGTCTATGTTTGCCGCGTTAGAATTTTGCTGTTGAAGTATACCTAGAAACTGAGGCATTATAGTTCTGTATTTGTTATAGTAAACTCAAGACCGTTGTTTGATGCCCCCATGCTGTTTATCAGCCTGAGCACAATCATTTCAGTTGTTGCTGATCCAAATTCACTGATTGAAATATCAGCATCGTAAGTAAGGACGAAAAAGTCAGCGTTACCACTGTATCCAGTCCCGTCACTGTTTTTCAATACATAGCTGTTATTGTCACTGTCAGTTAGGTCTATGTTCGCGTTTCCAAGTCCCACGATGGTCTCTCCTCCAGTTCCCCCGCTGTATCCAAAGTAGTGAGCTGGTATAAAGAAGTATATATACTTTCCACTGGTGAATGTCGTGTCACACTCAAGAGAGACGACGAGGTCGTCTTTGTTGTCACTTCCAGCAGAGTTAGTTGTGGTTTCCGCAACATACCTAGTATCCGAACTGGTCCCCCTAGCAGAAGAAGCACTCTGAACATCAAAAACAGTTTGAAACTGTGAATTTGTAGCCGTGTGAGTAAGAGCAGTAGAAGACGCAGTCATTTTTACTGGAAGCCTATTGCACGTGTAGTTGTCGGACTGTTCATCGGCTGGCGAACCAGGTGTGGTGTACGGAGATACTTCGTCGTAAATCCTTACCGTATATGTCTTCGATACATCCAGTCCAACGTTACCATCGTCGACAGCAACATTGTAGTTAGACGAGTTTCCAGTGGTGTTTTGGTTTTGAGTAGATATATCTACAGGGTAACCCGATACGCTAGAACCGCCTGGTGCGATAATATCTAGCTTATCCAGATCCACCCCTGCTGTATTCTTCTGTATCCTAAACTCTACGTGACTTCTACCGTTGTGAATCTGTCTACTGTTGTCGTTTTCATTTTGACCTCCAAGGTCTCTTCTGTCTAGAAGTATGCCCTGACTAGTGCTATTCGTAAATATGATTTTTGGAGCACTGTACGTAGGCTCGTATTTTTTGATGTTGCTGTACTTAATCTCCCCCGTTTGACTTTCTGTAACCTTTACTCTAAACCAAACCTTCTCACCGTCAGGGAAGGCAGAGAAGTTAACCGTAGTAGTCGCCGTGGTAGAGTTCCCAGAAACACCTGAGTCTGTCTCCACCTCAGTGTAACTTGCTCCGCTATTTGTACTCTTTTCAAACCTGTGAGTAAGGGTAGAGCCCTGAGATGAGTTCACGTTAGTGCAAGTAGACGTCAGTGTAACAGAAGTACTGGTTGAAGATGAGTTGTATCCAATCGCGCTGGGCGATCCCGAAAGGGAGGGCGTGGGTATCGATCCAAGCTCTATGAGTGCTTCTTTTATTATATCCAATGCTGACTTGTTTCCGTCCGCATCGGTAGCGGCAACGGTAGCTCCGTGAGAAAACTTCCCGAAGTCTCCTCCGTCTGGAAGGTATACTACAATGTCATTTTGAAGGGTCTCCTCAGGGCCAGTGGCGCCTTTAGCTCCAGTTGGACCAGTAGCACCCCTATCTCCAACTATATCGGCAAGAAAGTCATCTTGATCGCCACTGTTCCCTTGCGCCAACCATTGTTGATACGCACTAAGACCCGAAGGCCCATCTGCACCAGTAGCACCTCTTACCCCTGTCGGTCCTGTAGTACCATCGGTTCCCGTAGGACCTCTAGACCCCGTAACTCCCCTTGCCCCTGTAGGACCTCTGTCACCAGTAACTCCGACACCAGTGACACCCCTGTCTCCAGTGGCGCCCTTAGGTCCTGTAGGCCCCGTACTTCCGTCAGAACCCGCC
>MDSZ01174579.1_pt1 | contig 14030 bp, 16 predicted proteins | sample 811201 | NCBI WGS metagenome assembly MDSZ01 (sample SAMN05326647, study PRJNA326480) | marine metagenome | isolation source: seawater | place: Indian Ocean: North | collected 2010
AACAACAAATTTTTTACACGGGATACCTCATTTTGCCATCTCTATAGCTTTAAAAAGAGAAGATGAAATTATATCTGGTTTAGTTTTTGACCCTATTAAAAATGAAGTTTTTTATGCCGAAAAAGATAGCGGTTCATTTCTTAATAATAATAGAATTAAAGTTTCAAAAAAATCGAATCTTGAAGAATGTTTATTTGCATCAAATAATAAAGGTTTAAAATCAATTTATCCAAAGCTAGATTTAAGAAACACTGGATGTGCGGCACTAGATTTGGCTTACGTAGGATGTGGGAGATTAGACGGTTATTTTCATAATGAAATAAATTTATGGGATGTGGCTGCTGGAAAAATTATTATTGAAGAAGCTGGGGGAAAAGTTAACAAAATATCTGATTACGAAATTAATAAAATTGATATTAGAGCTGGGAACCCAAACATATATGAAAAAATGTTAAAAAAACTTGATAACTTTTAATTGTGTTTAAAATATTCTTTGCTATAAGGCTGCAATGAAAAAAAATATACACCCTAAATATCATACTATTAAAGTTGAAATGACAGACGGAACCCATTTCGAAACTAAGTCAACCTGGGGATCCGAAAATGATGTATTAAAACTTGAAATTGATCCAAAATCTCATTCTGCATGGACAGGTGGAAAGCAAAAAATCTTAGACAAAGGCAGAATTAGTAAATTTAATAAGAAATTCCAAAATTTTAGATCTGAGAATAAAAACTAATGTCTAAAGCTCCTTTAATGCCTATGGCTACAGCAGTCTGGCTTGTAGAAAATACAACTTTGACCTTCAAACAAATTGCAAATTTTTGTAAATTACATGAAGTAGAAATTCAAGGAATAGCTGATGGTGAAGTTGCTAAAGGTATAGTTGGTTATAATCCAATTATATCAGGTCAGTTAACAAGGGAAGAAATTAATTTAGCATCATCCGACGAAAATAGAGAATTAAAAATAGTTGATAAAGAAGTTGAAATAAAAAATTCTGAAACTAAAATAAAAAGATATGTCCCTTTATCAAAAAGACAAGATAAACCAGATTCAGCCTTGTGGTTATTAAAAAATCATTCTATCTTAAAAGACTCTCAGATAGCTAAATTAGTTGGAATAACTAAAAACTCAGTAACTTCAATTAGAAATAAAAGTTACTGGAATTATAATAATTTAAATGCAAAAGATCCTGTTGCTATGGGCTTATTTTCTCAAAAAGATTTACTAAATGCAATTACAAAAGCTGAGAAGCGTATTGTAAAGGAAAAAAAAATTAAAGAAAAATTAAATTTACAAGGAAAAAATTAAACTTGAAAGTCATAGACAAATATTATTTAAAATGCTAATTAGTCGTTTTTTTGGAGGTTGTTATTAAAATAGAAGTAAAAGACAATAATGTAGAGCAAGCACTCAGAGTTTTAAAAAGAAAGCTTCAGAGAGATGGCTTTTTTAAAATTATTAAACTTAAAAATAATTATGAAAAACCGTCTGAAAAAAAAAAAAGAATTCTTCAGGAAAACATTAAAAGAGTAAAAAAACTTAATAAGCTCAAAAATAGAATTTAAATATCGCGGGGTGGAGCAGCCTGGTAGCTCGCAAGGCTCATAACCTTGAGGTCGGCGGTTCAAATCCGTCCCCCGCAACCAATCAATCCAATTCAAATTTATCTTTGTAATCTCTTTTAAGTTTAAGATTTTGTTTATTTTTATCCAAAATACAATTTCCAATAACTAGATAATCTAAATCTGTTCCCATGAAACAATTAAAAGCATCCTTGGGTGTATTGACAATAGGTTCACCTCTAACATTGAAAGATGTATTAACTAATATTGGGCAGCCAGATTTCTCTTTAAATTTATTAATTAAATCATAATAAATTCTGTTTCTTTTCTTATTAACTGTTTGAATTCTAGCAGTATAATCAACATGTGTAACTGCTGGAATTTCAGATCTTTTGATATTTAATTTATCTATTCCAAATAGATTTTTTTGTTCATTCGTCATTTCAACCTTTTTTTCAGATTTAAGATTTGCTACTAGTAGCATATATGGACTTTCAACATCGATATCAAACCAATTAGATAAATCCTCTTCTAAAATTGATGGAGCAAATGGTCTGAAGCTTTCTCTATATTTGACTTTAAGATTTAGGTTTTTTTGCATGCTATCAGATCTTGGATCTGCCAAAATTGATCTTCCTCCCAAGGCTCTAGGTCCAAATTCCATTCTTCCTTGAAACCAGCCTATAGCCTTATCTTTCATAAGAAAATCTGAAGTTTTATTCAAAATACTCTCGTAGTCAAAAGTTTCATAATTTGCACCAATTTGTTTCAATTCACTTTCTATTTCTACCTGGCTGTATTCATTTCCAAGATATGAACCTTTCATCATATCTGAATTATTAATTTTTCTATCATTACCGTTTTCTAAATACCATAAAGCCAAAGCAGCACCAAGAGAGCCTCCGGCATCACCAGCGGCTGGCTGTATCCATATATTGTCAAAAATTTTTTCATTAAGAATTTTTCCATTTGCAACGCAGTTTAAAGCAACACCTCCAGCTAAACATAAATTTTTAATATTATATTCTTTTCTTATTGATCTAGATAATTTAATCATTATTTCCTCGGTAACATTTTGTATTGACGCTGCAATATCCATATGAAACTGAGTAATTTTTTCTCTATTAGAGTTTCTTGGATTTTGCCCAAATAATTTATGAAATTTAGTATTAGTCATTGTTAGACCTGTAGCATAATTAAAATACTTATGATTTATTCTAAATGTTCCATCTGGTTTTATGTCTACTAACTGTTTTACTTTATCAACATAAATAGGATTTCCATATGGTGCCAAGCCCATTAATTTATATTCACCACTATTTACTTTAAAACCTGTATAATATGTAAACGCAGAGTAAAGTAATCCTAATGAATGCGGAAAATGTATTTCCTTTTTTATTTTTAAGTCATTATCTTTTCCTACAGCCACAGTAGTAGTCGCCCATTCACCAACACCATCAGCTGTCAAGACCACTGCTTCTTTAAAAGGTGATGGAAAAAAAGCACTAGAAGCATGACTTAAATGATGATCTGAAAAAAAAATATTCTCGTCGGACTTATAATTATTATCGTGACTTTTAAGTTTTTTAAAAAGAAAATTTTTTTGAAATAACTTCTCCTTTATCCATAAAGGAATAGCTTTAGAAAAAGACTGAAATCCTTTTGGTGCAAAAGCAACATATGTTTCTAATAATCTTTCAAATTTTAAAAATGGTTTTTCAAAGAAAACTATTTGATCTATTTCACTTAGTTTTAACTTTGAATATCCTAAAACAAATTCGATTGCATTGTATGGGTAACTGGAGTCGTGTTTTATTCTAGTAAATCTCTCTTCTTGAGCAGCTGCAATAATTTCGCCATTTTTTAATAAACAAGCTGCGCTATCATGATAAAAAGCAGAAATGCCTAAAATTGATTTCACTTTAAAAAATTGTATAAATAAATGGAGCTACAGCAGAACCTTGCGTTAGTACTATTAGGCCCCCAAACAAAAGAAGAATTATAATTATTGGAAAAAGCCAATATTTTTTTCTAACTCTTAAAAATTCCCAAAATTCTTTTAAAAAATTCATTTAAAACTGATTTTTCATTTTACTTACTGGTTCATTTTTTTCAATCCAATATGATTTATTTTTGTTATATTTAAGATTTAAAAGATCTTTTTTTATAAAACGCATAAATAGTCCAATTGGACTTACAACAAAAAAAAATATAATTGCCATAATAATTGGGGAAATTATTTTTCCTAAAACTAATCCAAATTTAAACCAAATGTTGTTTAAAGGGGTTAAAATTTTAGAATTTAATAATCCTAAAATTAAAAAAACTATTGAAACTAAAATTGACCAAATTCTTATTTCATTACTATCCAACAAAGGGTAGAAAGCAATAATTAAAAAAACAATAAAAAAAACAATACCAAAGCTTCTGTTTGAACTTATCTGAATATCTTTAGACATTATTTTAATAAAATAAAAATTTATATTTATAAACTTTTTATAATATCTTCTGTCATTTTTTTTGCATCTGCAAATAACATTAGAGTATTATCTCTGTAAAATAAGTCATTATCTATCCCTGCATACCCTGGTGATAAACTTCTTTTTACAAATAAAACAGATTTACTTTTTTCAACATCTAAAACTGGCATACCATATATAGGACTTTGAGGGTCAGATTTAGCAACAGGATTAGTTACATCATTTGCACCTATAACATAGGCAACATCACAATTTGAAAAGTCATTATTAATTTCTTCTAGTTCAAATACTTCATCATATGGAACATTAGCTTCTGCTAATAAGACATTCATATGGCCAGGCATCCTTCCTGCTACAGGATGTATTGCATATGAGACTTTAACACCATTCTTTTTTAAAGCATCAACCATTTCTCTTAATGCATGTTGCGCTTGTGCTACAGCCATCCCATAACCTGGGACAATAATTACTGACGATGCATTCTTCATTAAAAATGCTGCATCATCTGAATTTCCATTTTTTACTGGTTTTTGTTCTTTTGTTTTTTCATTTGAAGCACTATCAGTAGCTCCCCACCCACCTAATATAACATTGAAAAATGATCTATTCATTCCTTTACACATAATATATGATAAAATAGCCCCAGACGAACCAACTAACGCTCCAGTTATTATCAAGGCTGTGTTTTCTAACGTAAAGCCTATGCCAGCTGCAGCCCATCCGGAATATGAATTTAACATTGATATAACTACTGGCATATCTGCACCACCTATAGGTATAATTAATAATATGCCGACTAAAAATGATATTATAACAATTGACCAGAATAAGTTATTTGATTGGGTTTTGCACAAATAAAAAATTAGTATTAATATAGAAATACCTAATATTAAATTTATAAAGTGCTGTCCTTTGAATGTAATAGGTGCTCCTGACATTATTCCCCTCAATTTTAAAAAGGCTATTATCGATCCAGAAAAAGTGATTGCACCAATTGCAGCTCCTAAAGACATCTCAATTAAACTTGCAAGTTTAATTGCTCCAACATCTCCAAGGTTGAATGCGCTTGGATTCAAGAAAGCAGAAATTGCAACAAAAACAGCAGCCAAGCCAACTAAACTATGAAAACCGGCTACTAACTCAGGCATTGCTGTCATTGGTATTTTAAAAGCTATAAATCCTCCAATTGCTCCCCCAATTAATAAAAATATTAAAACATAGACCATCCCGGTTCCAAAATTACCAACTGATAAGAAGGTAACTGTTATTGCTATTATCATTCCAAGAATGCCAAAATAGTTTCCTGATCTTGAAGTTTCAGGGGAAGATAGACCTCTTAGAGCTAAAATAAAGAGGATTCCAGATATGAGATAAAATGTTGCTGATAGATTCGCTGACATAATTATTTCTTTTTCTTTTTATACATTTGCAACATCCTCTGAGTGACAAGAAATCCTCCAAAGATATTTACTGCTGCTAATATAATTGCCAAATATCCATATATGCTAGAAATACCAAAAATGTTATTATCTGAACCTGACAAAGCAGCTATTATTGCACCAACAATAATTACTGAGGAAATTGCATTTGTTACCGACATCAATGGTGTATGTAAAGACGGTGTTACACTCCATACTACATAATATCCTACAAAAATTGATAAAATAAAAATACTCAATCTGAATATAAAAGGATCTATTTCCATTATTATTTAACTTTTGTTTTTTCTATTATTTCATCTTCCATATTTATTACAATTTCTTTTTTTTCTTTATCAAATAAATTTGCAAAAAAATTAAACACATTTTTTGAATACAAATTTGAAGATGAAACTGGTAATTTATTTAGAATATTTTTTTCTCCAATAATTTTAATACCATTATGATCTACTATCTGGTCAACTTTTGTTAGTTCAGCATTTCCACCTTGAATTGCAGCCAGGTCATAAACTACTGATCCCCGTTGCATTTCTTCAATCATATCCTTTTTCAAAATTAAAGGAGCTTTTTTTCCAGGAATTAAAGCAGTACAAATTACTACATCTATTTTTTTTAGAGTTTCTTTTAACAAACTTTCTTGTTTTTTTTTGAAATCATCTGAAGTTTCTTTTGCATACCCACCTTCAGACTCTAAATTCTCTTCACCCTCGACCATCAAAAATTTTCCTCCAAGACTTTCAACCTGTTCTTTTGATGCTGCCCTAACATCAGTAGCAAATACTATAGCACCCATTCTTTTTGCTGTTGCTATTGCTTGCAATCCAGCGACACCTGCCCCAACTACCAAAACTTTTGCTGCGGAAATCGTTCCTGCTGCTGTCATCATCATTGGTATCGCTTTTTCAAAAACTGAAAATGAGTCAATAACCGCTTTGTATCCAGCAAGATTGGCTTGAGAAGATAATATATCCATAGATTGAGCTCTTGTAATTCTTGGTAGTAATTCTAAAGAAAAACAATTTATTTTTTTCTCTATTAAATTTTTGATTTTTTCATTATTTACGAATGGATTTAACACTCCTATAAGAGATTGATTTGCTTTTAATAATTTTAAATCCTCATCTTCAAGTAAATTCAGTTGAACAATTACATCTGATTTTGAAATAACCTCTTTTTTATTTTCTAAAATTTCTACCCCTTCTTTTTGATATTCATCATCAGAGAATCCCAGATGATTGGCATAATTTTTATTAATACAAATATTAATGTCTAAAGCTTTATACTTTTTTAATATATCTGGAGTTATAGCAACCCTTTTTTCAAAATTTTTATTTTCAGAAATTGAACCAATTATCATTTTATAAAAGAAAAATTGCCATTAAAATAAGTATGATTACAACAGCAATAGAACCCCAAAGTACAAATTTTGTAAAATTATTCCACGTATTTTTATGACTATCATTATCCATTATTACTTTTGTCTTGCTTTAAATTTAGGATTTTTTTTATTTATAATATAAACTCTTCCTCTTCTTCTGACTAATTTAGAGTTTAAGTCTCTTTTTTTTAAAGATTTTAATGAGCTTGCGATTTTCATATTTTTATTTTTTAGATTTAATAAACGATGTTATGTAATCTTTCAAATGCATTTTTCCATAATGTCTCATTACTTTGTTATTAAATGTCATATTTGTTAGAGCAGAAGCGTATCTTTCTCCCTTTCTTTTGGGTAAGAATTTTATATTGGTTTTGAACATTTTGGCAACCTGATAAATTGAATACGATTTTTTGTGACTGATGCTATAATATCTGCAATTATTTTGTTTCCACGCCTTCATGCATACCTCAACTGTGTCCGATATATGAGTAAATCTTCTAGTCTGCGATCCTGGTTTTACAACCGTTAGAGGTAAATTTCTTCTATATTGATCTTTAAATATACCTATAACAGTTGCCATATGGCCTGTTTCAATTTGATTATCTCCATAAACATTATAAAAGAAAATAATTTCGAATCTAAGATTAAACCATTTTTTTAAATTTTCTAACAACTCTAAATTTTTTGATTTTGTAAATGCATAAGGAGATAAATTCTTGTCATCTCCTCTCTTTCCAAGTGAGGCAGATGTTGCGGAATAAATAATTTTAATATTATTATCTAGACAAAATTTAAAAACTTCTTTGCTTCCAATTGTATTTGACTGAAAACATTCATTAAAATGTTTAAAACTTTGATATATTCTAGAAAATTCTCCAAAGTGAAAAATAGTATTGATTTTATTTTTATAATTTTTAAGTAATTGTTTTATATCTGATGTATTTCCTTTCAAATATTTAACTCTTTTTGACTTTATATGATTTGTTTTATATCCAGATGAGTAATTGTCTAAACTAATAATTTCGTAATTTGTTTTTTTTAATAGCGATTTGATTAAATTTGATCCAACAAATCCTGCTCCACCAGTAACGACAAGATATTTTTTCATTTTATCAAAATTGTAAATTTATTTTTTTTTTAAATGATTTTTCAAATAATCATTAATAGCGATTGATATACCTTTTTCAAATTTAGTTTTATGTCTCCAGCCATAACTCTTAGCTAGAGATGAGTCTAATAACTTTTTAAATGTTCCATTTGGTTTTTTTTTATCAAATACAATTTTTAAATTTACATTCATATGCTTCATTATTAGCCTTGCGTATTTTTCGATACTTAAATCTAAGCCTGTACCAACATTGAGCATTTTATGTTTCGTTTTTTTTTTTAAAAAAAAAATACATGCTGATGCAACATCCTCACTAAATATAACTTCTCTTAATGATTTTCCATTTCCCCAAAGTACAATATGATCTTTATTTTTTGATATAGCTTCAATTATTTTTTTTATTAATGCTGGTATAAAATGAGAGTTTTTTGAATCATAATTATCATTTTCACCATAAGAATTACAAGGCATTAATGTTTTATAATTTAAATTATACTGACTACTATAGTTCTCACACAATTTTAATCCTGCTAATTTAGCAATTGAATAAGGTTCATTTGTTTTTTCAAGATAATTTGACAAAAGATATCTTTCCTTAATTGGTTGTTTTGATAATTTTGGATAAATACAACTAGATCCTAAAAAAATTAAATTTTTTACACCTGCCAAATAACTTCCGTGAATTAAATTAGCTTGTATCGCTAAATTATCATAAATAAAGGATGCTCTATCAGTGTTGTTAGCTACAATTCCTCCAACTTTTGCTGCTGCTATAATCACTCCATTAGGTTTATTTGACTTCAAATATTTAAATACTTTTTTCTGATCAGTTAAGTCAAGTTTATTTCTACTCTCATACAAAATTTTTAAGTTTTTTTTTTTTTTTAATTTCTTTAAAATTGCCGAACCTATCATCCCATTATGACCAGCTATAAAAATTTTTTCTTTTCTAGTCTTCATAAGTTTGATTTAACTCATACTCAACCATATCCTTTATTAAATAATTAATATTTTTTGATGGTTTCCATTTTAGGAATTTTCTTGCTTTTGATGCATCTCCTTTGAGAGTATCCACTTCTGCAGGTCTGAAATACTCTTTTTTGATCTCAATAATTGGAACTTTCTTTTCCAAATATGCTTTTTCATGCAATCCTTTACCTTTCCAAATAAGTTTAAGTCGTAAATATTTTGCAACTAAATTAACAAATTGTTTTACAGAATATTGTTTACCAGTGCATATGACCCAATCTTCAGGATTTTTATATTGCAAAATTCTCCACATTGCCTCAACATAATCTTCAGCATGACCCCAATCTCTTTTGGCGTATAAATTTCCTAAATACAATTTTTTTTGACTACCATTTTTTATTTTACACATTGCTTTAACTATTTTTTTTGTAACAAAAGTTTCTCCTCTTAAAGGACTCTCATGATTAAATAAAATTCCATTGCAAGCAAAAATGTTATATGATTCTCTATAGTTAATTGTAATCCAATGTGAATATAACTTTGAGACACCATAAGGGCTTCTAGGATAAAACGGAGTTTTCTCATTTTGTGGAAATGATTGTACTTTGCCATACATTTCAGAACTCCCAGCTTGATAAAATTTAATTTTTTGGTTTAATTTTATAATTGAGTCTAATATTCTTAGAGTTCCGACTGCATCAGCATTAGTTGTATATTCTGGAATTTTAAATGAAACTGCAACATGTGACTGTGCAGCAAGATTGTATATTTCATCTGGTTTAGTATTTTTTATTAAATTAAAAATTGAAATACCATCTGTGATATCTCCATAATGAAGAATGAAATTTTTTTTTTTTACAAATGGTTCTTGATATATGTCGTCTATTCTTGATGTATTTATGGATGAAGATCTTCTTTTTACACCATGAACTATATATTTTTTTTTTAATAATAATTTAGTTAAATATGATCCGTCCTGTCCCGTCACTCCAAATATTAATGCAACTTTTTTCATAAAAAATAATATAAAATTATAATATTCTATAATTAGGATAATTAAAAGAATTCAAAGAAATGAACTTTAGCCTGGCAACGTCCTACTCTCCCGTATCTTAAGACAAAGTACCATCGGCGCTGAAAGGCTTGACTTCCGAGTTCGGAATGGGATCGGGTATTACACTTTCGCAATAATCACCAGGCAATTTCTTTTATATTAAAAATTATGAATGTAAATACTTATTTTATGAATGTATTACATTATTTATCGATTTTAACTATTAAAAAATCCAAAAATATATGTTGCCCAAGCAATTTACTAATTTATTTTTTGTTTCCAAAATTAATATTTTTTATTTATTTATTATCATTTGTTCTACCCCATTAATTTTAATGATTTATTAAGAAAATTATTTTTTTAATTTTAACACCACAACCTTTCTATAGATTGCAGCTGGAGTTTCTTTCGATTTTAAGTAAAAATTTCAAATTCTAATTTAATTCTAAATATTTAAATAATTTAATGATTTGCTAAATAATCCTTACTAATTTTTTATGTAATGATAGCAGCGCAGAAGAATTTAAAGTTTTTTTAAAAAATGTTTTTATAAATAATGAAGACCAATCAATCTTTTTCAACGGATAATTAAAACTCTTATAATAAACTTATTATATCCTTAAAAAGTTATAACTCTTGTGAATATAAAATATATTTACACTATTTTTTGCGTATTTGTTTTCAAGAATATTACCTGAAAGTAAAATTTTTAACTCACTTTTAGTTAACCTCTTTAACATGTTTTTATCCATATCAAATTTATAGCATAAGTAATCTTTTTTAATCTGATTATATATTATTTCAAAATTACTATAATTATATTCTATTAAAATCACAGGCTTGCTTTTTTTTAAAAATTTCTTCATACCTTTGAGAACTTCGTGATCTAATCCCTCAACATCTATTTTGATAAAGCAAAAATCATTTTTTAAACCTAGATTATCAAAGTTTTTAAGTTTGAATTTTTGAGATTTATATTTAAATTTTTTATATTTTTCTGGATAGTTGCTTTTTATTTTATTTTTAATGTATGATTTATCAAAACTATTATTAAAGTGAAAATAATTATTTTCGTAAAATGCTTTTACTAATTTTTTTTCACAATTTTTTGAATGTAAACCAAAATTATAAATAAATAAATTTTTATAAAACTTAGATAATTTATTGATATAATTTTTAACCAAGAAAGTATCTGGCTCAAAGATATGAATTTGATTATTTTTAAATCCCAATTCTCTAAATCCAATAGTAGACAATCCTATATTGCCACCAACATCGATGAAGTCTCTTTTTTCATTTTCTCTAAATAAAAGTTTTAAAGCGAAATAATCTTTATCATGAGGGAAAAGAAATTTGAATTTACTTAAATTGTTATAAATGAAGATTTGAAGAACAGGTATATTTTCTATGAATTTGATAACTTGATATCTTAAATTGCTTAAAAATATCATTTCTTAAAATACTTAAACTTTATAATTGTTTTTATTGCTCTTAAACCGTCAAAAGCGGTAATTTTTTTACCATCTTGATATGTTCTACCATTATAATTTATAGGGATTTCATATATTTTAATTCCTAAATTAGATAATTTTGTATTAAGCTCTGGACAAAATGAGAAACCTTTTTCTGTGAAATTAATTGACTTGAATATTTCAGATCTAATCATTTTATAACAAGTATGAGCATCAGTTAATTTCTGTCCGTTTATAATGTTAGAAATAAATGTTAAAAAAATATTACCCCAAATTCTTATTTTATGACTAAAATTTTGAACATTATTAAATTTATCTTTTTTCAAAACTCTGGATCCATACAATGCATCAATTTTTTTATTTTTTACTTCATTAATGAATAATTGGTATTGATTTGGATCATATTCTAAATCAGCATCTTGAATTATAACATAATCTCCGGATATATATTTTTTTGCACTTATTATTGCTGCGCCTTTTCCATAATTTTTGTCGTGAAGTATTATTTTATCAACTTTACTTTTAAAATATTTTAAAATTAATTCTCGCGAGCCATCGCTTGAAAAATCATCAACTACAATTACTTGTTTTTTTACCTCACTTAATAAAACTTTATTTATAAGTGTCTCCACAGTTTTAATTTCATTGTAGACGGGTATAATTATTGTTAATTTCACTACTATTTTAGATGTTTGATATTTTATTATTAAGTTTTTTAGCCACCTTTTTTTATACACCTTATGGTTATCTATTTCAAAAAGGAAATAATCTTAGATCGTATTCTTTGCAATTAATATTTGGATTGATAGTTCTTTCATTTTTTTCATTATTTATAAATTTCTTCAGTCCTTTAAATAAGGTATTAAATACTACTTTTTTAATTTTTGGATTAATATTAATTTTTTATTTTAAGCATATTTATTTCAAAAAAAAATATTTTATTTTTTGCTTATATTCTTCAATAATAATTTTTTTGTTAATTACAGTAAGTAATGTTTACAGACCAGATGCTGGACTTTACCACCTTCCATATATTAATATTCTAAATGAGGAAAAAATAATTATAGGTTTGTCAAATCTACATTTTAGATTTGGACACACCTCAATACTACAATATACATCTGCAATTTTAAATAATTTAATTTTTAACAACCATGGTATATCTTATCCTAGTGCGCTGATTTCAAGTGCAGTAATTATTAATTTTTTATCAAATTTAAATCACAAATATAAAAAACAAATTTATGATTTACATTTTTTTATTGTTTTCTCATTTATTATTTTTATCTTTTACAAAATAAATAGATATAGTGAATATGGAAATGATGCTCCTGCTCATTTACTAATGTTTTTGTTAATATCTGAAATAATAAAAAATATTAATAATTCAAAAACTATTATATTTAATTATTTTTTAATTTCTTTTTTTATTCTTATGAATAAAATAATATTGTCTTTTTCTATTTTTTTTCCCGTTGCATTGTTTTTTAAAAAAGAGATAAAATTTAAAATATTTAAAATTAAAAACCTATTTTTATTTTTTTTTATATCAATATGGATTTTAAAAAATGTTTTAGTCAGTGGATGTGCTTTATATCCAGTAAAAATAACTTGTTTTGAAAAACTTAAATGGACAGATTCAAAAGAAGTTGTTAAGATTTCTACTATAAATGAAGCTTGGGCCAAAGGATGGCCAGATTTTAGAAAAAATAATATAAATAAATTAAATGAAAAAGAATATTCTGAAAATTTCAATTGGATAAAAACATGGAGTAAAAATCACTTATTAAAAATTACCAAAATATTAGTTCCATATTTAATATTCTTGTTTTTAATTTTATATTTATCAAAATTAAAAATTAAAACTAATTTAAAACCTATAAAAAATTATTTAAGTTATATTTTTTTTGTTAGTGCTTTAGGAACCGCAATTTGGATCTATAAAGTTCCAGTTTTTAGGTATGGCTATTCCTATCCGATCATTTTATTATCTTTATTCTTTGGGCTTATCTCTCAGTATTTTGACTACAAAAAAAATTTAAAGTTTTTTTTAAAATATTCAATAATTGTAATGATAGGAGTTTTTGTTTTGAAAAACTTAACGAGAATAATACTTTACGATAATAAATACTATGACTACCCTTGGCCTAAGATATATTCAATGCAAGAAAACAATATTTTAGATGAACCAAGCTCAGGTTATATTAAAAATAAAAAATTTTATTACACAAATAAGAATTATTGTATGTACGGATATTCTCCATGTGGAATATCAATAAAAAATTTGAATTATGAAAATTTCTTGAATTATTCGTTAATTTATAAAAAAATAAATTAAGTTTTTGCCTAAAAAGCTCCTTGATATTTCTTTATTATCTATAAAAGATATAAACACGATAATTATTCTAAAAAAATATGTTTATAAAATTTACATCTTTAATTATTCCTACAAAAAACAGGTCAGATTTGTTGTTAAGATTATTCTCATCAATTAATTACTGCATTTCAGATTTTAATGAAATAATTATTGTAGATAGTTCAAATGAAAATGAAAATAAAAA
>MDSZ01033009.1_pt1 | contig 14029 bp, 14 predicted proteins | sample 811201 | NCBI WGS metagenome assembly MDSZ01 (sample SAMN05326647, study PRJNA326480) | marine metagenome | isolation source: seawater | place: Indian Ocean: North | collected 2010
AATTTAATTGAATTGGTTAAATTAAATAAAATAAAAAGTTTTTATTATGCAAGTACAAGTAGTGTATATGGTTCAAACAATAAATTACCTTTTGATGAAAAAAAATCCACAGATAGCCCATTAAACTTTTATGCCGCAACAAAAAAATGTAATGAAGTAATTGCTCATAGCTATTCTCATTTATATAATATTAATACAGTTGGATTGAGGTTTTTTACTGTTTATGGCCCATGGGGAAGACCTGATATGGCTTTATTTAAATTTACAAATAGAATTAAAAATAAAAAAAACATAGAAGTTTTTAATTATGGAAATCATTTTCGTGATTTTACTTACGTAGATGATGTTGTTGTTTCTATAATAAGATTAGTTGATAAAAATATTGCTTTGTCCAAAAAAGGTAAATTAAGTAGTCATCAGATTTTTAATATTGGAAACCAAAAAAAAGAACCTTTAAAGAAATATATAAGTCTGATTGAGAAATATCTTAAAGTTAAGGCAAAAAAAAATTTTCTTCCTTTGCAAGCTGGTGATATGAAAGCTACATATTCTAATTCTAGTAAACTTTATAAATATATTAATTTTAAACCAAAAACTAAAATAGAAAAAGGAATAAAAAATTTTATAGAATGGTATAAGCTTTTTTATAAATAATTTTATTACAATGACAAAAATAATTGCAGAAGTTGGACTAAATCATATGGGGTCCTTAGAACTTGCAAAAAAATATATTGTAGAAATTTCAAAAACCAGAGTCTGGGGGGTTAAATTTCAAATTCATGATCCTTATTTTGAAAGTTCTAGGCACGAAAAATTTAGAGTAAAAATGTCTAATAAGTATAAAAACAGGTATGATTATTGGAAAAAAACATCCTTTTCTAGGAACGAATGGAAGAAATTGTACTTATTATCGAAAAAAAAAAATTTAAAATTTATAGTATCTCCATTTTCAGTTCATAGCTTAAAAGTTATAGAAAAGATAGGTGTAGACTACATAAAAATTGGATCTGGTGAGATTTATAATAAACAGTTAATAGATTATTTATCATTAAAAAAAAGAAACATTATTGTAAGTTCAGGAATGTCCAATTGGAGGGAAATACAATATATTTATAATAAGTTAAAACTGAAGTCTAAAAAAAACTTAGTAATTTTACAGTGCACAAGTCAATATCCCTCTAAATTAAATGATGTAGGTTTAAATGTAATTTCAGAAATAAAAAAAAGATTTAAATGTAACTCTGGACTGTCGGACCATTCAGGGAGTGTTTTTCCTGGTATAACAGTAATTTCAAGAAATGAAGATTTCCTCGAAGTTCACGTAAAATTAGACAGCAAATCTAATTTTCCAGATAAATCAACATCATTAAATATGAATTCTTTAAAATTTCTTCAAGATTATAACAATGCAATGGTGGCTTTGAACAATAAAGTAGATAAAAATAAAGTATATAAAAAGTTTAACAAAATGAGAAAATTGTTTGGTCGTAGTTTAGCATTAAAAAACAAAATGACTAAAGGTCAAATTCTTAAAAAAGAGGATTTGATTTTGAAAAAACCTGGAACAGGTTTGAGTGTTAAATATTTAAATTTTTTTATTGGAAAAAAATTAAATAAAACAATGGTTCATGATGAGCTTTTAAAAAAAAAGTATGTCTATTAAAAAAAAAAGAAAAATTTGCGTTGTAATCAATAGCAGACCAAACTATTCAAGGATTAAGTCTTTCTTATACGAGGCTCAAAAATCAAAAAATATCGATTTAAATATTTTGGTTGGTGCATCAGCACTTTTGTATAGGTTTGGAGAAGTAGTTAAAATTATTAAAAAAGATGGTTTTAAAGTTTCGCATATGGTTCATTCAATAGTTGAAGGAGAGAACCCAACTACTATGGCGAAGTCTACTGGTTTAGGTATTATAGAGTTATCAACACATTTTTCTAATATCAAACCTGATATTGTCTTAACAGTTGCTGATAGATTTGAAACCATTGCAACAGCTATCGCAGCAAGTTATATGAACATCCCTGTTGCACACACACAAGGAGGCGAGGTAACTGGGTCAATAGATGAAAATGTACGCCACGCAATCACCAAACTTTCACATATACACTTTCCATCAACTAAAAAAGCTAGACAAAATATAATAAGAATGGGTGAAGATCCCTCTAAAGTTTTTCTTACAGGTTGTCCCAGTATTGATCTTATAAAAAATACCAACTTAAAAATTAGCAATAATTTTATAAATAAACTGCAAGGAGTTGGTGATCCAATAAATTTTAGTCAAGATTATATAATACTTTTACAACATCCTGTAACAACAGAGTATGGAGATGGCCTGAACCAAATAACAAAAACTTTACAGGCAATATCCAAATTAAAGAAAAAAATTCAAGTTATAGGTTTATGGCCAAATCCGGATGCGGGATCTGATGATATATCAAAAGGTATAAGAATATTAAGAGAAAATAAAAATGACTTCAAAATGAGATTTTTTAGAAACTTTGCCCCAGAAGATTTTTTGAAAATTTTAAATAATTCAAGTTGTATAGTGGGTAATTCATCAGCAGGAATAAGAGAGTCTTCATTTATGGGTGTCCCATCTATAAATATTGGCTCGAGACAAAACTCTAGAGAACGAGCATCCAACGTTGTAGACGTGCCTTATGACGTTAATAAAATTTATAAAGCTATAAATTATCAAATTAATAGAAAGTACAAAAAATCGAATATTTATGGTGATGGCAGTGCGGGAAAAAATATAGCAAGAATTTTATCTAGAGTAGATTTATCAATAAAAAAAAAATTATCTTATATATCTTAATGATAGGAATTGTTGACTTAGGTATTTCAAACATTAGAAATATTTGTAGATTTTTTGATAATATAAATAAAGATTATTTAATTATACAAAATGTTAAAGATTTTAATAAAGTTAATATTTTAGTTCTTCCAGGGGTAGGTTCATTTGGTTCAGGAATAAATCAACTGAATAAAAAAAACTATATTAGTGAGATTATCAATTTTCATAAAAGTGGAAAATTACTGATAGGAGTTTGTTTAGGAATGCAATTAATGATGCAAAAAAGTGATGAAAACTATGGTATAGCAGGCTTGTGTTTATTAAATCATTCGATAAAAAAAATAAATTACACAGATTGCCAAAAAAAAATTCATGTTGGTTGGAATGAACTAAAGACTGCAGGTGATCATAATAATTTATTCAAAAGATTTGATAATAAAAGCTTTTACTTCACTCATTCCTTTTTTTTAGATTCTATTGACTCAAAATGTTTTGGTAAGACCAAATTTAATGATGATGAATTAATTTCATTCTTTATAAAGGATAACATTGTAGGGTGTCAATTTCATTTAGAATTAAGCGGTAAAAACGGGTTTAATCTGATGAATAAAATTTTAGAGTATGAAAAAAGTTTATGAAATTAAGAATAATACCAAAACTTGAGGTTAAAGGCGAAAATTTAATTAAAGGTATAAATTTTGATGGATTGAAAGTTATCGGTGATCCATGTGAGGCAGCTTATAACTATTTTAAAGATGGTGCAGATGAAATTTTTTATGACGATATAGTAGCGAGTCTTTATGAAAAAAGAATATCCAAAGAAATTGTAAAAAAAACCAGTGAAAATATTTCAATACCGTTGACTGTAGCTGGTGGCATTAAATCAATTAGTGATATAGAAGAACTGTTAAATTCTGGTGCTGATAAGGTTGCTATTAATACCCATGCAGTTAGAAATCCAGAATTTTTAAAGGAGGCATCCAAACAGTTTGGAAGCCAATGTATTGTTCTGTCAGTGCATTCAAAAAAAATACAGAATAATTATGAAATTTTTACGGAAAACGGAAGAGAGAGAACACAATTAGAACTCAATGAATGGATAAACAGATGCGTTGATTTAGATATTGGAGAAATATTTCTTTCTTCAATAGATAAAGAGGGGTTGTGTAAAGGTTTGGATGAAAATTTAATAATGAATTTAAAAGAAAACAATCTTCCAATATCATATGGTGGTGGAGTAGGAAATCTTGATCATTGTTTAAAATTTTTACACAAACATAGAGTAGATGGATTATTTATTGCTTCTGCAATACATTACCATTATTACAAAGATAAATTTAAAAATACTTATGAAAAACTTAATAAAGACAATTTTATTGAATTAAAACCATTTAGTATTTTTGACTTAAAAAAAAAACTGAACAAAAATAGTATAAATGTGAGATTAGATGGAAATGTATAGTTATAAAAAACAAAAACAAAAATGGCAAATGTCAAACATCTATTTGGAAAATAGATTTAATAAACCAAAACAAACTTTTAAAATTTCTCATGATTTCATTGTCAAAAAATTTAAAAAAAATAATATAAAACTGCTAGATGTTGGTGCTGCAGAATGTGCATTTGCATATTACCTAAAAAAAAATTCCAAAAATATTGATGTTACAAATTTAGAGTATGATAAAAAATTGATTAATTTTTCAAAAAAAACATTTCCAGATTATAAAATAATCCATGGTGACATAAATAAATGCAAAAAAATCAAGAGCTCTTATTTTGATACTGTAACTTGCTTGGGTGTTCTATCAATTTTTGATGATTTTAGGCCGTCAATAAATGAGATGTTAAGAATTTGCAAACCTAAAGGGTTAATTATTATAAATAATATGTGGAACACTTATCCTATTGATCTAAACATAAAAATAAGGCGTTCAGTGCCAGTCAGTAAGGACAATTTTAAAAATTGGGAAAGTGGATGGAATATGATATCAATATCTACAATTTCAAATTTTCTTAATACATTAAAATCTGTAAAAAAATTTGGATTTTATGATTGGCATATGAGTGTTGATTTAAAAAAAGATAAAAAAAATTTAATGAGGGCATGGACTATTAAAGATAAAAATAAAAAAAGAGTTCACTTTAATGGTATAGGAAGAATAATTGATAAGAAATTTTTAGTGATAGAAAAAAAATAATTAATTAAAATGGCTTTATCAGACAATCAAATATTAGAGTATAATACGAAAGGTTACTTAATCTTAGATGATGTATATGATAAAGATTTATCTTTAGAATTTTCGAACATATTAGCATCTATAATAAATTCATTTAATTTAGAGAAAATATTTATTAAAGACCTAGATAAATTAAGCCACAAGGATGCAATAGAATTGGTTTTAAAATCATTAAATGATCTTGAAACATTAGATCATAAATATATTAAAATTATTTATGATACTGTAAGAAATACTGATCTACTAAATAGAATGACTAATTCTCAAAAAATTTTGAACACTGTGAGCCAATTAATGGGTTACGAAAATAAAATTCCATTATATATAAAGCAGATAGCATGTAGGATTGATATGCCACAAAATCAAACTTTCTCTTTAGATTGGCATCAAGAGGCACCTTATAGCATCAAAGGCTCAGATTTTATTCAACTTTGGGCACCAGCTATCAATGATGTAAGCAAGATGAATGGATCAATTAAAGTATTAGAGGAGTCCAACAGTGCTGGGGTAGTTGAGACAGAAGATTTTATTCCTAACGTTGGGCATGCTCAATATAAGCCCAAACAAAACGTTATAGATAAATTTGTAGAGAAACAAATAGAGCTCAAGTTTGGTCAAGTTTTACTATTCTCTAACACATTAATTCATAAATCCGGTGATAATTCCTCTCTTTTACCACGATTAACATTATTGGCTCATTATCATAATCCTTTAAATAAAAATTTTTTAGATGCTATGGGTCAAAAAGAGACTGAACCACCTTCAAGAAATACGTATAAGTAATTATGATAGAAAAAAAAATTGCAAAAAAAAATTCTTTTAAATTTTGGCAAAGACATAATTCATTAAAAGGCTTTCCAGAAAAATATCCAGAGGAGGAAGTTGTTAGATTTTTATCTATGTTTAAAAAAAAAAATATAAAAATTTTAGATCTAGCCTCAGGATCAGGCAAAAATACATTTGCTGCAATTGACAAAGGGTTTAAAGTTTATTGTGTTGACTACTCCAAACCTGGTCTCGATTTAACCCTCAAATCTATAAAAAACAAAAATAATTGTAGAACTTATTGTTTGGATATTACTAAAAATCAACTTCCGTTTACTGATAATTTCTTCGACGGAATAATAGCAACTCAGGTGTTGGACCATGTTTTTAAAGAGGATGTCAATTTTATTGTTTCGGAAATTAAAAGAGTTCTAAAAAAAGATGGGAAAACTTTACTTAATCTAATGTCTACAAAAACAACTAAAAAAAGCAGATTAGGATATAAAATTAAAAATGAGAAAAATACTTATTTGACTAACCATGGTAATTCTGCTGGAGAAGTTCATAGCTTGTTTGAAGAAAAAGAAATGAAAAAGTTATTTAAAAGATTTAAAATTTCAAATTCAATGATAGTGAGCGTTAGCAATGATTTTTCAAAAGAGAAAACTGTATTTAAATATTTTTATTTAACCCATTAATGACAAAAATTCTTCATGGTTTACCTGAAAAGGTAACTTTTTGCAAAAGATGTGTTATGTCAAACCAAAGACCAAGTACTACCCCAGAGCATACAAAAAGTTCTACCGATATAAAAACAGCAGAGTTTGATGAAAACGGTGTATGCCATGCTTGTCTTTTTTCTGATTTTAAAAAAAAAAATTAATTGGAATGAGAGAGAAAAACAATTTGAGGAATTGTTAGCTAAATATAGAACTAAAAATTCTAGTTATGATGTTCTGGTGCCAGGTAGTGGTGGAAAAGATAGTATATTTGTATCTCATTTGCTTAAATATAAATATAATATGAAACCTCTTACTATAACATGGGCTCCTCATATTTACACTGATATAGGATTTAAAAATATGCAATCTTGGATACATTCAGGTTTTGATAATATATTATTTACACCAAATGGAATGACACATTCAAAACTGACCAAAATTGCATTTGAAAAATTATGTAACCCGTTTCAACCATTTATAATTGGTCAAAAACTTTTAATGATTAGGTTAGCTAAGCAATTTGGAATTAAATTGATTATGTATGGTGAAAATCAAGCCGAGTATCATAATAAATTATCTGACAATCAAAGCTCGGAAATGAAACCTGATTTTTTTTCAAGAGATAAGTTAGATAAAAATGAAATAAAAATTGCTGGTCACTCAGTAAAAAATTTAATTGATGATTTTAATTTCAAGTTAGAGGATTTAGAAAATTATATACCATTAGATAGACAGGAAATTGATGAATTAGATATTAATGTTCATTACACATCATATTTTATGAAATGGATTCCCCAAGAAGCTTATTATTATGCAGTAAAAAATGCTAGATTTGAGCCAAATCCTTATGGACGAAGTGAGGGCACTTATTCAAAGTATGCAAGTCTAGACGACAAGACAGATGGGTTTAATTATTACACAATGTTTATAAAATTTGGACAAGGCAGAGCTACTAACGATGCTGCTCATGAAATAAGAGATGGACATCTTACAAGAGACGAGGGTGTTTCTTTAGTTAGAAAATTTGATGGAGAATTTCCAAAATTGTATTTTCAAGATTTTTTGAATTACATAAATATAAACCAAGAAAATTTTTTTGAAATTATTGACAAAAATAGATCTCCACATTTATGGAAAAAAAATAATTTAACAAATAAATGGGAATTATTACATCAGGTAACCTAGTATACCATGAAACAATATTTTAAGTACTTATTTTCAATTTGCGAAAATAAAGAAAAAAATATTCTTATTTTGTTCGGTATTTTAGCAGTTATTGCAGCTATATTTGAAACAATAAATATTTCTGCTTTAATTCCATTGATTAATTCAATTATAAGTCCTGATGAAAATATTTTTGAAAAGTCCAAATATCTTTTATTTTTAGAAAATTTATTCTCAGAAAATAGTACAATCAATTACTTGATGATTTTTTTAATAATTTTTTTAGCTAAAATTATATATTTAATAAGCTTTAATTGGTTTATTTTAAGTTTTTTAAAAAAAGCAGAAAGAAGATTAACAAAAAAACTTTTTGAAACTTATATTAATCAGTCATTAAATTTTTTTTTTAGAAAAAAAACATCTGAAATATTAAGAAACCTTACCAATGAAACAGCTATATTTAGGGGCGGACTACAAGATGCAATTGAGTTATTTGTAGAATTAATATTAATTATTTTTATTTTATCATTGTTATTATTAATTAGTTTCAAAGCTACAATTATAATAATATTTTTAGTTTTAATAGTTTCCTCAATTTACATATTATCTACCAAAAAAAAAATTGCTAAGTGGGCCAATGATAGAATTTTTTACTTAAATAAATATTACCAAAATGTTATCCAAACATTTAGATTAATAACAGAGGTTAAAATTTTTAATGTGAGTAATTTATTTATTTCAAGAAATTATGAAAATATTAATAATCTGACTGATATTGTTCATTTTAGAGCATTTATTAAAACTCTTCCTAAACTAATTTTAGAGAGTGTAGGTGTAATTTTTTTTGTTTTAATAATATTTGTTTTTATAAATTCCAATTCAGATACTAACGATATCGTTGTTATTCTTGGGGTATTTTTAGCATCGTCTATAAGAATAATTTCTTCATCAAATAAATTGTTAGTTATCTACCAAAATATCAAGAATTCAATTCCATCGTTAAAAATTGTAAATGAAGAATTAAAATTAAGTAGAAATATTCAAAAAAATACAATTAAATTAATCAAGTTTAATAATGAAATAAGACTTAAAAATATAAGTTTTAATTACTCAGATAATAATATTTTTGATAATTTAAATTTAGAAATTAAAAAAAATTCAATTATTGGGATTTTTGGAAAAAGTGGTCAAGGTAAATCTACATTGATAAGAATTATATCTTCATTGTTAAAACCGACTAGTGGGCAACTAATGGTAGATGATAGTGAAATAAAAGAGAATGAATTTTTGAATGTATCCATAATTCCTCAAGAGTTTAATTTTTTTGAGGCGTCTATAAAAGATAATATTACTTTTGCTGACAAAAATAAAGAAATAGACTTACAACGTTTACAAAAATCAATAGAGGCCACAAAATTACAAGATTGTGTTTTAGATAAAAACGGAATTTCTATAGATACTTTACTAAATAACGAACTAAAAAATTTTTCTGGAGGTCAACTTCAAAGAATTGCTCTAAGTAGGGCCATATATAAAGATTCAGATCTATTGATTCTTGATGAAGCTACATCTGCGCTTGATCATGAGTCAGAAAATGAAATAATGAGTTTGTTAAATAATTTAAAAAAAGAAAAAACTATTATTATAATTTCTCATAATCAAAATAATTTTGAAAACTGTGATATAGTTTATGAAATTAAAAATAAAAAAATAATAAAAAGTGATAAATAAAAATTCTAAAATTCTTGTAACTGGAGCGACGGGTTCATTTGGTGTCAGTTTTGTAAAAACAATACTTAAAAAATTTCCAGATATAAAAAGATTAGTTGTTTTTTCTAGAGATGAGTTAAAGCAATACAATTTTAAATCTTCACTAGAAACAAACTATAAAGGACTAAGATTTTTTATAGGTGATGTTAGAGACAAAGAGAGACTTAAGCGAGCACTTGAAGATATTGATACGGTTGTTCACGCTGCAGCATTAAAGCAAGTTGATACTGCGGAATATAATCCAATTGAATATATTAATACAAATATTTTAGGTGCTAAAAATTTAATAGAGTGTTGTTTGGATACAGATGTAAAACAGGTTGTGGCTCTTTCTACTGATAAAGCAGCGGCTCCTATTAATCTTTATGGAGCTACAAAACTTTGTAGTGATAAATTATTCATTGCTGCAAACAATATGTCTCCTAAAACTAAATGCAAATTTTCCGTCGTAAGATATGGTAATGTTTTTGGGTCAAGAGGCTCAATAGTTTCTTATTTAATGAACAACAAATCTAATTTTGTTAATTTGACTGATAAAAAAATGACAAGATTTTTTATAACCCTTGATAAAGGGATTGAAACTGTTCTGTGGGCCTTCAAAAATATGGTAGGTGGCGAAGTATTTGTCCCTAAAATTCCTTCAATTAAAATTATTGACCTAATAAAAACGATTAAACCTAACGCTAAAATTAAATTAATTGGTATTAGACCGGGAGAAAAAATTGATGAGCATATGATAACAACTACAGATGGTCAAAATACTTATGAATTAGATAATTATTATATTATAATGAACAATTTTAATATTGACTTAAAAAATAAATTTTTAAAACTTCATAAAAATGCTAATCCTGTCAAAAAAGGTTTTGAATATAGATCTAATTTAAACAACTTCCTAAAAATTAATGAAATAAAAAATTTAATAAAAAAAATATGATAATTGGATTGTATGTTCAAAATCATATTCAGACTTTGCAGTTTTCACTGGCAAAAAGCTTGAGACGAAAAAAAAATAAAATATATTGCTATTCAAATAACCTTCTCCATGTTCAATATCTACAAAAAAATTTTAAAAAAGTATTCAGCAAAATAGAATATTCAGACCTAAATAATTTTATTTATAATACAAATGTTAAAAAGAATTTTAAAAAAAAACAAATTTTTTATGAAAAAAAATTGCAGACAACTTATTTAGATATATTGGCATCTAATCGAGTGCATGGTATTGAGTATGCAATTGGTTCAGAAAATCATCCAAGGCATCAATTGTCTGATATTAAAAAAGAAAAAATTTTTTCTGGTATGAATGATTTTTTTGATTTCTGGCTAAAAGAAATTAAAAAAAAAAAAATTCAAATTTTAATAAGTGCAGAGAAAGAGCATTATTTAGTTTGTAAACTAACAAAAATTAAGTTTAGAGCAATTGAAAGGTCTAGAATCCAAAACTATCATTATTGGGCAAAGTCTTCGAATAAAAAAATTCCAGGAATTTATAAAACATTTAAAAAACTATCAAAAAACAATAAAAAATACCTTGATACAAATAAAATTTTACGTAGAGCCTATGACGCAGAATATTTAAGAAGAAAAAGAAACCTAGAAAATTTTCAACTATCATCATCTTTTAAAAAAGGTTTTTTAATTTTTTTAAAGCATATTCATACTAAATTAAGAACGTCTAAGTTTAACTATTGTTTAACTTCAAAATTAACACTGCAGTTAAGAATGTGGAGTCATTTTCGATTTTTAAAGAAAAATTGCAAAAACTTGAGACAATTAATTAAAGAAAAAAAAAAATTTGTTTTTTTTCCACTACATACGGAACCTGAGCCACAAATTTTAAATAACTCACCTTATTTCTTTTTTCAAGAAGCTTTAATTGCTTTGATATCAAGATATCTACCCTCAGACTATTATTTGGTTGTAAAAGAAAGTCTTGTGGGAATTGGAAGACGAAATGATGGATTTTATAAAAAATTGAAAAAATTTAAAAATGTTATTTTACTCGATCCATTAGATGAGGGCGTAAATGTAATAAAAAAATCTAAAATTGTAATAACCATCTCTGGAACAGCTGGCACCGAAGCATCAATTTTAGGTATTCCAGTGATAAGTCTCAGTCCTTTCAATGATTATAATATTTTAGACTCAGTGTATTATCTCAATGATCTTACAGAAATAAAGAACGTGATTGATTTACAATTAAAAAATAAAAAGTTGATGGAAAAAAAATTTAAAAAGGATGGATACAATTTTTTATTAGCTTTAAGAAAAAATTCTTTTGACCTAGAAGAATATGATCACTTAATAGTTAGTAGAATTAAAGAAATAAGTGAAAAAAACCAAGAAACTCTGTATAGAAGCTTTATGAAATCGATCAAATGATTAAACTTTTAGGCATTATTCCTGCAAAAAAAAATTCTTCTTCAATTAAAAATAAAAATTTTTTAAAAATTGGAAAAAAAAGAATTATTGATCAGTCAATCGAAGTTCTAAAGAAATCAAAATATATAAATTACAAATTTGTTGATACAGACTCAATTGAGATTGCAAATTACTCAAAAAAACTTGGAATAAATATTCCCTTTTTGAGACCTAAAAAATTAGCTTTAAAAAATTCTCCAGTTTATAAAACAATATTAAATTCAATATTAAAATTAGAAAAATTTTATAAAACAAAATTTGATGCAATAATTCTTTTACAGCCAACTTCTCCATTAAGAACAACAAGACATGTTAATAAAGCAATTGAGTCATTTATAAAGTTAAAATCAACAACCATGGTAAGTATTTGTCCAATTGAGGAGCCTCATCCATTTAAGATATTTAAAATAAACAATAAGAAGATTACTTGTTTGATAAAACATAAAAGAAAAAATCTAAATAGACAATTTCTTCCAAAATTTTTTAAACTTAATGGAGCTATATACATAGTTAAAAGAGATTATTTTATTAAAAAAAAGAAATTTGTGTCGGAAAACTCTAATTATTATTTGATGGAAAATAAAGACAGTATAAATTTAGACACCAAAAATGACTTAATATTATATAAAAATTTTTTGAAAAAAATTGAGTAATCTATTTTTAATTTTACTTAAGTCTAGTGATAATTTTTACAAAAAAATTAATTTGAATTAAATGATATTTTATAATGTATAATAAAAAACCTAATTACTTTTCATTTTTTTTAATAGTTTTAATTATTTGCAATTTTTTCCATCTTTTTAACTATTTTATATTTCCAATTAAAAAATCTTATTTGATTCCAAATTTAGTAATTGAAATGAATACCTACTTTTTTCTGGTCCTTTATATTTTTTTAATTTTAATTCATAAAAATAGAATATTTGAAGCTGATAAAGTATTATTTTATCTTGTCTGTATATTTGCTTATTATTTAATAAAAGAATTTTTATATACAGATAGTTTCTATTTTTTGAATTTAACTGACCCATACTCTTTAATGACTATCAATTTTATTAATCTAATTGCTGGATATTATCTAATCAATTGGATATTTAAAAACATAGATTTAAAGAGTCTCTCTTTAAGCATAAAAATAACATTCGTATTATTTAGTATTTTACTTATTTATTACACTTTAGTCGCGAATCTTTTTATTATTCAATTTAACTTTCAAGACTCATCTTGGAAACTAACTGATTGGTTTCGAGGTCAACAAACTCTTACGAGTAATGCAATATTGTATGCGTACTCGTTTTTATTTTTTTTAACGTTCGAATTTTCAAGTTATAAAAAAGAAAAGATTATTTATTTTATTGTTTATTGTTTGATATTTTATTTATATTCAGATTATAGTCTTTCAAGGACGGGCTTAATAATTTTTATTCTGACTTCTTTATACTTTTTTTTTAATATTTACGATAGAGCCTATCGTTTAGTTTTTTCAATTTCTTTGGTAATTATATTTTTTTTCTCTTATAATCCATTAATTAAGATTATTAATCACACGTTTAATGAAATCAAAATTAGTAAAAATATATTAGAGCAAATAAATAACTTAAAATCTTTTAGTTACGATGAAGACGAAATAAAAAAAAATTATCCAGATGTTAAAAGATTTGGTGAAATTGAAAGCAATATCATTAGAATAGGAACAATATATCAAATATCAGAAAAATTTTTAAGTGATAAAAAAAAAATAATTTTTGGTATATCGGCCAAGGAAGCTTTTCAGATCAAGGTCTTAGGTTATAGTAATCATTCTTTACTGATATATCTATTTAGTATATTTGGGTTATTTATATCTATTATAAGCATATATTTCCTATTTTTTTTAATAGGTTTTAAAAAGTTAAAAAAAAATCAAACATTTTTCTTACTTACTTTTTTGTTAATTGTAATATTAATGGATGATAAAGTTTATTCTTATTATTCAATAATCATTTATTTATTATTAAATAAGAATATAAATCTTACTAAATTAAATGAAAAAAATTAAATTAGGTGTTTTAGGTTGCGGCAGAATATTTAATAAACATTTGAAAGCAATCAATGATCATAGAAATATAAATAATTTTGAATTAGTATCAATATGTGACACTGATAA
>MDSZ01139158.1_pt1 | contig 14029 bp, 20 predicted proteins | sample 811201 | NCBI WGS metagenome assembly MDSZ01 (sample SAMN05326647, study PRJNA326480) | marine metagenome | isolation source: seawater | place: Indian Ocean: North | collected 2010
ACTTTTGTGATTGATGCGATCACAAAAGATAATAACAATCAACCTTGGTTCGATTTTCTTGATACTCTTAATCTTGAGAGTGATGACACAGAATTAAGCGATCAAATCTACAAGTACTTTGAGATTATCCGAAATTGGGGCTATCAGGGAAATAAAAACCCCTCTAAAGCATTTGACATGGCTTTAGGACATATCCCCATCTATGAAGATGAAGGCGGATTCAGATGTACAGGTCCTAGCGGTGAGACTCTTGCTGAAATACTTACTAAAAAGGTAAAAGGTTCAGAAAGAGATTACTTACTGCCAATGACCTCAAATGAAGAAGAATTGGATGACCCAGATAGGAGCGAGGCTGATCTTAGTGAAAGTGATCAAGATCCATACGCACCCTTACCCGCGCTTCGTTCGCTCTTTAACAGAAGCAGCAATGTTCAAGAGGCTCTTACGACATTAAGCAAAATGGAAACGAAAGCTGATAAGAGGTCTGTTTCTCAGGATGAGGATGTCGTAGTACTTGATACTGTTCATGGTTGGAAGGGTCTTGAGGTCACTAACCTTTACGTCCCTATGGTCGCAGGAAAGTTCCCTTCAGAGAAAGTGGAGTTTGACCCTATCGTACACAATACTATGGAAGATGCTGAGAAAGAGAAAGCCGAGCAAGAGCAGAAGCTCGCCTACGTCGCAGTCACTCGCGGTATGAAAAACGTCACAGTTCTTTCTTACAAGCATAATGAGAAGGGTGAGGAGCTTCAGCCCTCTGAATACATCAGTAGGATGGGTCTAAATTGTGGGTCTAAGACTGCTTCAACGAAGCTCGCGACAGCTCTTGAGATTCTTTCTGAGAGTCTCATCATAGAAGATGACGATATGAGTGACGCGGAGATCGACGAGGCTCTTGGCATCTACTGATCAGCGCGGGGGGCTGAGGAGATCTTAACGATTGTCCCCTGACCCACCTAGAGCATCTCTATTCTTTCGGCTGATGAGCTTATCCATGTTCTGCTCTGCGACTTCAGAAAGAGATCCGCCTAGCTCATCTACTAGGCGAGCGCAATACCAAAGGACATCGCCGATTTCCTTTGCCATTTTCTGACTGTTCTCAGAGCTTACTTGACCGTCTTCATCACGAATGATCTTCTTAAGCTTTCCTGCCACTTCCCCCGCTTCAGATGCGAGTCCTAAGCACAGATATTCAAGGGCTTTGCTTTGAGGGTAAATGGCGGTCTGCTTAGTGAACTCTTGGTACTCATTGAAAGTAATATCAGAGTATACAGAGGCTTTGACTTCGTTGAGGTAGTCGAAGACGGCTCGATCTCTTTCTTCGTCAGTCATGTCACTCTTAGTGACGAGAAACTCGATCTCTTCTCTAGTGACGACGAGAGTCTTTCCGTTTTCACTTATAACGTACTTCATGCTTGTGCTTCTTCTTTCTCAGCGGAGGCTTCTTCATAATAGGGTTCAGCTCCCATAAACTGAACAGTCCAATCGTGAAAGCTGTCTGCCCATGAGCGAGGTAAGAAAGGGATGAGTGGGTGGGCGATGCAGTTGTGTAGGACAGAGCCTAGCCAATATCTCATACAAGACCCTCCAACAGACCCTCATCTTGACTCTCCTCATCTTCATTCTCTGAGAGATCAGGTCGCCAATGTCCGTTGCGCTCTACCTCAGAAGAGAAATAAGAGATGTCGGGGGCAGTCATGTGGTACTTCATTTCGCCTGACTTTTGATCTTCTTCGCCTCCGATGAAGCAGAGCTGATGGTCGAGGAGAGAGTTTTTCTGAGCGTCATCGAGTTGATTCCAAGTATCAGCAGCAAGCTCAATCACAAACTGATATTCGCGCTCGCCGAGAAGGGAAATGAGAGCAGGTGCTTTAGAGGTCTTTCCGAGTACGGGTCGGCCTCCCTTGCGGGACGCTTTCTCTTTGAAGATGACGATAATATCGTCACAGATATCTACGAGGTGAGGGTGTGCTTGCCCGATAAGATTTCTGATTTGTTCTTGGACTTGATCGCCCGCTTTCCATCTATCCATTGTGATGGTTCTCCTGATTTTCTGAGAGGTAAGTGATGCCCCTCGAAGGGTTATGAATGAGGGGGTATTTCTTTCCCCCGATAATGATGATGCAACCTAGTAAGCTAGGGTCTTTGGGTACGACAGCGTTCCCAATCTTTTGGGTTTCAGAAATGCCTAGAGAAAGCATTCTCTGTCCCGCTGTGTTACTACATATCTGAATGACCTCCCACCCATCGTCATTTCCTCTACTTTTTATGAGTCTTTCCATGTCAGAGAGTATCTCTTCGACGGAGCATTCTAGCCCCCAAGAAAGAATAGTCCCTCTCGCAGAGGGAGCTTCAACCCATTTAAGAAGATCCTTTTCTTTCTTGGGGTTCCCTACGAGGTAAGGGAAAGACTTCTCAGGTACGGGCATTTCGAGCATAAGGGGGGTCTTAGTCTTCTTCATGTGTATGATCTCTAGGATCTGTGGGTTCTTCATCTTCATTTCTTTCTTCAGAATTTACTTCAACTCCCGCGAGAACCCAAAGAAGGGCAGCGATGTCAGGGTACTTCGATGCTATGATACCCATATCACCGCTATTTAAGAGAGCTTCCACTTCCGCCTGCACTTGTTCTTTATTTTTTCTCGGCTGAAAGAACGGGCAAGTGTTGGGGACGCTCGCGTCACAGATCATACCTTCCCACTCATCAGGTTTGTCTGAGTCCATAAGGCAAACATGGAAGAGTGGTTCTGATGCGCTCCCTCTTACTACTCCACTGTACTTACAGTTGCAGGGTTTTTTTGAGGTAGCTTTCCGCATCTCTTTCTGAATGATGCGGTGCTTTACTTGCTTGAGCTTGTGCTTGATCTTTCCTTCAGATTTCATAGCTCAACTCATTTCGGTGAACACCGCTCCATTTTTAGTTGCTTTAACCCGATAAGATCGGTCAGCACTTTCTGCTAGAGAGGTGTTATGAGAAACACAGAGAATGTCCATGTCCAATCTAGAACATAGAGCTTTTAAGAAGTCCACGAGAAGTTCTACGCGGTTCTCATCTACAGCGGGGAAAGTTTCATCAAGTACGAGTACAGGTCTTAGACCTCTCTTAAGTAAGAGCGAGACACGTAACAGGAGGCTCTGTACGGTACTTACCGCGCCTCCAAATGTATCGAGTCCCTCACCCTCTACTTTAATCCCATCTTTGCCCTTAACGACTGTTTTAAGACGAACAGAGACTTTACCTCTGATCTTTGTGATCTCAGCTACTTGACTTATATCTTGTTCAGGAAAGATAGCTTTCAGACCTTCATCAAGTAGTGAGATGTATGTCTTAACACCCTCCTCAACTTCTTTCTCAGCGAGGAGATCAAGCACTCCCTGTGCTTGCTGTTTGACATCTAAGTCTGACTCAAGGATCGCGATCTCAAGATCGAGGTCGTTTACTTTCTTCTGCTCTGTTTCTTGAAGAGTTTTTACTCTAAGAAAGCGTTCCTTGAGTGTAGTCATTAGCCTATACCATCCAACCTAAGATTGACACGATTTCGACACCGCTAGAGGTGGCTTGTTTAAAGAGCATATACCCTCGCGTCTCGCCCTCCCGATTACAGCCGAAAGTGATGACTTTAGAAGTCACATCTAGGCTTCTCCTCATGTAGTCAATATTGAAGTGGAAAGAGTCAATATCTTCACCCTCAGTCTCGCCCTTCATGTCTTTAAGAAGGCGAGAGGCATACATACGTTCTCCAATGTCTTCGATGGTATTGAGATCAAGATCCTCAGTAAGCTCTACGCTCAGACTAACAGGGTCAAGGCTGTAGGAAATGACGCTTCTTCCGTTATAGGCATCCATCTCTAGGCGAGGTGGAGAAAGAGCCTCAGCCTCCGCGTCTATGAGCTTTACTTTCAAGTTAGCACCGTCTGCTCCCGAAGAAAGAAACTTGAGTGCGTTGGAGAAGTCAGCATTTTTAATGCGCCATACACGTCGGGGTGTCCAACTAAAAGCCTCAATATACTTTTCAGTGATTGGCTTAGGCATATCGAAGTCTACATCCATTAGGCCGAAGATCGCGCCGTCTTCAGACTTTAAGAAAGACGCTTTCTGAGACTTGGAAACCTCTATAGAATGTCCTTCATGAGCTTTAAGAAACTTAACCGCAGGAGACACGTCTTTGATGTGGAACTTAACATCAAGATCTTTAAAGCTCTCAGACTTAGCCATTGAAAGGCCGAAGCCGTCACAGGCGAATGCCATACCGTCTTTAATGTAAACTTGAGCTAACTCACCTCTTGCGCCCTCATCCGTATGGGCAAAAGGCTTAGACGTTAAGAGAGTGTCATGGAGTACACTTGAAGGTACTTCCGACTGCTTCTGAGCATCTTTAAGCATCTCCCTCCAAGGAGGGAAGGCTGTAGGATCTAGACTAGAAAGATCGACAGTTCCTTTGTCTGAAATGATAGACACTTGACCCTCTTCGATTTTAATAGAAAGAAGACCCTCTACAGCGTCGATAGCTTGTAGTACGCGCTTCCCCTCAAGAGTGAAGCTTTGGAAAGAACTTACAGTATCACCATCTTCATTCTCTACTTGATCAACCTTAACACCCTTAAGTGGAACGGAAGAGTATATGCGAGGCAGATTGCAGGCAGAAACGAAGACTTCTCCCTTAACAAGCTCGAATAAGAAATGAGATGTGATGTCTGGTCCGTTCCCTAGCGTAGCTTGAGCTATTGAGAGGGTTTCTTTCAGGTCATTCTTAGATATTTTCATCATAGGTTTCTGATCCTACTTTCGATAGTGGAGATGATTTCTTCGGCTTCTTCAAGCTCTTGGTTAAACTTAGTGAGCGCGGAGTCGCGCTCGGATCTTAGACGCTCTATCTCAGCGTCTAGGTCTGAGGGGTCGATACCCATTTCAGAAAGTCGAGCATCAATTTCTGCTAGAGCAGATCGAGCAGACTCTAGCTTACCGCTGAGTTTAGCTTTACGGCTCTCAATCTCTTCTCTTCTTCCCACGAGATCATGGACATTTAGTTCAGACATGAGTCTTTCCTTTCTCCAATGTTTAAGGGAGATTAGGATATATCAGAATTTATACAGATCTCAGGTCATTTTTTTGATCCAAATGACAGGTCTAGAAACCCTGTCTCTTCTCTTTCTTTCAGCGGGTCGGGAGTCTTCGTTCTTCTTAAGCCTCTTTTAGCTGCGTTTCTCTGCTTTTGGGCTTGTCGTTCTTCACAAACTGACTCATAGGCGCACATCGAACAGTGCTTGGGGACAGGGTTTGGCTCAAACACTCCTCTATGGATTGCTTTACTTGTTTCGACTGCCTCTGACGCGAGTCTCTTAATGTCATTGAGATCAAAATCAACTTCGATGAAGCCCGTCCAATTTTCGTGGTATTTCTCCTCCACATTGCTAAGGTTGTTGGGAGGATTATCTGAAGGGTATCGAAAGTAAAAGAAGCCTAATCGGTGAGGCATTTGACCGTACTGTAAGCGGAAACAGAGCGCGTACCATCTGAGCTGATCTTCATCCTCATACTTACCCGGAGTAGTAGCGTTTTTCCCGTCAAGAATATGGATTTGGTCTTGTTTATCTCGATAGACAAGATCCGCGATCCCTGACGCATTAAAATACTTGTTCACAGAGGGAGTCATCCTAAGCTCTGACTTGTTCCATACTCCAAGAAAGCGGTTCTCTTTCATTATTCTGAGATAGTTCAGCGCACCTTTCACGCAGATGTCGATACAATCCTCTCGCGTCATGTACGTCCAAAGACAGTATCTTCTCTGCTCCTCAAACACGAACTCTTTCCGAGCGATTTCCTCTACCTTTTGAGGTAGATTCTTAGGCTCTCTCCATAGCTCGTGATTATAGAGGTCTTCAACCACCTTAGAAAGAACAGATCCCATCAAAAGATGGTGTTCAGACTGTCTCTGATCTTCAGGGGGGAGAGGTTTTGGTTTTCCCTGTCCCGCGCCGAGATCGTGGAGAGGGTGTCCCTTATGCCAAAGGAACTTCTGAGGACACTCCCTCATCATCTTAACGTGTGACCAATATAGGTTCTTCATCTCGTCGTCCTGCTTCAAATCTGTTACCTCCTACAATACCGAAGCTAGGACAACTCATATCGGAACACGCTAAGACTGCTTAGTAAATCCTCCCTTTTGAACTTACTCTCAAAGGAAAGGGGTCTGCACATTCTTCATCTGAGTACTCGTCTTCACAGAGTAAGAGATCCGTTATTGTAACCTCAATATGCTTAGATGTCACACTAGTTTCTTTCAATAAAAAACTAGTAAGCTCTTTCACGCTAACTCCCGATCTCTTGGCCTCTTCTTTCAACTCACTCTTAGGTAAGTAGCGAGGATGGTCATAGTTAGGGTAGGTCTTGAGGCGCACTGATCTGATTTTGAAGAACACAAAGATCTTAGTGTGTGTGATAAGAAGCTCCTCTACACCGCTCCCTATGAACCGACCCACAGAAAAGAAAAGAGGCTCATTTATGTAGCCTAGAGGCTTGAGATTACTTACGGCAAATCCCGATGGATAGGACTTATAAGAAAGAACATCTTGGTTAACTCCTCTTAGAAGTGCCTTGAGCTTTCTATTTCTTCGGTCATATCTCCAAACCTTAATGTCGTCATTGTAGTCAATCAGGTTCGGCTCAAGAAAGCAGAAAGTCGCTCTCGGTAGCTTCGCTCGATCTCTCTTTAAGGATTTCAGGCGAGATCGGTACTCTCGGGTTCTCTTATACCTCGACAGGGCGATCTCTGTTGTAGGGTCGCCCTTTTCTTTCCTGTAGCCAAAAACGTCACTCTTTCTTAGAGCAGTTAAACCTTCCCACAAACATCTCTGCTGATCGAAAGAGTCGATACAATGAGGGAAAAATCTTTTATAACTAGCTCTACATTCTTTCAGCTTCTCATCAAAAGCATGGGAGCTGAAAGGGAGGATAGTTAGGGTTAAGAATATTAGGTGTCTTATCATTTGGCAGTCTCCTCTAAATACGAGATAACCTGTTCTTTCACTTCATTTGGTAGTGACATTCCGCTGACTTTATCTATGAGCGTCATACCCGACCAACTAGATGTAGCTACGGCTTTCATTTTCTCGACAATCTCTATCATCCTGTCAGAGTCTTCACTTTCCCTAACTGCCTGCTCTATCTTAAAGGCATCTTTCGCTGATCTTACAGGTACATTGTGGCGCGTGAAAGACAGCCCATCTTTAGTGGCTTCGACCTCTACTATGCAGGGTTTCCGATCTAGGTCATCTAGGTGAAGCGAACCTCTAGTTAAAGAACCTACATTAACTACGGTAGCTCCGTTCTTAAGAGTCTTGATCCCTTGGTCTTTATGCCAATGACCAAAGAACCAACCGTCCACTTCTGCAATGCCGTTCAGAAAGTCATATCCAATGATGTCTTCCCCTTCAAACATAGTGCCTGTTTTCCCGCGCCTCGCGAGGAGATGACAGGCCACTAGAAGGTAGTCTTCATCTTTCTTAGTTATAGATGAGAGCCTGTCAAAGTCATACTCGACACCGTGATAGGGTATCCCCACTACCCTGACTTTGACTCCATCTTCCTCTAAGACTATTTCTTTCTCATCGCCGAACTGCTTAAACACACCCGAAGAAAAGAGGACTCCGAGAGGTTGCTCAGGGAGGTAGTCGATGTTTCCATATTTCACATCGTGATTACCTACTAGCGCATATACGGGGCAAGGATATTCTGAGTGGGCTTCACAGCTTTCCCTTACGAGGCGATGGGAGTTCTTGGTGGGAGATTTAACATCGAAAAAGTCTCCCCCATCAATCACAGCGTCTGCTCCGATCTCTTTCGCCTTATCTCCTACCCACTTAAGTTTCTTAACTACATCTGAACACCAGTTGCCTGTCCTCCTGCGGGGAGTTCTATCTCCCATGTGAACGTCTGTTCGCCACACTATTTTGGGCATGGCTTACCCTCCCTTAAGCAGACAGGGCATCTGCCCTCTAGTATCTTCTTCTGAACCATAGTTCTTTCCTTTTCGAGAGTCCTGATTTCTTTCTCGACGAGGATGATCCCCCAATCAAGTTTCTTCTTTCTCTCAAGCATAGTGATTGTCTCAGAGTGATCTTCTACAGGGATCAGCTCAGGTGCTTTGCTTATATCGGAAAGTATGACTAGAGCCTTGCTTAACTTCACTCTCCTCAGTCTCATTCTCTCTATCTCAGAGGTGTCTTTCACATAGGGTGTCACAGGGGCTGAATAGCTATGTAAGCCTACCTCAATGATTAAGATAAGGTTCTCTAGCTTATTCTTCTTTCTACGTACAGAAACAGCTTGATCTAGGTGCTTAAAGCCCGATTGATCAAGCTTGGGTGTTGCTACACTTTCGGCTTCAGAAAGAACTTCAATCATTGCCGAGACTTTCGCTCTTTTCTCGGCGAGATCTTCTACTTTAAGAAGTAGGTCTTCTGTCTCATCTTTTCTTTCCTCAGCCTCTTCAAAAGAGATTATCTTTGAGTAATCGAACCCTTCATAGAGGGAGAGGTTACTCTGAGCCTTATCTAAGTCTTCTCTCTTTACTTTCATCCGAGCCTTAATATCTCGAACTTCAGATCGCGCCTTTGCCGATGCCTTCTCTAACTGTTGGATCACTTCTACATCGGAAAGAGCAGAGGAAAGAGCACTCGGAGGTAAATCTAAGAGAAAGATGTTTTGGAACTGTTTGGCTATTTGAGGGTAAAGTTCTTTCCCGTCAACCTCTACTCCACAGACACCTAAAGTCTTAACTTCTTCAGGTACACCTGATCCAACTTTTGAGATTTCTTTGCCGTTAACAGTGTATCTGTTAACCTTCTTACCCTTCTCCCAAAGGACTTCATTCCCGTCCTCAAAAGATACGCACACAGAGGAGTGAGACTCTCCATTCCTCACATGAGCGTTCCCTCTAAGATTGGTAAAAACTCCGTTGAAAGCGCGGGCAAGAGCTGACTTCCCGATGCTGTTTTCACCTGTGATCACAGTGAGTCCTTTAACCTCTATCTCAGCGTTTTTGATAGACTGAAAGTTCTCTACTTTGATCTTCATTTTACTTGTCTTTCTTAGAAAGGGTGGTGGAATCTCCGCCTACGTCTTCTCAGGCTTTCCCACTTATGAACACTAATCTCCTGAGTTCTGCAAGAGGACTCAGAGAATATCCCCTTCTTCAGAAAATCTTGGTAGTGCCTATCTTCTCCCATAAAGAATAAACGTCTCTTCATGTCTTTACAAACATAGACCGTAGTGGTTTTAGGCTTTACCTTTAAAACAGAAGGTAGCATGGCAAAGACCATCAAAACGATTAAGAAATAAGGTTTCATAGATCCCCTAAAAGATCATCGTCATCTCCACCAACCAAGTTTGCTAGATCCTCAAGGCTAGGGGCTTCCTCTTCTTTCTTAGCTTTCTTTGGGTCAGCGAGAAAGGGCTTAACTTGAGTGAAGATCTGAGAGACGTGATCGTCGGTGAGCATATCTTTAAAAGCATTAAGACCTTGACCTCTAATCTCTCCATCGCTCCCTGCCCAAGAGAACCAAGAGCCTTTCTTGCTTACGATACCTGTCTTAACCCCAAGCTCAAGGACAGTACGGACGTTATCGACACCCTCTCCCGACATGAGGTAGAAATCTACCTCCTTGTGCGCGGAGTCTGAAACCTTGCACTTATCAAGCTTCGCTCTTACCGCCGTCCCTAGTACGGTTTCTACCGCTTTTCCTTGCATACCATCCCACTCTTTCCCTTTCTCTTTCCCAACTACACGGAGCATGATCTGAAGGGTAGAGTAGAATGTCCAAGCCTTACCGCCTTGAGGGATCTTCTTAGGACCTGCGAAAGACATACCCCCGATGGACTCGCGAAGCTGAGAAATGCCGATGATCGCAGTCTCTGAGGTCTTGATCTTGCTCTTAATCTTAGGGAGGTAAGTACTCCAAAGGCGAGCGTTAAGACCTACGGGAGTTGGACCATCGTCGTTCTTTTCAAAAACTGCCTTTGGCACAGCGGCTCCCACAGAGTCGATCACAATAAGATCAACTCCCGCATCTGTCATTGTGAAGATGTAACGTAGCCCTGCTTCAAGAGTATCAGGCTGAATGAGTAGAAACTTTGAAGGATCTGAAACAGGGACACCCAAAGAGGCCGCGTATCGGTGGTCAACCTCATGCTCCCAATCTATGTAGACACAAGTGCCTCCCTCAGCGCAAGTCTGAGCAGCAGTCTGAAGAGCAATCGTAGTCTTTCCCGCGCCCGCCAACCCGTAAAGATTAGTGATGTTTCCTTTCGGAATACCTGGACATGGACGCACTCCATGCTCGTTTTCCTTACCTCCGATGAGGTAATCTAGAGCGACTGATCCTGTAGAAATATGGGGACGGCTCTCTTTAAGAGAGTTAGGGTCGAGAGACACGACGTGATCTTCTTTTAACGCGCCCGCTACCGCCTTTGCGGCTGCCATCAAGTCTGTCTTTTTCTTTCGTGTTGCCATTTATCAGGCTTCCTTTCCACTTAAAGGGTAAGAGGTGACACACCCTTATATCAGAGTCAGATTAAGGGTAGCACCGAATAAAAAACTTAATCTTCCGACCAACGAAAATACCTATCGTTTTCCTTATAAGTAATGCCCTTCCTCTTAGTTTTTCCTGCTTTCTTTCCCCGCACATATTTCTCGTAGTCGGTGAAGTGCCTTCTTTCTAAGTCTGAAAGATCTTCCTGACTGATCGAACCCTCAATCAGTTGCCAAAACCGCCCCGCTGTGCGTCCAACCCAATAAGCATCTGCTTGGTGATGGTTCCACCTCTTTGCGCCCTGACCCTCTGTAGCTTGCTTCACCGCGTCTACCATATCCCCTTTCTGCATCTTCCATCCTTTCGGTCTGTTTAAGAAAGAAGCAGCGTGGGCTTTCACTTGATTAGGTGTTAGGTAAACTGTGTCGCACTTTTCGAGCATGAGAGCTTCGTTAGAGTATAGAAAGAGTCCGTACATACCTTCAGAATAAAGGTCGTTGAATATAGGAGACTCAATCCCTACTCTAAGTGTCTTTTCGGGGTGGTCTGCTCTTACTTTCTGAACGACTTCTCGCAGACCATCTCTAAGAAAGATGTACCTCTCTACAAAGACCATACTCGCCTCCGTAGACATCATTCCTTTGTCTAAGAAAGTGCCGTCGTCTTCCATGAGAACCCAACCGAAGTTTCGGAGAGATGGGTCTAATCCAAGTATCATGTAACCTCCTTTCAATAGGTCTTACATAGTACCTTCTGATGTATAACAATAGAAGAGGGGCTACATGATGTATTTTTTATTCTTACTTTCTATCACATTCATCCCGATGTTCTTTCCTGTGAGGATAGACAATCCGAACCATAAAATAGAAAGATGGTATGAGAGGTATTAAAAGAGGTCAAAGATAGAGATAGTGTCCCCTTCTTTCTCTTTCGCTTTCCCGACTTTTGCTTCAGAGTTAATCTCAGTCCCGATGGGCATCCAATGTCGAATACGACTTTCACAGATCTTAGCGTATTCAGGTTGAAGCTCAATGCCCACAAAGTCATGCCCTAAGCGAGACATGGCAATCCCTGTAGTCCCGCTACCTAAGAATGGGTCTACTACTTTTGAGTTAGGTTGGAGATCCCTAGCGCACCACTCCATGATCTTAATAGGCTTAACTGTAGGATGCTTGTTGGCTCTCTCTCCCTCTTTCTCAGGTGTCAAGCCTGCTTCTCTTTCTGAGCGACTTGCTTTAGACGTGTAGTAAAAGCTCTCAGCGTCTTCTGCAACAAAGATTGCATCTCGAACCTCACATCCAATGTCCTCTAACTCTATGACACCCTTGTGTCCGATTGGGGAGTCCTCGCTTGGGATTAGCACGATGTGGGCGCCAGGTTTAAGTATTGAGAAAATAAGCTTCGCCTCTTCCTCAGAGGGTTCAGAAAGTAAGATTATCCCATGAACAGAGGGCTTATAGGTTGGGATTATCCCACTGTTGTCTAAGTACTTATCATAGTCTATTTCTGAAGGCTTTGAGACGAGAACTAAAGCGTCCTCAAGCGGAGGAGTTATCATCGCTAAGAAATAGTCGATCATTTCTTTCATGGGTCTTCCTTTGTGGCGGGTAGTGCTTCGAGTGAGATGTTATTATTCTTGAGATATTCAAGACCCTCTATGTGATCCCCTGAAGATAAGTTGGGCGCGAAGACTTTCTCAATGCCCGCGTGATGTATCGCTTTCGCGCACATCAGGCATGGGTCGCAGTTGGCGATAAGCCATTTCCCAAGAGTAGATTGCCCTACCCTTGAAGCATTAAGTATTGCGTTCATTTCTGCGTGGTGACATCCGACATCGTTTCTCGTTCCGCTCGGAATAGCCATCTCTTCGCGTTCGCAGAGATGCTCTCCACCGCAGTATCTTTTGTCTGACCCTCTAGGAGTGCCATTGTACCCCTCGCTGATGACCACATTAGTCTGAGGGTCAATGATAAGAGCACCCACTTTCCTGCGAGGGCATGGAGAGTTTGATGCTATCAAATCGCACTGAGCGACTCTTACTCTAAGATGCTTAGGGTTCATTGTTTCTGCGCTCAATTTCTCTCTGTAGATACCAAACGGCTTTACTGAGGTCTTCAGTGGCTTTCTCTGAAGGTTTCTTTCCCGCTCTCAAGATGTACTTGACCGCAGACCCTAAAGAAAAGTTGAGGCGGAAAGCCTCTATCACGTCGATGGCTTCGATGCGCTCACTCTGATAGTGGTCAGGGTGGTTTACTTTCTCGTATTCTTTACTCATGCTTTACTTTCTTTCTTAAACTGCTTGAAGAAGCGAGATGCCCCACCTTCGTCGCCTGCCCCAAAGTTGTTTGACACAGAGCCATGTCCGAACATACCACCGCCACCTTTGGAAGCTCCTATATTACCCCGCGCTCTTAATACACCGCTCTGTTGATCAAGAGCTTTAACAGGACAGTCCTCTACGCAAGCCCAATTTGCTACAGTCTCTTCTCCATCGCCATCAGAGTAGCCTCTCTTAGTTGCCGAAGTAGGTCGAAATCTCCACTCAGACTTATCTGCTCTCCCTCCATCTCCTTCGGGTCTTGAGTCCACTCTGTTTCCTTTTATTTTCTTAGTGCCATTTAACTCACAGCCCTCTCGGTGAGTAAGAATAAAGTTGGCAGGCCACCTTCCCTTTTCTTTATACATTTGTATGTCTGAGCCTACTTGAGCGACATGACCTGACCAACCGCTTTCTTTGTAGGAGGCTGTTTGCTGTCTTTGCCGAGCTTCAAAATTGATGCTTTCGTTATCATCAAAAGAAACTCTTGTAGCGTCTATATTGATAGACCCACACCCATGTTTAAGGGTGTTTTCTGCGACTGTTCCCTCTAAAGGTTTTCTAAGTAATGTGACAATCATTTCTTAACTCCTACGCACACGGGTTCCCATGAGGGCTTGAGCGCAGTCCCCCAACCTTCCCAAGTCTGAGCCTCTTCTGTTGCAGGGGCTGTGATCATTGCTACTTTATCTCTGACAACTCCTGCACTCCATTGATTTCGACCATCTTTAGTAGGACTACTCTCAGAATAGCCTCTCGCTATATAAGACCCTATAGACTCTCGTTCTTCATATTTCCCTAAATATTTGTCTATGGACTTGCTCACATTATGAGACTTAGGAAAGCCTGATCCATAAGTCCATGCCTCTACCCTTAACTCTGAGAAACCTATTTCTTCCATCATCGCTATCAGGTGATGAAAGGTTCTAGAACCCGAGAAAGCTTTAAGGACTCCACTTTTCTTAAGAACTCTGTGGGCTTCAGTTAGCCAAGCTCTATGCCACTCTCTTTGTTGAGAAATATCTCCAATGTCGTCCCACTCTTTGCCCATAAACTTAAGTCCATAGGGAGGGTCGCAGATTATTGAGTCAACTGAGCTATCTTCTAGGTCTTTGAGTCTGTCTGTACAGTCACCTATTTTAATCTCAATCATTTCTTAACTCCTATACATATAGGTTCCCA
>MDSZ01203501.1_pt1 | contig 14029 bp, 13 predicted proteins | sample 811201 | NCBI WGS metagenome assembly MDSZ01 (sample SAMN05326647, study PRJNA326480) | marine metagenome | isolation source: seawater | place: Indian Ocean: North | collected 2010
AGCCATTGTCAGTACATTCAATATATGGTTCATTACCATCTTTATTCTGTAACCATAGTTTATCAGCACCAATCTTTAAGACTGATCCAGATGCTCTAGTATCTACAATTAAACTATCACCAGTTGCATCGGTATGAGATATTTGTAAGTCGTCATCAGCACCTAGTTTGAGGATCTTATCATCAGCCATGCTAAGGTGGCCACTTGCAGTTATATCACTCGTCACTGAGAGTGTTTGCTGCATAACAACAGTATTAGAGAATGTAGAAGCTGCACTAAATGTACTAGCAGCATTTACTGTTACACTATCACTTGCTCCATCACCAAGAGTTGTGTTACCATTGATTTGAATCGTTTCAACTGATAAAGTTCCACTGAATGTGGCATCTGAAAGAGTTTTATTAGTTAATGTTTGAGTAGCACCAAGTGTTACTAATGTATCACTAGCAGCAATTGCACCGTTAGAAGGTAACACATAAGTATGTGTCACACCCGTTGGCACATCTGCTGTACTAAACTTTGCGACTTTAGAATTATCTGACGAGTTTGGTATAACAAACAAAGTATCTGTAATCGCTAAAACAGAACCAAGACGAATAACACCAGTACCCTGTGCGGATATGGTGAAGTCTAAGTTAGTATCAGTTTGATCCTTTGCTTCTATATTGAGTGTACTTCCTACTTTCTGTAGGTTCAGTCTAGCGTCACCCATTGCTAGTCCAATTTGTCCCTGAGCTTCAGAGAACAGACCTGTTTTTTGTTTTAACTCAAATTGTACACCAGGCGAATCATAAGTTCCAGAAGGTGTTGCTCTAAAGAGACTACCTACTGCGGATCTTTTATTCTGATCGGTTGGATCTGAGTTATCAAGTAATAGAACTGTATCGGATGAAGATACTTCTCCAGAATTTAATAATGTGAGGTCAGATATCTTACGTGTTGCCACACTTATTCCACAATAAAACGTTCAAGTATATTTATACATTCTTTCGGAAGAGAAAATAACCTTCACTACCGTGCCAGTATCCTTTATCATGTGTATGGTACGCATCCATGAATAATTTTGCTCTACTCACTAATGGTTTACCTTTATATGTGCATCCATCCTTAGAATATCCTTGAAACATCATGTCTTCTTTGTAGAAAGAAAATATCATGTCACATGCAGGATTCTTTACTATTATAATAGGACGACTTGCACCAAGAACATCTCCTTCTGTAACCTCAACGATCTGTTCTCTGTATGGATTATTTGGTTGATAGTTGTATCTTGATGTAGTGAGAAACTTACGTTCTTCTATCTTCTCATGCTTAACAAATATATGTGCCCATTGTGTAGGATTAGATGCAGCTTGTGTCCAATTATCAAACTCACCCTCAAACCATTGACAAAATAAATCTAATTCCATTTGACTGGGCACTTGCCCTCCTGTACTCTCGATTTCACTATGTCCCATGATTTAAAAGGTGCGAATTGACGTAATAAATTTGTCTGTTTATGTAGTTTATGCCATTGCTTTGGTGGTTCCTTTTGCTCTAGCATAAAATCATTATCAGATTTCATACAATATAATTTAAAATAATATAGTGGAGTACCTCGTTTCAATTGCAGATTAACATCAGTATCTATGATCTTAAGTCCAACTACTAATGGTCTATGCCAATCAGATATGGGAAATGTGCCTGGTATTAGTTCAAACCCATAACGAGATAATAATGGATGTGGTATCTGTTCTATCCAAACATCCCTATCCTTAGTCCAAAACATATAGTTCAACTTGAGTTGGATCTCAGGATATTCTCCCTCTAACCATCTAGGACCAACATGAAAATATTGGTCATATGATTTTTGATCAAGATCTGTGTTGATTCTCTCTTGTTTAGTATCACACTTCAAACCAATGTCAAATGGTTGCTTAACCACCCAACAGTTATTTGTCCATTTCTTCCATGCAGGACATTTAGCATGATCGTACTCTGTGTTATAATTTGCCCGAAATTTTTTTGGAGTTCCAACGAAATCAATGGGCAATTTTGCCTCAGGGTCATCACCAATGCAATAGTCCCAGTAGACTTTCTTCACCCTTCCTCTTCAATTGCCTCATCAATTTGTTTTGCTATTGGCATACTATCTAAAGGGTTGTCATGTTTGCCAATATATTTACCTGGTGGGTTTTTCATGTAAGGACTACCCTCAGCAGGTACTTTAGGCTTCTTGTACTTAGATACGTTAATCTTTTTCTTCTTGCCCTTGTTTGCTTTTGCTTTCTTGATTGCTTCAATAGCATCACCTACTGTTACAATATCAGCAGCCATATCATCACTGATTTCGACACCAAAGCACTCTTCAAGGAACATGACAAGTTCTACCATGTCCAATGAATCAAGATCAAGGTCTTCAGCAAGGGTACTATCCCATGTGACCTCTGCTTCTAATTTTTTTGTTTCACCCAAAGTCTCAATAATTGCCATCTTAGCAATCTTGAGCATAGTTACTTTGGATACCCTCTTACTATCTTTAAGAAGTTGTTTTATTTCGCTATAAGTTTTGTTGTAAGACATTAAACGTAAACCACATCATCAACTGTACATGTTTCTCGAACAAAATCAAGAACCCTAAGGAACTCATCCCCTGTGGAACAATCCACAATCTTCTGATCTCCCCTATCACTTAATAGTGTAAACCTTTTGCGTGGAATGTCAACCGTCACCTTCTCAAGGCATTCATCTTCTCTATAGAACATGTTGTGTTAATGCAAAGGACATAAAGTAACTATAGCATATTATCGGACGTTTGTAAAGTAGGGGGTGTCACCTTGACGACTGGCACGTCGTTTGACCTCACCTGCCTTCTCCATTAAGGACAGTCCTGCCTTACGGTTTTCCTGAAGGGTCTGCATAATGTGGTCTCTATCTTTATCTTCCCGAGCTAATTCTTCGACGTAATCGTCTAAATGTTTAGCAAGAAAGCCTTTAAGGAACACAGCTTCCTGCTTTGTAACTGACATGTGAAAAGTCATTTTTTACTGAGTGTACTATCATCAATTCAGGAATATCGCACCAGCATTAATATCTACAGCACCACCACCGTTGATTTGTGTTTGTATGGTAGTGTTAATCTGCATAGTGCCAGTGGTACTAATTTTGTATTCATTACTATCAAGGGAAGTATTCATTCCTAGAGCAGAATTGCCTCCTTCCGTACATTCTACAGAACCACCTGCTACAGTGGTCTTATATTTAGCACCGACTTCGGTGAATTTGTTACCATCAACCTTCTCGTATGAGCATCCATTAGCTTCAGTACGGATATTACCCTCACTCCTTACAGAGTGAACCTTTGATGGATCTGTTATCTTACATTCATAATTACCCTTAACAATCTCCTCAACGGAGCCACCTTCACTCAAATCATTTTTTAAGAAGGTAGTTTTATTCTCATAAGAATTAGAACTAAGTTTCATTTGATTCTTAGATGTAATCCCCATATTCTCTTCAGCACGTAAGGTATAAACCCCACCGCACTTCATTTCCCAGTTCTTATGAACCATATCATAACGATTCCCATCCACTTCGGTGTGCATGTCACCTTCAACATATAATCTAACATCACCAATAACATGAAGACATAACTTGTCTTCTTTCAACTGTTTACCAACTTTGATCACTAAGTTGTGATCTGTCAGTACATATGTATCATTATATGATTTTAGATAGGTATCCTTTTTCCAATCCATATCAATGAAATTACGAGTTTGCCCGTGTACGAAACGAACTCGTTCACCACCTTTGGTGTTATTCATCTCAATTAGGTGTCCAGCTGATGTTGCCTGAACCCAGTTCTTAGGATATTTGATTCTGACCTTAGGAGAGGTATTGGGAGTAACAGAACCTCCAGAAAAAAGTTGTGTCATGAATTCTGCTCCAATACGGGATGCCCAACACAATCAACATATGTTTGTAATGCCAATACGCCAGACTCCTTAATCTCTCGTGGACCTGAATACCCATATGTAGGTGTTATTAGTCCTCCACTGCCAGTACCAGAGATATTTTTCTCTGGGAAACCTTTATCTTCTATAATTGGATTTACAAATCCAAAAACTTTTTTAGTGATGGTTGGTTCCACTAATTTACCGTTTGAATCAACAGTATAGGATCCAATCTCCTCTTTGTCAACCCCTGTTCCAATAGTGATAACTGGATTGATATATCCATCCCCAACATTAACAGTCTCCATTGAGTTAATAGTTGGAATAAGATCATTACATCCAGCATAGATTGCAACCGCAGAGGTTGGAATTACCAAATCTGGATACTTCCTCTCATAGTTGAGAACAAACTCATGACCAGATAAAGTCTTTAAGATCATACCTATTTCTACATTGACAGCCCATAGTGGGTCAATAGTTGCAAGAAGTATATGATCATCAGACCAATCTGTGTCAACAACCTGCATTACATCTTCTAATCTACCATCATCTCCATTAGCATACTTAACTATGCGTATGAGTTCTCCATCATTAACATGCTGAATAAGATTTGACTTACGAACAGTAATTACATACTGCTCCTTTGGACAATATGTTTCAGCAGGATCGAATCCATATCCAATACCAGGAGTTAATACTTCAACTGAATCTACAATATTACCTTTACCAACACCACCATCTATAATATTAGGTCTAAAGGTAGCACCACCACCTTCAGGATCATTACATGTAAATTGAGCACGAACTTTTGCTTCAATTCCTACATGACTACCTTTCTTCCTCATCATGACACCAAGTATTTGTCCAATGTCATCAATAATAGGTAGTGCTTTGACTGGACTGGTAGACTGTAGGTTATCCCATACCATTTCAGGGAAGCATGGCTTCTTATTCAAAATAGTATTAGAACAATCAAGTGTTGCTGAACTAATCTTACCATCAGCACCATAGAAATTCAATCCTTCAAATTTCTCTAGTGGACCTCTAGTATCAAAATCCTTTACACCAATACCAGTAGCCAATGCCTCAGGAGAATCTAAATCAATTAAACCACCACCCTTTGTATCAAATATCTGTTTAACACCCAGATTATTAACGAAAGGTACAAATCCATTCTTAGGTATACCATTACCAACAACCTGTCCGAATACAGATGGTTTAACTGGATACTGATCTATCTGCTTTTGCTTGAGATCATTACCTTGTGCCTTTGCACCAAAACCAGTTTCAAATACAGAAGCATCTAAAGCACAACCAATGTCAGGAGCACAGAATAGATCAGCAAGGTCAGCAATCTTACTAATTAATCCTTGTATCTGATCAGCAGCACCCTTAATAGCACCAGTAACACCTTGTAATATACTCATCACATTTCTGATCTTATCCATGACCTTAGACATGATCTCATTAATGAAATCCTGAACTAGACATAACGCAGAATCAAGAGCATTGGCAATGAGATCATTGAACATACCCTTAATAAAGTCACCAAGTTGACTGAGCAAATCCTTGAATAAACAAGATATTAACCCACCAACATCTTTAAGTTGTTCCTTAACAGCACCATCTAGGTCTGGGTCTGGTATGTTAATATCATCAAGACCTTTCTGAACAAGCTTATTAGTCTCTTCTAACACCTTACCTTTAATGTTAGAAAGCATTCCATTAAGTTTGGTCTGAACTCTACCAGTTATATTTGCGACCTCTTTAGGTATATCAACTATTTCACCAGTTTTTTTATTAATAAATTTTCCAGCAGCATTTGCTTCGACAGTTCTCATTGTCTTCATGAACTCTTTGATAGGTGCTTCTAACTTAGTAGCAAGTTCAGAACCACACTTACCATTGCCCATGTGGACAGTTACTTTCTTATCCTCCTCAGCATCATCCTGTACTTCACTTGGTTTTTCACCAGCACTTCTTGGATTTTTGGAATCATCAGTACCTTCCTCAGAACTACCAGATCCATCTCCAGTTCCACCACCAGTTGTAGATGCTTTATCTAATCCAGTTTTTGAATCTGTCTCAACGTTAGGTCCAGTGCCAGGTGGCATAGTACCTTTTTCACCATGATTCTTTTTCTTCCAGTCTGTTGCACCTAACTGTGCAAATCCCTCTTTCTTTCCACCCTCAACACCATAGCTGCTAGTAGGGTTCTCATCTCCAATAGATCCTAAAACAATAGGAATCTGTGAAGAAGTTCCATCCATAAAGAATCCAACAACCCAAGAATTGATCTGGAGTTGATGCATTGTACCAATACCAGACCTCTGAGCAGTTGTATTTGGCATTACAACCATTGCCCAAGGAAGATCTTCAGTTGGTAGTTCTACTCTACTTGGATTATGGTAACCCATAATCCTAACCTTTACCTTATTGGTCCAATCCCAATCTTCAAAATCAAATCCACCGTTGACGAAATTATAAAAACCGCCACCATCATTCTCGACTTGTCCAATCCACCAATTGAACCCGTCCTTACCTACAAAATTAGCAGTTTGTTCTAACATTAACTAGTACCTGGACTATCAGTATATAATAAGAGTTTTGTGCTCATTGAATCTTTGGCATTAAGAAACTCTCTTTCCAATCGACCAATTATATATTTACCACTATTCTCCTTGTCTTCTTCCTTCTCTTTACCTTTATATGTTGTTAAGTGTACTACGTCACCTACCTTCAATGCAAGGTCTTGATGGATGAATTCAACTTCAACAGACTTATTGTAGAAAAGTTTCTCTCTAAGAGCAGACTGTGATAATTGTCTTGTAAATCCTTCGGTATACTTACCTGATGTGAATAGAGCAGTATCCATTACCTTAGACATTATTCGAGTAGCTCTGACTCCTTCTTTAAACTTCTCGTAATAGGCTGGTTTTGGTGAATCTGGGTTCAATAAGGGTATATCCTCATAGTATTTATTAATATTAAAAGGAATTTCCTCATATTTCATATCATTTAGATCCAATGTCATCACCTTACTAGCATAGGATCCTATGTTTAAACCTTTCAATATATCAGTCTGAGATAAAACCTGTGCACTACTAATAGGAATAATATTCTTATCTTTCTGGTCTTCATTCTCACTTGGGGTATGTCCCACTTTAAGATATGTTACTACTTCTTGATTATGGAAGCTATCAAATGCTCTAAAGTTATATCCATCTTTATTTTCATAGAAGCAGAATCCAGCAGTAGCATTTGCACCACTGCCCTTCTCAGCAGGAATAGATTTACTGCATAACCATGAGATCATAGTGAATGGTGACCAAAAACAAGAGATGAAAGAAAACTTATTCTCTGTTTGATCAAAGAATATATCCTTATCTGTTCCTATCTCTGTCTCTAAAAGATCACTCTTGACAATTTCATGAATCTTCTTCCCACTACCAGGACCATACCTCTTAGATATTTTCATTGCAGCATTATTAATCATGTCTGGAGTACACATCAACAGTACTGCCTTAGACTTACCATCTTCTTGAGTTCTATCCTGCACATCATATATCATCATGAAATGAGATATAGTATCATTCTCATCATCACTATTAGCACTAAATGATATGAAACATGGTTCCATACCCTTTAAATGTGAACACACTGCAGTTTGACTATCAGTTATCATTGCTTCCATCTTAATAGAAGCACTTTGAATATCTTCAGTATATCTCAACCATAAGAGATGCTCTTGCTTAATCTGAAGCTCAGTGCCACCAGCTTCCTCACCACCATTAATACCTATGGCGAAATCTCTTAACGTAAAATTATTCTTTGAAGCCATTAGAATTGAGAAGTTTTATTATACTCCAAGAAATATGGAGAAGGTTTAATCTTAGGTAAAGCTATTGAACCAGTATCATTACCACCTCCACCAGCAGGAGATCCACCAGGAGCAGATACATCTCCAGTAACAGCAACAGGTGCATCCATTAACGATAGAGATGATTTATTATCTCTACTTGCAGCATTATCAGCGATAACATTATCAGTCAACTCTGTGAGATTGACCTTAGGCCCCTCAGTTTTGAATTCAAAACTAGAAATAGCATCATCAATCTTGTCCTTGACACTATAGACACCCTCATGATCCTGTTTAGTCCTATAATTAACTCCTTCGTTACCAATGAAGCCCCAATTTCTATTGACTTCTGCCATGGTACCACTAAAGGTTTTAACCTTTGCTTGTTCAGTAAGTGCATCAGTGCCACCACCACCTCCACCAAGTCCACCAAGTCTTGCCACATAATCTGGGAAACCTTTAGTAGCCGATTGTACACCTCTACCTTTACCATCACCCATTAATGATCCACCATATCCCATGTCTTGACGACCACTCCATAATGGTGGATCACCCATACCAACTGCATCACCAGACCAAGCAAGTTCTTTTGTAGGAGCATTTGATCCAAATTCATCACCCATAGGTCCACTATCCTTAGCCCTATTACCTGAGAACAATCTCATTGCCCCAGTAATTCCCATTTGTATCAACATTTCAAACCAATCTCTCTTCTTCGCTCCACTATCGTCGTCATCTTCATCCACACCTTCCTTCATCGGTAGACTAGCAGGAAGTTTAAAGGCATCAGCAACTTTCTTAAAGTTATTCTTAATTGATGTCTTAGCACCTTCATTATCTAATCGTGCATTGACAGAAGCATTCTTAATAGCATCTAATAGAGCAGCTATTCCAGCCTGAGCTGGCAATCTCAATGCTTGATCAAATGCTCTCTTGATTCTTTCAGTATCACTATTATCCTTTTGGAATTGCTTATCAATCTTATTATAAAGAGCATCATCAAAACCAGATTCTTGAAGAGACTTAGGTTTTACATTTTTAATACCCTCACCAGGTCCAGGTATATAAGGTGCTCTAAAGAATGGTTGAGTTCCAACAATACCACCTTCAGCCATCTTCGATGGTTCACCTTGTGGTATGCCAGGTCTAGGTACAAGTTCATCAAGTCCAAATCTAGTAAGGTCAAAGTCCCCTCTACTAACTGCCTGAATATTACCACCACCCAAAAATGGAGCATCCTGTGAAGCTTCCTTTTGTTTAAAGGCAGATTCTTGCTCACTCTCAAGGAAATTTTTGAGCACCTTAGTACGTGCATCAAAAAGTTTACCAAATGCCTTAGTGCATTTAGTCAAGATCTCCATTGGAGAATCCATTACACTGAGATCAGCTTCTTGTTCAAAAGTACGATCAGACACTGATTACCTCCTTCCTAACTCCCCTACCAAAGGTGTCAATAACAACAAAGTGTTCTATTTTCTTTTCCTGCTCCGCAGTACTTGGACCAGGTTGTGAAATAATCACTGGTGGTTGTGGTAAAGGTAATGGGACAATTTCTACCCCAGATTTTTTTTCCTGTTGAACAGGAGTTGAATTGACACTTTCCTTCATAGAAGAAACGACAGGTGGTTCCATAGCTGAACTCTTAGGTCTTCTTTTAGTTATTCCAGGTGGATCACCTACAACTGCACCAAGAACACCACCAATGACTGTTCCCCATGGACCAAACATTGAACCAATCTTAGCAAATTTCATTGCCATCTTTGCCTTTCGGGCTAAGGTAACACCAGCATTTACAATATCACCTGCACGTTGTGCCAAACTCTTCTTCTGTGGACCTTGCTCTCCTCCTTGACCTGGTTTCCCTGCTTCAGGTAACCAAGAATTATTTTTTGGTTTTAACCACTTCTGATTAGCTTCATTATTAGCATAATCAAAGTGTACTGGATCTTCATCTCCTTGCCATCTCCAACCAAACTTATTACCATTATTTCTCATCCACTCATTTGCTTCACTGTTCTGATCAATATCAAGTGCCCAACCTTGACCATGTGGAGACATACCAGGTGCAGCAGGACTTATTACATTTGGATTTCCAGCATTTCCAGCAGCCACTAACTGTGCCTGTTCCATCATACTTCTATATGAAGAGTTGACGGATGCCCGTAAATCTACACCATCTGCTGCAGCAGCACGCATAGCTTTTCTCCATGCACTACTAGCAGAGGGATTTAATATGATTGGTCTACCAAAGTTATCATGTCCATTACCAGAAGGAAGAGCAATTCTAGTTTCTTTTGAAGCTGCTATGTTAGTCTTCTGTGGTGCACCAGGCATCCCCTGTCTTGCAGATTTCGGTGCTGCTACTGCTGCACCAAATACAGCAGGTTGAATAAAACTTCTGAGATTCTTACCAACACCTTTAGCTACTCCACCAATAGCTCTTGCTGGTCTTTCAAATACTTGTCTGACCATTGGAGTTGGGCCAGATCCAGGTCCACCCTTCTCTTTCTTTCTAAATGGATTAAATGCTTGGTCAGGTCTACCTAATAATGGTGCTTTCTCACCTCTTTCAAAAGCCTCATCACTCATGCCCTTCTGAGCATTATCATCTGCCCATAGTTCACCCCATGAGGCTTTGTTCTCATCCTTTACTCTTTCATTCCTACCTCTATTCCACCATTCAATTGGATTAGGTAGTCCGAAAGAAGTGCCAGGTGTCTTCTTAATCTGTTGTATACCAAGAGTATTCTTTATACTCTGCATCTTAGACTTCAACCTAGATGAAGACTGAGATGGATGCATATTCTCTAAGAATCCAGCAGTCGAACCTAGCATAACTGAAGCACCTTGCTTGTATACTAGCTTAATTGCATCATCTACATTAGATAATGGTAAGACTATTTCTGGACCAGCTTCACCTATTATCGCTTTAGTTGGTTGAGTTACTAACCCACCCTCAGCCATATAAGTGGCACCCTTTATAGGTTCAATGCCAATACCAAGGCTTGCTAATTCAGTTGATGAGTAATCTCTTGATGGGGCAGATTTTATTCGTGCAGCAAATGATGAAGGATCCTCTCTTGTTCTTTGGAAGTTTCTACCAATACTTTCAGCTATAGATTTGACTGAATCTATATCCTTTGCACGCTGTTGTGCACGCTCTTGTGCACGTTGTATACGATTAACCCAATCTTCTAGTTTATCAGATGTACCTTTCTTTCTCTTCTCTACCTCCTCCCCTCTCTCGACACCTTTCGTAAATGCCTTTGCTACATCCTCAACACTAAACCCAAGAAAATATCTCTCTTTCTGCTGTTGGAATTCAAACAGTGCCTTCTCTACATCCTGATAAGCACCAAAAGATTTACCAAATTTCTTGGCAACACTATACATGTTTTCGTTGGATGCAATAGTCATTAAGAATGTCTACGATTTTCTTCGGCTATTCTGTCTCTTTCTTTTTGAAGATGAGCAGCGAGCAGGTTCACATATACTTCCCTTTCCCAAGGGATCATATTTTCAATATCTGTCAAGCTATATTTATGGTGTTGGACCAAAGAAAAATTTGTTTGATAAAAGGTCATCAAGCCCTCATGGAAGAGGGCTACACGAAAAAATCAGCCAAACCTTCAATCGTATAGTCATTTTCAACTCCAGTGTTGGGATTCTTTACCTTAAACGTATGTCTAAGGATTGGCATAGTGTCAAAGAAATTCTGAATCTTTGCAAATTGCTCATTAGTTAGTGTCTCAACCCACTCACGAGCTTCATCAAAACTAAACTCTCCACTGTCATCCTCACCAACGTATACTCTCTTAATACATTGTGCTACTAAATCATATGGATTCACTTCTTCCTTAGTGAAAGTAACCTTAGCAAAGTAGTCCATATTAGGATACCTCATCTCTACGGTTATATCATCAGTTAATTTAATAGTCTTCTTATGACCCTTAGGAAACTGTACCTTCACATCATCAACTAAAATCTTAACGGGAACTTCAGTCTCACCATCATCACTACAGGTGATCCTTAACTCCAACTGTTCACTAATAGATCTAGCACGAATTTGTAGGAAGATATATTCTATATCAAATAGAGACAGTTCATCTAAGTCAATTTTACTATTGATGCAACTCTCAAGCACATCAACGATTGCATCATAGATCATCTCTTGATCTTCAGTCTCTAATGCAACTATTAACGTCTTTTGTTCTTTAACAAGGAACGGTCTGTATTTAATTTTTTTCTTTGTAGATGGCACTGCCAACGTATACGTCGGCGTAACGATTTCAGGTAACGGCATAATGATTCAATGGGTATTGTATATATCAAGCAAATCCAGCAGTAGTTCCTGCTAGGTCATTCAGTCCAAGATTCTGCATACGTGCATTATTTTTCTGATTTGCTCTTGTATCACTCCTAGGTTGCTGGAATAGATGACTATATTCATAATAGAATCCAACAGTCACCTTAACCAATTGTGCACCTGCAGCTGAATATGGCATTGAGGATACTGTATAAGGATATGCTTTGTATAAAATGAACTCAAAGTCTTCTCTCAATTCACCAGGTCTATAAACACTATGTTGTTTGACACCAGTCTTCTCAAGTTTCTTTATTTTAATGTTAGCAATATAATAGTCATAATAATGCTGAACTACTGCACGTTGTATTTGATACTTGATATCACCAGATGCTCCCTCAGAAGTTTTCTCATAGGATCCTTGTGGTGTGTCACTTACTCCCATAGTATAGTCTTGCCATGCTCTGAAGTATTTCAAAGGGACAGAATTAGCATCACAGAAGAAACTAACATCTAACTCATTATATACTTTGGCAGTTGCCATCTTCTGAGTAACTCCCTTATGAGCCATTTTATATTCATGAGCAGAATAAGTAACTCCTGGAATTTGTATCTCATTACATAAGAGATTCAATTTATCCTGCACAGTTTTATCTGCATCACCACCAAAAAAATTGACATTAGCATCCAGATGCGCCGCTAATGGAGAGGCACCTAAATCTTGTGGTATATTGGGTACTATTTGAAATTCATATAGATTAGAAGCAGATATTCCACCAGAAGCTGCTACTATACTGGAAATGAATTCGTTCACTCCTACTGTGCGAGCCATAAATACAAGGTATAGTGTGACCACTTTTATTTATCATGGCTTATAAAGGTAAATATCGTGTCAAGAACTATAGAAAGTACCGAGGAGATCCAACTACAGTAGTATTTCGTTCTCTATGGGAAAAAAAGTTCATGGACTACTGCGATAAGAACCCAAATATCCTTGAATGGTCAAGTGAAGAACATGTCATCCCATACAAAGATCCTGTTACTAGGAAGTGGAGAAGATATTTCCCAGACTTCTACATGAAAGTCCGAGAATCTAATGGTAAAATTCAATCATACATCGTTGAGGTAAAACCTAAACGTCAAGTTCAAGGTCCAAAACCTCAACAGAAACGCACCAAAGCGTATATAACAGAGGTAGCGACCTATGCCACCAACAAATCAAAGTGGAAAGCAGCAGAAGAATACTGCAGGGACAGGCTTTGGAAGTTCAAGCTCATCACCGAAGTCGAACTCGAAATTTATTAAGTATATACGAAGTTTAAAAGGGAAGAGTGTAACTAGAACAAAACTCCGTAATGAAATAATGAATACCCTCTATGATGGAGCTACAGATACTCCAGAAGAAGGTAAATGGTATTTCTTCCAATACGATCCCAAATACAGAGCACAACTAGCACAATGGGATGAATGGCCTGTGATTCAGGTCATGGGTTTTAAGCATGGTAATATATTAGGTGCTAATGTCCACTACATTAATAAACAAGCTAGACTTGGTGCTATAAATAATAATCGATTCCCTGCGTCTACCTTACATTATTATATCCCAAAAAGAGCTGATGCTATTTTCTTTGAGATTGATGACCTTGATGTACCAACTATGAGTCAAATGCCCGTAGAACAATTCCACAGGAATAAGAAATAATGGCAAGGCAGAACCCTAGGGCTAGACTAACAGCCCAGCGAAATCAAAGAAGAGTATATCGTCAAGCACAAGTTGACGCTGCTAATAAGAAGAAAGCTAAGTTTCAAAAAGAAGCAGCAGATTTGATGTCATATCCATCTGCGATTGCTGCTATTCCATATGCCTCTTTCATTAGAATACATAAGTACGAATATAACGAAGGATTAAAGAAAGTAGCATCAGGACAAAATGAT
>MDSZ01046447.1_pt1 | contig 14028 bp, 10 predicted proteins | sample 811201 | NCBI WGS metagenome assembly MDSZ01 (sample SAMN05326647, study PRJNA326480) | marine metagenome | isolation source: seawater | place: Indian Ocean: North | collected 2010
TCTGGAAATATTGAAGTTGGTCATGCCCCAGGTTATAAACTTACAGTTTCTGCTGAAGGTACAATTGAAGGTGATCAATTTGATTTAGTGCAAAACACTTCTAATCTTTCTTTTGCATCTCAATTTGGTGTTTCAGAAGGAGTGACTAAATTAACTGGTAATCTAGCTATCAAACCTAGCACAAATGATATACCTTTTCGTTTAACCATTGAAAATGATGATCAAGTCAATGAATTTTCAGTTAAGTTTTTAAGTGATGATAGTGCCACATCAATTTTTTCTAGTACTACTGTATCAGCAAACTTACCATTAGGTGACCCTGCTATTAACGAAATAGACGATGATTCGTTATTTTCAGGCAAGACTGTATCTGCAAATACTTCTTTTGGAACACCTACAGCACACTCTTCACTGGGTGGAAAAATTACAATTAAAACGGCAGGAGGAGGTAATCAATCTAGCACAGTTTTTACAGTTGTAGGTACAGATATGAGTGGAAATGCGCTCACAGAAACAATAACTGGTGCAATAGCTAATGGGACATCAATAGGTCAAAAAGTTTTTAAGACTGTTACAAGTATAACACCAGGAGGGACTGTTGGTTCTGGCACTGTTACTGTTGGTCATTCTATAGAAAAACTATTGGTTGGGAATGTTACTATAACAACAGCTGGTGGAGGAGACCAAAGTTCAACTAGTTTTACAGTTTTAGGTACTGACATGTTAGGTAATGTGCAAACAGAAGTTATTACCGGAGAAAAAGCAAATTTAACTTCTACAGGTACAAAGGTCTTTAAAACAATAACAAGTGTTACTGCAGGAGGATCAGTTGGGTCAGGAAATGTAACAGTAGGACATAAAAGTCAACCATATTTTTATAATGTTCCAAGAAGTATTAATTTGTTAAAATCTAAAAACGTTTCAGCAAACACTTCACTTGGAACACCCTTATCACATTCTGGAGTAGGAGGTAAAATTAAAATTACAACGGCTTCAGGTGGAAACCAGAGTGGAACAACATTTACAGTAGTTGGAATAGGTGAAGATGGAGGAGCTTTAACAGAAACTATTGCAGGTCAACCTGGAGGTCAGTCTATTCTTGGATCCAAGACGTTCAAGTCGGTTACAAGCGTAACTCCTGGCGGGACGGTTGGGACTGGATTAGTTGATGTTGATTATTCAGTGATACCTGGTGCTAGCCTTGAACAACCAACAGATTTAACTTTATTGTGGACCGAAAATGCTTCTGGTACAACAGATTTAGATAGTTTGTTTTTGAGTTCAAGCATGTCTGCTGGAGCGGCAGTGCAATTAAGTGGAGTCAGCACCTCAACAGATGATGACAGTTTATTTACAAATAAAGCCGTTTATTCTGGATCATTGAATTTAGACGGTATTTTAAAAAACTCAAAAGATATTCGAGGAAAAGTTGAAATTACACTAGCTTCTGGGACTGATTTTACTTCAAAAACTTTTACTGTTGCTGGCTATGATATGGATGGAGTTTATAAAACTGATGTAATAAATGGCGCTAATGCTTCTGGAGGAAATGTTATAGTAAATGGTAAAATTGACTTTAAAGAGGTTTTGTCTGTTACCTCAACTGCATCTTCTGGAACTATTAAAATAGGTACTAAAGCAAGTTCGGCAAATGTTAATGGCTCAATTATTTCTATTACTTCAGCCGCGGATGAAACTTCAAACAAATTCACAATAGTTGGAAAAGATATGTTTGGCAACGATCAAACAGAGATTATAACTGGGGGAAATAACACAACTATTTTAGGAACAAAGGTATTTAAATCTATTACTTCTGTTACGCCATCAGCTTCTTCCAGTGGAAACATAAATATTGGCACAAATACAACCGGTAAGTTTTCAATTTCTCATAAAATAGGAAAATCTAATTTCAGATTAGATAGCAATCCTAATGTTGAAGATTTGTATGGTTTAAAAACGCAAGAATCTAGAGTTATTATTGATGAGGGAAAAATTAAATTAACTTCCTTAAATGGAAAGCCTGTACAGGCTAAAGTTCCAAATGGAACAACATCTAATATTGTTTCAGAACAAATAAATCTCTCAAATTTGCCTCCAGAAGAATTAATAGCAGTTGTTATGGGTGGAGGTGCAAGGAAAATTAATTCACAATTTGATTTTGTAAATGATAATTTTAAACTTGATGACCCAGAATTTGAAATAAAAGTAGATGCTAATAATAAAAATAAAGTTGAGATATTTGATAAAAAATATGGTCATTCAATCTCAACACGGATTTTAGATAAAAACAGATCTTTTGAAGCAGTTGGTTCCAGGTTTCAGTTTACAGAAGAAGCTTTATTGGGAGAGACTTTTACTTTAACCAATAACAAGGCAGGTTCAGGTGACAACAGAAATGTCATTAACATGCTGGATCTTCAACTTGAGAAAATGGCTGATAAAGGTAAAGGTAATTTTCAAGAAATTTTTTCAAATACTTTAGCTAAAGTTGGTTCAAATGTTCAGGCAAATGATTTGTCATTGACCGCAGCATCAAGCAATAAAGATGCCGCTGAGGCATCTCAAAGTGAATTTTCTGGAGTAAGTCTTGATGATGAAGCCGCACATTTACTCGAGTTTCAACAAGCCTATCAAGCATCGGCACGAATATTGCAAACTGCAAGAGAACTTTTTGAATCTCTAATCAAAGTAGTTTAAAATAATCGAGTTATTGAATGAAAGTTAGTACAAAATTATTTAATGAACAACAAATTAGACAATTTTCTAATTTAAACTCTGATATTCAAAAATTACAGGACAAAATTTCTACTGGTAAGAATATTTTAGTTGCTTCTGACGACCCAGTTGGTTCAGTTGATTTGTCAGGTTACAAAACTGTAAAACAACAGATAGACCAATATTTAAAGAATGTGAATTCATCAGAAACTAAACTTTCTTTAGTTGATACAAATCTTCAAAATCTTTCTAATATAATGATAAGGGCTAATGAGTTATTAATTCAGGCTTCTACAGATGTACTAGGGAGAAGTGATAGAGAAGCTATTGCAATAGAAATAGATGAGATGAAAGAAGAGGTTTTAGCAATAGCAAATCAACAAGATTCAAATGGCTCGTTTTTGTTTAGTGGTTTTAAAACAAAAACCAAACCTTTTCAAAAGAATATTTCTGGTGCTATTGAGTATAAAGGAGATAGTGGGATTTCATCATTATCTATTTCAGAGACAATGATGGTGGAAACAACTGTTGATGGAGAAGGGTTGTTCCAAAATATCAAAACTAATTCTGGAACTGCTATATCAATGTTCACAATGCTTGAAAACATGTCACATTCAGTTAGAACTGCATCTCAAGCAGTACAAGCAACAAAAGCTTCTACACACGCAGAATTTGAAATAACTAATAAAGATTATGGAACTTGGTCATTTGATATTACTGGACATGCTGGTACAGCAAGCATCTCTGTAGAATTAACAGGTGATGATCCTGCTGATATTATTAAAGCGATTAATAATGCTAATATTGGTTTGACAGCAAGCCAATCTTCTACTAATCCAAAAAAAATAAAGTTAGATAGCAGTCAAGAGGGAACAATTGAGATTAAAAATTTAGAAATTCCTAATATTAAAACAGCTCAAGAAAACCCAACTTCTTTTATTATTTTTGATCCACTAGATGCTAGTGGAAATAAGGTAGGTAAGTCTCAAACTTTATATGATAATGATCAGTTAACAACTTCCCAATTAGATAATGTTGCTAATAGTCAAGTTCATATTGCAAACTTTAGAGGTCAAGTTGGTGCTAAACTAAATTTGCTAAACAGACAATATGAAAATTTGAATGAAAGAAGTATGGCAGTCCAAAAAGACTTGAGTGAGATAGAGGATGCAGATCTGGCTAAACTAGTGACAGATCTTAAGTCACAACTCACTGGTCTTCAAGCTAGTCAGCAAGCCTTTGTAAAAATTTCAGATTTAAATTTATTTGATTTCCTCAAATAGTTTAAAAACTATCTAATACACTCACTGGTTCTTCTATTAGATCCTTTAACCAACCTAGCTCTTCTATATCGGTAACATTCCATCCGGCCGGTGCTTTTGGCATTGTATTATTTCTTATTCCAAAAATAGTTGCACGAAAAACTTTTGATGATTTATCAGTGCTATAGTCTCTAGTTTTTTCAGGGTCTAAAGGAGATGCGAACATTCCAGATAATTTTCTTTCAGCACCATTTTCTTTAAACAAAATTCTTTTGTGGATATAGTGGTTTAGATAATCCACAGCTTCATCACCGGCTTCAATTTCACTTAGAAACTGGAGAATTGCTTCAGCACATTCAGTTATTTCTTCAAACTTAATTTCATTATAATGTTCCGATAAACCTTTAGAAAATTTTCTTGATATAGAGTTTATTGAGTTTTCAGAACTCAAAAAATCTCTTGCGGTTATTGCACAACAAGAACCGAAGATCCATTCAGGACAAAAATTAGTCATGTTTTAATCCAACCATTAATATAAAATAATATATTATTAAGCTTAATTAAATATAAATTTAAAAAATTCAAGATTTTTTTATTTAATTTCTTTCCATGCTGACAAAATATCTTCAATCACTGCAGCTGAGCTGTTTATTCCTTCTACAGTTCTATTTTTATAGTCTTCTAAAACTTGTTCTTTACAATAACTATATAAATTGAAAAGATTACTTGCAATTGGTTCTCCTCTCTTGAAATCTAAACTGTCAGTAAGTATCATTAATGATGTAATGATTCTTCCAAAACTTTTAGATTTTCTTGAAGATATTATGGGATCATTTGTTATTGCATCAGAAAGAATATTTAGATTATTATATAACTCTTCAAGTACTATTTGAATAAATTCATGTTTTGAAGCACCTTCAACTTTAGACATTATATCTGATTCTTGATACTCCTTTACCATTAAGTGGAAATTCATAATAGCTCCTAATTTTAATTATCCATATTTTATGAAACGGCGCTCTTAAAATATGTTTAGTTAAAAATTAACTTTTTTCTATATTTCTAATTTCGTGAGATATTTGATCATACGCCTTTAAAATATCATTTTCAGATATTATACCTACAAATTTATTGTTTTTCTCTATGACAGGAATACTTTCACCAACAAAATTAGATAAAATTTTGATACACTCAAAAATATTGTTTGAAGGATCTAATTTAATAAATTTTTTTTCAATATATTTAATTGCTTTGTCATTTTTTTTGCCAATTATTTTAACTAATTTTAATTTACCCAAAAATATTTTGTTAGTATCATAAAAATAAGCTTCAGTTACATTATTTTGACTAAATTTTTTTAAAGCATTTTCAATAGATATTTCTTTATTTAAGAATAGATAATTTTTATCAATATATTTTTCAATACTAGTCTGACTCAACAAAATATGTTCTCTACCAGATCCCATAGGTATCTTTCTTAACTTCAATTGAGCATCAAAAAAGCTAGAACCAAATATTAAGTATGTTATCAAGTTACTTAATGCTATAGGTAGGATTGATGCAATGGCATAATTGTATGACCCAGTCAATTCAAAAATTAAGACAATAGCTGTAATTGGTCCACCTATGACTGAACTGCTTACAGCAGCCATAGCAGAAACTGCAAAAATTGTACTTAGATTATCCTCGATACCTAAAAAAGGAACATTATATAACAAGGCGCCTGTGCATGCTCCAATGAGAAGAGCTGGAGAAAAAACTCCGCCAAAGAGACCAAATCCTATACAAAGAGAGGATAAGAAAATTTTGCAAATTAAGATTAATAACAAAAAGATAATTGTATTATTTTCTGTTATCACATTTATAATTGTCTCTGACCCTAATCCTATAGCACCAGGGATAAAAATACCAAAAGCACCACATATAAGAGCAGGTATTAAAGGTCTGAATTTAAAATCAATTCCCGATGAATTAGAAATTTTTGTACTTAACAGTAGTGATTTCATAAAAATATAGGCGACAATCGCAGAACATACCCCAGCAAACACTAAGCCAGGAATAGAATCTGAGATGGTAAAATTTACTTCATCAAATCTCAAATTTGGTGTAACTAAATTTATTTCTTGTGCAAGAAAACTTGCAGTTACAGAAGCAAGAGATATTGCAGACAATGCTCTCATTGAAAAATGTCTTAATACAACCTCATGTGCAAAAATTATTCCTGCTATAGGAGAAGAAAATCCAGCTGAAATTGCTGCTGCAACTCCTGCTCCAATAATTATATCATGAGGTATATCTGGCATGAATGTTCTTCTTCTTAAAAAAGCACCTAATGTCCCTCCAAAATGGACTAATGGTCCATAAATTCCAACAGAAGCACCCCCACTTATAGAAAAAAAAGCGGCTAATGTTGAAAGAAATCCTTTTTTGATATCAAGTGTTCCTGCTTTTTGGTGAGCTGCATAAATTGTATCTGCAGGACCATGCCAGCGGTCTATTTGAAAAAAATAGATTAAAACACATACTAAAATGCCAGCTAGTAGACAAGAAATTAATGGCAAAAAATTAATATCGTAACTAAATAATGATAATTGAAATAACTCCAAATGACTTCCTGATTGAAAATTTTTAAAGACCCATTTAGCAGTTAAAGAAAAAAATTGAGCTATAATAGAAACGATTAAACCAACAACCATTGCTGTTAAGACAAGTGCAACATTAGTTTGGAATAAATTTAGATTATTTTTTTTAGCCATTTCATAATCTTATCACTTTATAGAGTTTAATCTAATTTAAATTTTAAACTTATTATCCATTTATCTAAAATTTTTAATTGTTCTTTAAAAAAGCTAGTCTAAAGTGGCACATTTTTTGCACAAAAGTAATATTTTGGAGATCAATATGAGAAACACTTTAAACGTTGGTATCATTGGATGTGGAAGAATTTCTTCAACTTATTTTGATATTTTTAACAATGGAATTGACGGTGTTAAGTTAGTTGGAGTATCAGATTTTATAAAAAACAAAGCTTCTAATTTTGTTAATAAAATTAACTGTAAATACTACCCAGACTCAAAAGAAATATTGAACGATAATGTTTTAGATGCAGTAATTATTTTAACAGAAAGTGGCAATCATTACTCTAATGCTTTAGAGGCGTTGTCAATGGGAAAACATGTTATTACTGAAAAACCAGCATGCTTAATGCCTAAACAAATAGAAAAATTAGGATTATTAGCAAAAAAAAATAAATTAATGTACGCAACAATCTATCAAAATAGATACAATCCGGCACTCAAAAAAGCAAAAGAGATAATATCTGAAGGACTTTTAGGTAAAATTAATATGATTTCTGGTAGGGTTAGGTGGTGTAGAGAACAAGAATATTATGAGGACGGTTGGCATGGTACTTGGAAAATGGATGGTGGGGTTATTTCTCAACAAGCAATTCATCATCTCGATGCTATTCAATGGTTAAGTGGTGGTGTTAAAAAAGTAATTTCGCATTCAAGTAAACAAATGAACAAATTAGAGGCAGAAGATACGAATATTTCCTTACTTGAATATAAGAATGGAGCTGTAGGAACTTTTGAGGCTTCAACAGCAATTAGACCGAAAGATTATGATGCTGAAATTTCAATTTTTGGATCTAATGGTTATATAGTTGTTGGAGGTCTTTCAATGAACAAAATTATTTCTTTGCACATTGAAGGAGCGGGTGATTTAAAGAAAATTATAAAAGATTTCTCAGAAGAGGTTGATCATGGATATGGTGTCTCTCACCCAAGAATACTTAAAGAAACATTAGGTCATTTACAAAAAGGATCTATAAATCCCCCAATTAATTACAAGGAGGCTCAAAAAAGTGTTTTACTTATGAATGCTTTATATGAAAGTTCTGTCTCTAGAAATTGGGTTAATGTTAATACAAAAAATAGCTTTTACAAATTTAGGAGATAATTATGGATAGTGTCGTAGATTTTGAAATGGATAATAAAACACCTGGAAAAGATATAACAACAGAAGATTTGGAAACTAAATTTCCATTAGCTGCAAAGAAACATGATAATCATAAAACTGTAGTTAAAATTGATGACATAGAAATTGGTGGTAATGAATTAATCATTTTTGCAGGTCCAAATACAGTTGAAAATAGAGAGATGATATTAGAAACAGCTGAACAAGTTAAAAAAAGAGGGGCTCATTTTTTAAGAGCAGGGGCCTATAAACCTCTAACATTTCCATATAGAAGTGATAGTTATTTTGAGTTAAGAGAAAAAGGACTTGAATATTTGAAAGAAGCAAAAGAAAAGTTTGGTATTAAAGTTATTACTGAGATAATGCATGTGGATAAAATAGATGAGGTCTCCAAAGTTACTGACATATTACAAGTGGGTACTAGAAACATGCAAAATTATCCGTTGTTAGAAGAGTTAGGAAAGCAAAAAAAACCTGTAATGTTAAAAAGACATTATGGGGCATCCTTAAGAGACTGGCTTGGAGCAGCGGAATATATTTTATATAATGGAAATCCAAATGTAATTTTGTGTGAAAGAGGGGTAAGTGTTACCCATACTCATAGGTCTACTTCCAGATTTTTATTAGATCTGCAAGTGGTACCTGCTGCAATGGATTTTACTCATCTTCCAATCATTACAGATCCGTCCCATGCAACATTTTGGGCTAGTTGGGTAGCTCCTATGTGTTTCGCTTCAGTTGCCTCAGGCGCAGATGGAGTAATGATTGAAGTTCATCCTGATCCAAAGAATGCAGCCACAGATCCTCTTCAGCCTATAGGCTTTGAAGAGTTCTCAGGTGTTATGAAAAAAATGAAAAAAATTCATTCAATTATCAAAGGTTGAAATGGAAAATTATACATTAATTGTTGGTGAGAATCCTTCTAAAGGAGCACGCTCACCAATACTTTGGAATAAAACATATAGTGAATTAAATATTAATCAAAAAATGTATCCTAAAGATATTGCAAAGAATGATTTTGATTTTGAAATTCCAAAAATATTTAGTGATAAAGCATTCGTTGGAGGGGCAGTTGCTGTTCCTTATAAAGAGAAGATTATAAAATTCACTTCGAATAAAGAACAGATATTACAAGGTCCAAAAGCAGTCAATTGCTTGGTTAGGGATAAAGATAGATTATTAGGTTATAACACAGATGGTATAGCTACAATTAAAATCTTAGAGAAGCAGCTTAATCTCGGTAAAGTTGATCAAATTTTAGTCCTTGGGACTGGTGGAATGGCAAAGGCCGTTGTGTCTGAATTATATGTAAAATATCCATCAATGCCAGTTTTCGTATTTGATAGAAAGAAAAACTGTATGGTTTTTAAGGGAGGAAAATTTCAAAATATTTCCCACAAATTAGATAAATCTCTTAATACAGTAATAATCAATTGTTCTTCTGCAGGGTTTTATAATGATATTAGTATTGGTAAAATTAATAAAAATGTAATTGAAACTCACTCTTTTTTTATTAATCAAGATGGCTCCAATTTGAATTATGTTAATGGATGTTTTGAAACTCTTCATTCATTTAACAAAGTTTCATATATCATGGACGTTATTTATCAACCAAGTAAAACGTTATTATTATTAGCGGCTGAGTATTTTGGCATTCCAAACCAAAATGGTTTAGAAATCAATTTGTTGCAAGCTGCCATTGGCTTTCAAAAAGTGAACCCTGAAAACAGTTTAGAGCATATAATAAAAATCATGGAATCCTAATGTCAGACATAAAAGCATCAATAATAATTAGGACAAAAAATGAAGAACAATGGATACCATATTGTCTTGAAGGAGTTTTAGCTCAAAAAAATATAAAAAAAGAAATTATTGTGGTTGATGATAATAGTTCTGACAACACGATTGAAATCGTAAAAAATTTCCCTGTACAGTTATTTCATTATGAGGGCGAATACTTGCCTGGAAAATCTCTAAATTTTGGTGTGTCAAAATGTTCTGGAGAATATGTAGTTTTCATTTCAGGGCATTGTGTTCCAAAAGATCCATTTTGGTTAGAAAATTTGTTAAAACCTTTTAGCAAGTATAATAAGCTGGCAGGTGTTTACGGACGTCAGGAACCATTTTCGTTTACAAGTGATACTGATAAAAGGGATTTGTGGAATACATTTGGCTTGGACTCAAAGTTACAAGTTCGTGATAGTTTTTTTCACAATGCAAATAGTTGCATTCCAAAAAAACTTTTGAAGAAATATCCATTTGATGAAAAGGCTACTAATATTGAAGACAGGTTGTGGTCAACTGATAGGGTAAAAGAAGGTTTTAAAATTTTCTATAATTCAGAAGCAAGTGTTTATCATTGGCATGGTATAAATCAGGATAATAATAAAAAAAGGCTTTCAGGTGTTGTTAGAATTTTGGAGGAAAATAACTTAATTTTTCCTAAAATTGAAAATAGAAAAAAAATAGAGCCTAAAACTGCTATCATACCATCTTTGGACCCGATGCAATTTGATAAAAAAATGTTGCTTTTAAAAAAAACAATAAACAATCTGAAACTTTCAAAATATATAAAAAAAATTATTTTGTTGTTAGGACCGCATGTAAACAAAGAACAATTTAATGATTTAAATATTGATCAATTAATAATTAGACCAAAACATTTGACTTCACCTATATTAGGTCAATGGCCAAGTATATCTTATGCTCTAAGCTATGAAAAAAATACAAAACAAAAATCATATCTCATTCTTCAAGAAAACTACCCCTATAGAAGCCATGAACAAATAGATAATCTGATTCAATTTTATTTAAAAAGCTCTTCAAGGGTTGTTATGTATGGTCAAAAAATAAGAAACACAGTATTTGAAAGTAAAAATAATAAATTGAAACCAGTAGGTCTTCCCTTTGTTCCAAAAAATCTTGCAAAAAACATTTATATTTCTGCATTAAAAGGTTTTGCGATGGTTGCTGAATCTGAATTTATAACAAAAGAAGTATCAATTCATGAAGACTTTGATTTACTGGATTTAGAAGATCAATTTTCAATGATTCAGATAAACTCTCAAAAAGATTTTAATTCATTTAGGAAAAATTTTAAAAAAGATTTCAATCAGATCAACAATCAAATTTTCCAAAGCAAATTTCTTAAAGATGCTGTTTGATTTTAAAAACTGCCATACTCTGATTATAATTCCAGCAAGAGGTGGATCAAAGAGAGTTGCAGGTAAAAATCTTAGGTTTTTGAATAGAAAGCCATTGTTAGTAAATTCTATTGAGCAATGTTTAAAAATTAAGAATTCAAAAACTATAGTTTCAACAGATGACAAAAAAATTGCAGAAATTGCAAATGAAAATGGAGCGGAAACACCATTTTTTAGACCTAAAGAATTTAGTCACGATAATTCTTCTTCAAGATCAGTTATAATTCATGCGTTGAGCTTTTACTATAAGAAGTATAAAAAATTTCCATTTATGGTTGCTTTAAAACCTCCTACAAATCCTTTTATACAAAGTTGTTCTATGGAAAACATGATTGAAAAATTAGTAAGCTCGGATTCGAGTATCAATTCATGTGTTTCTATATCAGAATCAAATACACATCCATTTAGAATTGTGAATGTAGATAGTAAATCTGTAATAAAAAACGGAGTAATCAAAATTAATAATAAAACCATTAATGATATAGAAAGAAGTCAAGATTGGCCAAAAACTTGGGAAGGAAGTCCAGCTTTTAGATTAACAAAATCAAAATATTTTGAAAATGAAGTTAAAACTGGAAACCTTTTGTTTTCTGGAAAAACTTATGACCATAATCATTCTCTTGGCTACAAAATTTCCAAGTTAGAAGCCTATGATATAGATGATGAGTTCGATTTAACGATAGCCCAATCCATAGCAAACATAAAAAAAACCAATAAGGCATAAAATTTGCATGTAAATAGACGTATAATTGTTTTTAAGATGATATTATGGCTGTAGATTATGTAAGTGCAATAAATACCAAGGGAAGTGGTTTAAATATCACTCAAATTGTTGATAGTTTGGTAGAAGCAGAAACAAAACCTAAAAAAGATCTTATTGATGAAAAAATTGAAGAAAAAAATTTGGATATTTCTTCAATTGGAAAATTAACAAGTGAAATTAATACTCTGCAGACAAGTTTAACTGCACTTTCTAATATTTCTAAATTTAAAACATCTAGTGGTAATACAAATACTACTCTTACAGCCACTGATGTAAGTAAAGCTAAAGTATTTAGTTCTGATATTAATATATCAGCATTAGCAACAGCTCAAACTTTAGAGTTTTCGGGATTTACTTTACCAACAACATCTGTTGGTTCAGGAACAATTACTATTGATTTTGGTAATTGGATAGCGAGTGATGGAACGGCAACCGACACTGATTCTCTTTTTTCTGCAGGAACAAATGTAACAGCAAATACATCTTTGGGAACTCCAACAACTCATGGAACATTAGGGGGGTTAGTAACTATTGCTACTTCGGCTGGAGGAAATCAATCTTCAACTTCTTTTACAATTGTAGGAAAAGATATGGCAGGAAATGCAGTCACTGAAGTTGTAACCGGAGGTGGGGATGGTGCCACTGTATCTAGTTCAAATGTTTACAAATCAGTTACAAGTATTACAGCTGGCTCAACTGTTGGCACCGGAACAGTAACCGTTGGACATAGCGCGAGCACTTTTGGAAAAAATACTGCAAAAACTTCTTCAACAGTTACAATTAGTCAAGGATCAAGTTCTGTAGCCACTATAGCAAATAGTTTAAATGCTGTTACGGGTGTTACTGCAAATGTAATAAATAAAGGTGATGGGACATATTCATTAGTTGTAAGGTCAGATTTAGGAAGAAATAGTGCAATTCGTATGACTGTATCTGAAAATGTCAGTGATAGAGGTTTATCAACATTGAATACTACATCTGATAATGCAAACCATCAAACATCTGCAGCAGCAGATGCAACATTAACTGTTGATGGGGTGACTTTAACCAGATCATCTAATTCTATAACGGATATTTTTGATGGATATACATTGGGGCTTTCTGCTACAACAACTGCTGCATTCAGAGTTAGTTCCTCCTTGGATGAAACAAGCGCATTAACTTCAATGAAAACATTTGTAGAATCTTTTAATAAGACCAGGGTCATTATAGAAGATTTAACTAAGATTAGTGACAATCCAGATGATAATGGTCCTCTATCTGATGATATAACAATTAAAAACATAAAAAATCAGTTAAATAAACTTGTTAATAGTAAATTAACTGGATTTGGATCTAAAAATTATTATGCCTCACAACTTGGATTGCAAACAGGAAGAGATGGTAACTTATCGCTAAATGAGACTAAATTCAAAACTAATTTTGCCTCTGACTCAACTACATTTGATGCAATTTTTAATTCCAGTTATTCAACTAATTCAGCTTATTTGAAGGTTGCTTCTAATTCTAATTTAAAGCCTGTCCCAGGTACTTATTCATTTATATATGATAGCGAGAATACTTCTGCAACATTAGGTGGGGTAACCATGACATCAGGAACAGATGATGATGGAAATACTTATTATGCAAGCACTACTGGAGATGCAACGGGTATAAGAGTTACCCCATCTCAAACCGTGGATTCTGCTTTTGTTTATTACGGTGAAAGTCTAGTCGATAAATTAACAACTTATACTAAACAAGTATTAGCTGTTTCAGGAGATTTGGCTAAAAAGAAAATAGAATTTAATCAAGAAATTGCTGACTTTGACATAGAGCTAGATGAGCTTGATAGTTTGAGCGAGACTTTAGAAAAAAGATATAAAAAACAATTCACTGCAATGGAAACAGCAATATCCAGCCTTAAAAACACAGGTGAATTCATGACAAATTTAATGGATTCTTTTAATAAAGATTAATTTTTTAAATAAAACTAAACATTTTCATACTATGTCGTTTGATAAATTATAAGCGATTCATTTATCAAACATCATAGGAGAAAATAAATGACTGTTGTCAATACAAATGTTGGAGCCCTTACAGCGCAAGCTGCAATGGCAAAAAACAA
>MDSZ01217495.1_pt1 | contig 14028 bp, 6 predicted proteins | sample 811201 | NCBI WGS metagenome assembly MDSZ01 (sample SAMN05326647, study PRJNA326480) | marine metagenome | isolation source: seawater | place: Indian Ocean: North | collected 2010
TGTACCCACGATTGCAGATACGGTATCTACATCATCAATTATTTGTATTCCACGTGTCACAAATGAAGGTTTTCCGTTTAAATTAGATTGATTTGCTACTTCACTTGCAGTAACAGTAATAGTTCCACCTTTTTTCAAAGCTAAAACACCCTTATTCAACCCATTTGGAAATGTACTTGCTACATTTGGATCAGACGATTCAAATTCTAATATAGTATTTGTTTTACTAATCGCACTTAAGTCTAATGCTCTTTGTGAAAGATTTACAGTTCTTGGTATTTCAAATTTAATTTTATCGTTATCTGCTTTATTGTAATCAAATAATCTTTCCCACAACATATCTGCTAGTTCATCTTCAGTTTGTATATCAAGTGATGTAGAAGAAAGTTTTTCTTTAGTACGACTTACAATCGCATAAAATCCTAATTTCAATTCAACTAAATCTGGTGATCCTTCAGTCAATTTCAATCGTCCTTCTATATCGTCTTCATAATCATAATAAACATATTCAGAGGTACCAGGAAAAACCTTGTAACCTTTAATCATTTTAGTTTTATCCTCTTCATACGGAATATAATAAATTTCATCATTTTCAATTGCAGTACCTTCCATTGATGCTAAATCACCGTACTTGTTAATTACATTAGTACCACCCTTATAATTTTTTGTACCGAGTTCTCTCGATACGAAATCTGCTAATAATCTACGGACTGCATTTTTATCTCTGTAATTGTCTTTTGTAATACTGCTATTTCCTAAATCGTCTAATCGTAACCAAGTATCTTGATTTTTATTTGCAATAACGACTGGTTGTATATTACCGGCAATTTCTCTAATTTCTTCTCTTTCTTCGTCACCACAACTTACCTTAAACTTAGTATATTTTGCATCTGTTAGTTTTTGTCCATTATATACAATTAAATTTGATTTTTCACCAAACTCCATAGTAATACGTCCAGTTGAACTATGAACTGTTCTTATGTTTTTAAAAGCAAGTGGTTCACTTATTTTACGATACCCTCTTTCTCGTTTTACGGTATAATTATACGGTCCAGAACCTATGTGCGATTGACCAATTTCATCTGCGACATAATCTGCTACTTCTCGTATCCATAAATTCAAATTTCTTAAATTTAATTGCTTCAAATATTCTTCATCTTGATTATCGTACAATTCCTTATTATCATACCCAATTAGGTCACCATTTTCATTTTTTTCATTGAACCCACCAATCGGATAAACGCAAATAGGTGGTTCAATGGTATCATCATCTTCTTCAATGGGGTCACTATTGAATTCCATTGAATACGCACATCTTAAACTTTCGGGAACTCGTTTTCCATTTATAAATTGGATACAATTACCATCCCATTGACACGAAGTTACTTCTTCTTCTCCCATCAAAATTGCGGTATTTTTACAAGCACATTCTTTCCACATTTTTAAATCTGCTTCGTATCTGCTATCTTTTTTATTTTTCGTCATTCCACTTTTACGACTTATGTAATATTTTGATGGTGGATATGTAGTACAAGAAGGTGTATCTGTTCCTTCAAATGGATCAGGTTCAATAGCATCCTCATCTGGTTCTCCTTCAAGTGATCCAGGCAATCCCTCGAACGGATTAAAATTTTTTCTATCCGGATTTGAATATATTAAGTTATAGTTAAATCCTCTATCAATTTCAGGACCGTCATCTCCTTTCGCATCTTCTGTTTGAATTCCGTTTTCACTTGTATAATGACCAAAATGACGAATATTAGTTTTCGGTAATCTTTTTTCAAGAAAAATAAATGATACATTCACTTGTGCCATGTTAGGGTACTGTGCGACAAGTAGGTTATCTTCTTTTGTTGAAGAAAAAGTACCATCAAGATATTCATATCCGTTTTCCATATTTTCTGCATCGGATGTTAATTCCCACGAAGCTTCGGGTGGAATATTAATTGCCACAGATGTCATCACCACCGGTTGATCCACATACATATCCCCTAATCTTAATTTCAAAAACGGAGGAATTATAAAACCACCAGTTGCAATATTTGCGTTTTCTTCAATTTGATTTGTGTAATCTGCCGGCTTTGTTAGACCTACCAAATAATTTAACCTTTGCCACATTGGATGAAGTTCTTTAACACCAAATGAAACTACAGTAAAGTCAATGCTTACATTTCGTGTAAATCCTGTATAAACTTGTACATTGTCAGCACGGCCCACATATCTAACTTGTTGCCACTCCGCATCAGATTGATCACTTAAACTATTTATATAAGACCTAAACGGCAAATGTTTTTTATTTACAATATCGTGTAAAATAAAAGGAATAAAATCCCAACCTTCCCATCCTTTCTCTGTTTCAGATAAAGTTTCCCGTGGATTATCTTTGTCAGGTAAAGTGTACAATGAATTGTATTGATCATATTTTATAGTAGGACCTGATCTGTAATCAGGAATTTTTTTCTTTGACAAATGATCTTTTTTATTTATGTACCTATCTTCGTATCTTTTTGAAGAATTATCGAGCAATGCTTCTTTATCTCTTGCTGTATTTGTATTTACATATTTTTTTGCTTCCTCTGGTTTATTCGTTGCAACTGAGTCAATCATTTCTTTGCGTTTGGTATCATTGATCATTCCTACTTCATTTGGTCCTAAATTACCAAACGCATTTCTAAACATAGCTGCTTGCGTATCACTTTTTAGTTTTTCGTATGCAGCCAGAGTTTGATTTGCATAAGGACTTATCATAGGATTATTTGCATCTAATAAATTTATATTATTCGATGTATCACCCAATATTTGTGGATATTTTGCTAATCTTTGAACGAGTTCTGATTTAGTAATGTCCTCACCTACACGATTTACTGTTTTTCCGTAATGATTCTCGACCATTTGATTTTTGTTTGAGTCATAATACTCGTTCCAACGAGGTTTATGAGATTCTTGAGTTACTGAATAGTAAATCGTACCTTTGTCAGAATATACATTTTCTATTTTTTTATTTAAAGATAATCTATCTGTTGAATATCTAAATGGAACTGGTGTCCATCCCGGTGATCCTGGATTTTTTGCATTTTGCTTCGGTGTGTTATATGATTTCTTAACACGAACTTTATCACCTAATATCTTTGAATTTATTTCTGCCATAACATTTATTGATCCTGTGCAGTTGCTATTACTTTAGATACTTTTTTACCATCCATTCTAACAGATATGCCACCATTTTGCATGAGTCTTATTAATTCATCAAGTTTTGATACAACTTTTTTTGTATTTTCATCTTCTGTTGAATTATTTGCAGTAGTCTCTGCGTTGGTTCTTAATTTTGCTAATTCTTCAACAAATACAGTTTCACCACGCACGTATATAGAATCAAACTGACCCATATCAGTTGATTCTGGTAATGTTTCATCCAACTCAGTTTCGGTTTTGGTTAAAAGAAATGAAATATCAGGAATTAAATTGCTCGTAAATTCTGCTATTCGTGTGAAGATGCTTGTTGATGTAGTTCCCGTATTTTGTATCGCATCGTTTAAAACTTTACTTTGTGTTGCACTTGAAGTATTTATACTTGCAGTTTCATCTACTAACGCAAATGGATCAAATGTAGGTGTTCCTGGTTTTACAGTTGGTAAAACACCCGTTGGTCCAAAATCGACATTGCCACTTGCGTCCTTTGTCCAATCGAATACATTGCTAGTTGGCAGATTCATTTTTGTTTCACCAAGTGCTTTGAATTTTTCGGCCACTTTCATTTCCATTTCATTTATTAATTTTTCATACATTCCTACTTGATTCACACTCATTCTAATTGAACCAAGTGTATGAATATCAAAATCTGGATTGTCTATATCACTTTGTCTTGATTGCATTAAGTCCTGCAAATTTTCAATCGTACCTAGATTTATGTCTGACTCTTTTATTTGCAGTGTTTCAACGAATTTTTTGTAATCTGCATCAGTAAAAGTAGGTTTCATTTCGTTGGCAAGATTTTCCGAAATTTCTATGGGTTTGGAGAATGTCTTTGCTAATGATGAAGTTACTTGTTCATTAGTTGGTGATTTAGCTATTTCGTCTGCATTTATGACCTTTACATCAATAGGAGCATTAAAGAAATTTGCTAAATCTGTATTTTGTGTTTCAATCGTAGGTTCAGTAGGTGGTGGTGATGTAAATATACTTGCAAGTGGAGTATTTTCAAATTCTTCCGTAGATGGTTTTATTGCTTCAACTGCCGACTGCTCTGTCATAAATTCTGCTCGTATTTTTTTCAATACTGCAATATCCTCCAGCATTAGTTTTTCTCCATATTCGAAATTTTTTAAATTATTTGTAGCAATTGCTCTTTCTTTTTCATCTGCAAGTGCTTTAATATCATGTTCAATTCTGCTTGTTAGTTGTTCAACAGTTTCATATTGACGTCTGAATGTAACTTCTCGTTCTTTTTGTCGTTTATTGAGTTCAATTGATTTTGACTCGACTACTAATGACTCTGTTAAATCAGGAGTATCAGCAATCATAAGTTTGGGTTTCATTTGACCTTCAATTACATCACTATCCATAAACGGATCAGTTGGTGGTATTTGTCGTGATGGTATTTTTATTTCTGTTTGAACTCCACCGAAGTTAATGTTTTGAAGTCCGTTTAATTTATCAGTATCAAGTTTATCAATTACTTCACACAACATATACAACTCACTTGTAATCGCACTTAATGCTTCTACTGCTGGATTCTGTATTGTGGAGAACGAGTTTATTGTATTTACTACATCAGATGCTATTATCTTGAGTTTGTCTGTATTCTCTAAAATTTGTATTTTAGAAAATGCATCTAAAAATGGTACGAGTGAATCTGAAATAATTGGTAATTTCACAAGAGCCGATTCATCAAAATCAGCAAGTTCATCAAAAAATTCATGAATACCATATCCAAGATCATTTAATAAAGAGTCTACATTAGTTGGTATATTTGCAATTGGCACATTTGCAAACGCAGATATAAAAGGTGGTAATGTTTTTTGAATTGTTTCGAGTTGTGTAAGTGGTTCAGTTTTGAATCCAGACAATTCATAGAAAAACTCGTGAATACCAATTCCAAGATCTTCTAATTTTTCCGCAACATTAGCAGGTAAATTAGAAATACCAGATACACCTGTAATCAATGATGCTATTGCTTCTCCTGCTTTTGGTAATTCTTCCAACTTACTTGTTTTTAATTCGGAAATTGCTTCAAAAAAGTTTTCTAAACCATCAGAAAGTCTTTCTAATAATCTTGCATCTGTTGATTTTATTTTAGGTAAGTTAGTTCCAAGTCCACCAATTAAACGTCCTACACTATAAGACATTTTATCAACATTTGAAATCGTAGTAGATTCAAGGTTTTGGAACATACTAATCATGTTTCCTATTCCTATCGTAGCAATTTCCATTTTTTCACCGAAATCATCGGTTATACTTCCTGTGAATGTTGAAAGATTTAATTTACTTAATAGTTCCAATGCCTCTGCGTTTACTTCTATTCCACTAAGTTTATCAAGAAAAGTAAATAATTGATCCATAGGTTGTTGTGGTTCATCTGCTCCAAATATTCCTGCTATTGCGTTTCCTATCGATCCAACTGCATTTCCTATTCCAGAAGCAGCTGCTCCTACTCCACTTGCTACACCAAATGATGCCATTGCTAATCCAACTGCTCCAATTGCTCCTGCTACTGCAAGTAATTGCAGAGGGTCGATAGCACCAAGTTTTACAATATCGTCAATCATTTTTGTAATGGCAGACGAAATTGCACCAATAATTAATGAAGCACCTTCGGCAATCGCCGAGACCATTGTTGAAAATGCATCTCCAAATGCTACAACAAACGGAGTCACTAAACTTAATCCGTATCCAAGTGGAACAAATGCCAAAGATAATGCTATTAATGCTCCTGCACCTGCATAAGCAAATGGTGCAAATTTACCAAGTAAAAGTGATGTACCTCCTAAAATTGCTAAAGCACCTGCCATTGCTATAATTGTTCCTGCACCAACTTTGTCACTTATTAAACTCAATCCAAATGCCATCGGAATTAATGCGGCTCCTAAAATTGCTACCGCAGCTGCTCCTTTTATCATTTCGGTACTTCCTTTTCCAAGCATCATCGCAACTGCACCAAGCCCAACCATTCCAATAACACCCTTTGCAACATCAGACCACCCCACATCAGCAAACTGTTGAAATGCTTTGGCGGCAATAAACATTGAAGCAGATAAAATTACAATGCCAGCTGCACCTTTCAAAATACTGGCCATATTGATTTTATTAAATGAATTTACCAAACCATCAAAAAATCCACCTCCACCTTTACCAATAACACCTGTTCCTGTTCCCATGAATTTACCCATTAAAATTCCTTGTAATGCCGCCATTGACATTTTTAATGTAACTAATCCAGCAAGTAATAACATTAAAGACGATAAAGGACTTTCAAATATATTTCCCAATAATTTACCTATAAACTTTAAACTTTCTACAAGTGATTCTCCTGCATCAGATAATACAGCCTCTCCTTCACTTGTTGTCTTATAAAATTGTTTTGAAAAATCAACAAGTGCGCCAAGTACTTTTTCTACAACAGGTTTAAACGCCAATGAAATTTTAAGAAGCTCACCTCTAACTTTGTTCTGTAATGCTTCAAATTTTTCTGCTGTTTGATTTTGTTCTTCCATTTGAAGCAGATTATCAAGAGTTAATTTCTTTGTTTCTTGTAAAGCTCTGTTTCGTCTATCCAATGCAGCCTGTGCTAGTTTATCACCTCGTAAAGCTGCTTGTTGTAACATACGTTCTTGTTCACGAGCTTTATTCATATTTAATAATTCATCAACAGATGTACCCATTGCTTCTGCTAAAGCAATTTGTCGAAAACGATTCATGTTTTCAATACCTCCCAATGAATCCATTATTCTCAGTCGTTCTTCAAGCATTGCATTTGTATCACCTGCGATTGCAGCTGCTCTTAATCCGTTCATGTTTATGTGCATTCCAAACATTGAACTTGCTTGCATTTCCGAATTGATACTACTTTCAAAATCTAATAATGCAGAAGCAGAAGATGCTACATCATCTAAACTACTTCCCATTCTTCTAGCATGAACTGCTCCTTCTGCTAATGCTTTGGCTGAACCTCTTGCGAATAAAAACGCATCTTCACTTGCACCTGAAACGTCTTCCATGACTTTTGCGAAGGCAACTCCATGTTTTTGTGCAAGTGCTTGAATTTGTAAAACCATTCCTTGTGCTTCTTCACGACCTGTAGCACCAAGTTTCATTAGGTTTGCCATTGCTGAAGTGGTTGTTGTAGCTTGTACACCTAATGTTTTTTCAAGGATTGCTACGAACTTTATTTGTTGTGTTGTAGCATGATCAACTGAAGCATTTACATCAGCAAAAGCCGCAACTGCATCATAAAAATTTCCTACACGCAAACCAAGATGTGCAAATTCTGTTTGAAGACCTTCGACTTGCTCACGAATGTGTGAAGTTTGATCGGCAGACATTCCTAGTTCTTTTCTAAAATCACGACCTGCATCTTCAAGTTTTGTTAATTCTCGGAACGCAAGTCCTACTAATAATATAAATCCTCCAACTACCATTAACAACAAATTGAATGGATTTAATAATGAACTAACCAATGCAGAACCCATTCCTGCAATTCCAGAACCAAGTGATTTTACACCCGCACCTAATCCTTTAACGGCTGATCCTGTTCCGTGTGCGGCTTCTTTAGCATCTATAAACGATTGAACAAATTTTGTTTTTGCGGTTTTAGTTGCTTCTTCAAGAGGTCCTTGGATTTGTGATTTTAGTAAACCTCCAACCAAAGGCAATTTATCAAATGCTCCTAATATTGAATCTTTAATAGAATCAAATCCACCCATTGTTTCATTTATCAAATTCTCATTGTCTTTGAGAAACTCTTTTTGAGCATCATTCATTCCTTCTAATGTTTTTTGAATATCAACATTTAACTTTAATTGTTCTTTTGAGTTACTTATTATCTTTTGACCATTTGCAACATGATCTTCTATTACTGCGGTAACTGCTCTTCCTGTTCCAAGTTGTTGTTCTAATATTTTAAGTTGATTATCTCTTAAATGAAGCAATCCTAATTCTTGTCCGATCATATCAGCAGTTGATGCGTTTGCCTGTACTAATTCATCTTGTAAATCTTTTACTGCATTTTGTTGTGCTTCGTATCCAGCATCGGTCATTTTCATCAAAGAAAGTTGAAGTTCTGCTTGATGAACTTTTGATTGAATTGTTGGAATTATTTCTTCTTCTTGCTTTTTTATTTTTTCTTGTGCTTTTGCAATTCGTTGATTTGTTTGTTGAGTAAGACCTTGTACTTTATTGATTGCAATTGTGTGATCTTCTATACCTGCAAATTGATCTGCAATATAATTTGCAGTTTCAATAGTTTTTTCAAAATAAGCATTTGAAGCATTTAACTCGATGTTCAAGTTTTTAACTTTATCACTTCCAATTGTTTCTACCGCAACATCAATGTTTCCCTCGATAATTGCGTTGTTTAAATCTTTTGATATATCTGTTATTTTTTTAATTCAGGCGTAATATTACTCATCAACTCTTGTTGGAGTTGACTTGTAAATGATTGAACATCAATAATATCAGCCATTATAGATTATTATCAAAAATTTTCCCAATTAGGCAAATTAGGATTATCAGCAAGTGCTTTTTTTAAATCTTCTTGATTACCCAATCCTAATCTTTTAAGTTCTTTTCTGAACTCGTTTGTATCATCAATATACTTTTGCAAAGACTTTTTTAATTTTGGATTTGAATAAAATCCTTTTGCTAATTTGTTTGCTTTACCTTTAAATATTGCATTAACTAAACTACCAATAAACTCAGATATAATTTGAGTCTCGGTCAATACTTGTTTATCATTTGTTTTTTTATTTTCCATATATAAATTTCCTGTGAGTACATATATCCATGTATAAATATATGTTAGGTTGAATTTATATGGAAAAACGACTACCTAAATGAACTTGGTGGACGAGCAGGACGAGATGAACTAGATTTTGATTTTGCTTGCTCGGATTTTATTTTTTCAGACTCTTTAGTTTTTACGTCCAACAACTTTCTTGAGTAAAATCTACGCAGGTAAATTGGCATATTGTATACAATGCTTTGATTAAAAGCACCTTCACTATAATAGCAGAGATTAAAAATCTCTTCGTGGAGTTGTATTCTATACTCCGGTGGAAGGGTAAAAAAAGTCGACCCCGAGAGGGATCGTCATCCTTTCTTCGTATCCGGTGTCTTCGGATTCAAAATTAAATGTCATATCAAGGTCTGGTGTATTTTCCTTGATGTGTTCACGAAATGCTAAACTATCTCTTGCAAGAAGTTCTTTATCTACGAAACTTTTGATTTTTGCTTTATCATCTTCTCCGTCAAGTGCTTTAATAACATACTTTAAACGGGTAGTAACTTCTGAAGTTTCATTTTTATTTTTAGTAAACTTTTTCATTCCTTTGAGTTCTGCATCAATTGCTTGTTCGTCTGCATGAGTAAGCAACGACCAATGAACCATTTTTTTACTGTAAGGTAATTCGTATTGAAAAATGTTTTCACCTTTTGTGTATTGATCAAAGTCCAATTCACGAGGGTTAAGTTTAGTCAAATCGATTGTATCTTCTACATCGTCACCTGTTGATGGGTCTTTAAATTTTATTTTATACTCTTTTCCATATGCTAATACTCTTGAAGCAATAAAAATAGCATTTTTATCACCCACTAAAATGTCATTGAGTTTAACACCAGGTGTTACAATAAGTTGCTCAAGAAGTTTGTCCAAAACTACTCCCTTCTTGATTAAATTTTGACTCGTAAGAATATCTTCTTCTTTTGCAGTCATGTATTTTATATCAATTTTACCACTTGCGAGTGGAGAATTTTGATCATAAAACCAACCTTTACTTGGAAGATCAACGACTTCACTTGGATACTCAGTTTTTTGAACGGTATCTGTTTGTTGAAATGTCTGACTAGGTTGCTTTGGAGTTTTTACTTCCGAAGCAGACGATGAAGTTGTTTTGGTTGTATCATCGTTAGCCATTGCCTGACGAACTTCGTCAGGAATTTGAATGCTTTCATCTTTTTCCATATTTGTAACCTTTTATTATTTATTGATATACAATATACCAATATATATACATATACAAGAAAAAAAATATTTTAATAAAAAAACAGACTTTTTATATATTAAATATCTGCTAAAGCAAACTTCAACATATCTTTGTGATCACCGTAACTGAAAAACTCACTATCTTTTTTTCCTTTCCAAGATTTGTTTGCAGTTACTCCTAATTTCATATCATTAAATATGATCTTTTTCCCACTTGCCGTTTGAAATACCATGCGTCCTGACGAAGTATCAATATCATAATTTCTTAAAAACTTTCCAACTTTTACTTGGTTTAAAAGAAACTTTGCAAGTTTAGAATATGCTCCACTCATTCCTTCAAGTTGCAGTTCGGTATGCTTATCTTGAATCATTTCTTCAAATATGTTCAGTACCTGACTTTTTAGTTGTTCTGGTTTCATGTTACTGATAAATATATACAAAAACAAAAAAACTCCCCGAAGGGAGTTATTTTATTAAATACAACCTATAAAATAGAATTAGTATTGAAGGATTGCGTAGTCATACGCAACGGTTAAGTTAACATTCAATGGATCACCTGTTGACCAATCTAATGTTCCAAAATCTACCGCAGTACAGAACGCACCCTTGATTGTCCATTCCTCGACTTTATCACCGACTGGACCTAAAAGGTTACAGGTCAAATCTTTTTTGTAAAAGTCGGCATAACCATTTCTACCGGTTACAGATTCGTGGGAGAGACGAATCCATTCCATTGCAGCCTGAGCCGCACTTGGAACTACCGGATCATAAAGTGTCATTGTGATATCCTGCCACTCGGCCTTACCACCTCTTAATTTTCTTTTGATATTGATGTGGTCAATTGTGACTGGATCAATATTAAGATTAGGACGTGTCACACTCTTAATAAGATATGCTGGTAAACCGTCCATATACATTATGAATCTATTCGCAGTCTTTGGTTCAAAGGCTGTGAAAAACATTTCGTTTACGTCAATTACTTCTGCCATTTTAATTTTTCTCCGTTAAAGGTTGTATTTAAGATAAATATTTGTTAGTTAAGTGAAAAGTGTCTTTTTCCATTAAAAGTTCATAGATAAATATTAAATTTTAAAAAAATATATTTATTTATCTTTTCGGAGTTTCTTTCCAACAAGTTTTGCAGACCCATATAATACTGCTCCGATAAACTGAAAGTGTTGAGGACCAGGCCACGGAAAAGACAATCCTATCATACCAGTTGCAAATAAAGTCAATAATGCCATTCCTTCTGGACCGGCAAATAATTTTGATAATGTAAACCCACCACCAAGAGCAAGAATCATATCTGTCATATCAAAATCATAATCAGCATTTCCTGTAAAAGTCATATTCAACCAGATGTAAATCAAAATACCTGCTACTGCTATACCTGCAATCTTTTTAGTTCGTGGATGTTTTGCAAGAAAAGCATCTAAGTCTTTAAGTTTTTCTTCGGTCCATTTTCCTACTTTCGTATTTGACATATACTCACCTATTGCTTTTATGACCTCCTTATATGCTTTAAAACCTGTTTTGACTAGTTTATACAAATATTCCATACTAAATTTTATTTTAGCAAAAAACTTGAATACTAATTTATCTAAAAATAGTTTTACCAAATCTACTAGTTTTACTTTAATTAAATCTTTTAATTGTGTTATAAAAGACCATATTTTTTTTAACTTACCTGGAATTACAATTTCTTTTATCACACAATTTTCTTCATCAAGTTTGTTTTCTTTTACAAACAAATAAAATTCGTCATATTGAATTTCGTATAAAATGTTACTTAATGATGTCGTCATTTGTAATAAATATATATTTGAACAAAAAAAACCCCTCCGAAGAGGGGTTTAAATTTTTAACTTATTAAGTTTGTTGCTTACCCAAATGAAGCACCAGTTGCTTGAAGATTGAAATCAAGAATAATGAATTCAACTGCACGTGCAGGTTGCAAGAAGATTTGTCCGTAAAGGATGTTTCTATCAATAAGATCAGGTGTATTATTTGATTCGTCCATGATGACATTGAACGCATACAGACCTTGACGTTGTTGAACTGCTTCTAAGTAGGGATTAACAATACTTAAGAACTTATTGCGAGTTGCAGCGGTATTTTGTTCAAATAACAAATAACGTGAGGTACTTGCGATAAACTTCTTAAGAGTAATCAAAAGACGTCTTACATTGATCCTATCAAGAGCAGATGCACGACGTTGAAGTGTCTTTTGACCAAATGCTACGATTCCTTGTCCAGGAAACTGAGCAATTGGATTAACTTTACCTTCATAAAGAGTATCTCTTTCTGCGAACGTAAGACGATCAAGCACACTTATTGCTCCTTCAAGTCCACCACGATTCAAACCGGCAGGTGCAAACCACTCTGCAGCGGTTTTATCATTGGCGGCATATACTGATGGCATGACTGCACTTGGAGGGAACTCTTGTAATGCGTTTGTAGAAGGATCAATAATTTTAACCCAAGGATAATATGTTGCGGCGTAATTACTATCAATAGTAGATGCTTCAGTAACTGCTTCGTCTACTAATCCAGGTTGTCCGTTACAAGACACAACATCGAGAATGTAGAAACAATCTTCACGAGTTTCACACAAATCAACACCTTCATTAATTGTACTTCTGTGTAGATCAAGTGAAAGACCCGGAGTTACCAATAAATTAATATCGAATTCATCTTGATTACTCAATGCCTTAAACGCACGGGTATATGCTTGTGATCCACTTGAGAATCTTTTACTACAATCCATACCTTGAACATTCTTTGCAGTAATATCTTTACCCATCATAATCGGTTGTACAGGTGACATTCCATCTCCACCACCTTGAAATCCGACCAAGAATCTACGATGTCCTCTTGCGTCTGACTCTAAAGATGCAGTTGCTGGAGATGTTGGGATACCTTCAACGACTTGAGTTTCTATTACTCCGTCAATGTTTGTTTCTACTACACCAGGATTATCCATATAATAACCCATTCCGGCACTTCCTGCTTCGGCAGGTAACGGTGAAAATAATTCTACCGTATCTTTACTCCATTCTGGTAGTTTCAATACACCATCAGGTGAAGTTTCGTTAAATATAGCACCATTAAAGTATCTTTTTGGAACTCTGCTATATTGAGATGCGTGAGAATATTTTGGTTCTGGTAAACTTAGACCACCGACTGGACTTCTGTAAGCTGCGTGACCATATGGCATACATTGTACAGGTGCAACACTATTTCGTGGCATTTCTACTCGTATCCAGTCACTTCCGTTTCCATAATCCCCAACTTCAATAACTTTACCTTCTTCGTTAATATAAGTGAATCTATCACCAATTACTCTTGGAAGATAACGTGCACTTGTTGGATCTAAGGTAACATTCCTAAACTCTTCAATGACATTTTGTGTTTTATCGTCATCACCGAATCCACGAACTACCACACTAAATGTTCCATAATCTGTTCCGTCTAAAGTACCTGGTGTTTTAACATTAAAAATACCAACTTTTACTTCACGGTTTGCGGATTGTCCAAAACTACGAGTATGAAATCTAAACAATTCATACCTTGCACCACTAATTTCTTGCGACATAATAAATGGAGTTGACGCAGGACGTGAAGCAAATTCACCTTGACCCTCTCCGTTGTACGGAGGATATTTGAAATCGGAATCAAGATAGTTTACGGTTCCATCTCCGTCTGCATCTTCAAATTGGTCCGAAAATTTAAGAAAATCGTCACTAGTCTCAATCTTAATATTATATTCTGCACCATGTGAATAAATGTGATTATAAACTTCTGCTTGTGAACTTTCAAAATAAGAGTCAAAA
>MDSZ01078000.1_pt1 | contig 14027 bp, 9 predicted proteins | sample 811201 | NCBI WGS metagenome assembly MDSZ01 (sample SAMN05326647, study PRJNA326480) | marine metagenome | isolation source: seawater | place: Indian Ocean: North | collected 2010
CATTGCAGGAGTTCACGCCGTGTGAGCCCTTCAAGGAAGGAAAGATCCATCAGATCCACCCCCTCATGCGGTAGTAGACTTGGCCTACCTTTTCATGCAGGTAAACATGAATGTCTGAAAACCTTCCAGAACTGGGAAAGATACGCCAGGGATGCGCGCCGAGTGAGCTGGTCATTCCCTTCAAGTCGCATCCCACAGGGATGGCCTCGATGCCCGCTTTCTCAAACAGGGCCAAAGACCGCTGCATGTGCCACGCCGAGGTGACCAGGAGAATTCGCTGCCACCCTTGCTCCTCCATGAGTGCCTTGACCTCCACACATTCATCCCGTGTCGTCGTCATTCTTCCCAGAAGATGCACCTCACCATTTCCAAGGCCCCAGCGTTCCACCCAGGCCTTGAGGACTTCTCCTTCAGAAATGGCCTCTCCTTGAATCCGAAAGGTCCCCCCTCCAAAGACCAGATGCGACGCATGCCCACGGTGATACAAATCCAGCGCGGTCAGATAGCGATCGCTGGCATCACTGGCCGAAAAAGAAAGGGTCTCCAGAGGTTGAGGGTGCAGGCCACCTCCCAGACAGACGATGGCATCGGCTTTCGAGAGCCCTTCCCAATCGCCGATGGCATAGGGTTTTTCCAGTTGCGCCAGGAGCGTAGCAGAAAGCGGCGTCGCCCCCAAACACCAGATCAGGGCAAAGAGAGACCAAGCCGTAACGGCCCTGGATTTCGACCCAGAGCGCCAGCAGCGAATCCCCCACCACAGCACGCCCAACCAAATCCACGCCAGCGGATCCAGGGCGGCATCGAGCAACTTGCTGAGACGTAAGTCGACCATTTGAATCAGACACCATTCTATGAGCCGATCCGGAAAGCTCAAACCCACAGATGGAAAAATCGGTTGTTTTGTCACCCAATGAAACGCAGATTGTTGCCGACTCTGCGTCCCATGAATCTCACCCAAGACCCGATCGGACCCCTCATCCAGAAACTGGCCATCCCTGCCAGCGTGGGATTTTTCTTCAACACCATGTACAATGTGGTGGATACCTGGTACGCAGGCAGCCTTTCAACCGATGCACTGGCTGCGCTTTCCATCGCTTTTCCCGTCTTTTTCATTCTCATCGCCATCAGCAATGGTTTGTCTCAGGGAGCCACTGCGCTGATGGCCCATGCGCTGGGAGCCAAAAAACCGATGGAAGCCGCAGATCTTTCACGGCAATCCGTGTTGCTGGGCCTGAGTCTAGGCGTCCTTCTGACCGGGGCAGGCTGGATGTTGGGCCCCAGCATGTTTCGCATGCTTGGGGCAGAAGGGTCTTATTTGACGCTTTCCCTGACCTACATGAACATCATCTGGGCAGGCACCCTTTTTTTCATCGCCCAGTCCATGATCAATGCCACACTCCAAGCGCAAGGCGACACCACAACGTATCGCAACTTACTCATCGTTGGCTTTTTTCTCAATCTGCTGCTCGATCCCTGGCTAATGCATGGCGGCCTTGGCGTGCCGGCAATGGGCATGGCTGGTATTGCCTGGGCGACGGTGCTCATTCAGGTCGTCGGGGTGTTCTACCTGGTCTACCGCGTGATGGGTTCCTCTTTGAGGTGGTCCTTGAGATTGGGAGATTGGAAACCCCAGTGGCACCTGTGGCGATCCCTCATCGCTCAGGGTTTTCCTGCCGCCGTGAACATGATGACCGTGGCAGCAGGTATCTTCATCATCACCTGGTTCATCAGTTTTTTCAGCAAGGAAGGGGTTGCCGCCTACGGCATTGCCACTCGCATTGAACAGATCCTTCTCTTACCCACCATTGGGTTGAATGTCGCCGTGCTCACCCTGGTCGGGCAAAATTATGGAGCCCGACAGTTGGAAAGGATCTACGAGGTGCGGCAAACGGCGCTGCGCTGGGGCCTGGCCATGATGATTCTGGGTGGCATGCTCCTCTACCCCATGGCCGAAACCACCATGGCATGGTTCACCGACAGTGAAGCCGTCATCACTTTGGGGGCCGATTACCTGAGAGTAGCGAGCATCACCCTCTGTTCGTATGTCATCCTTTTTCAGACCGTGTTCATGTTGCAGGGTCTCAAACGCCCCATGGTCGGGCTTTGGATCGGGCTCTACCGGCAAATCGTGGCTCCCCTGCTTGTCTTCTATGGATTGGCCTATGGATTGGATTGGGGAATCGATGGCATTTGGTGGGGTATTTTCGGAGTGACCTGGAGTGCCGCGCTGTTTACTTTGATTTACGGGAAGCGCATTCTTAAGAAGTTGACGGCCCTCACACCTTCCCAATAAAGCATGGATGCTTCTGCCAACATGACGCCCGATCCTGCCTCTTCGGCTCACATGCCCCGGCATGGCATTCGCAGTCTGGATGAGCTCCAGCAGCTGACCCAACTGGCTGCTGCGCTTTCGGGGTGCTCCACCCTTCTCATTCATCTTTGCCAGGAAACGTCGATCACCCTTATCACGGGACGGCAGTGGGAGCCCTCAGCTCAGGATCTCGAAATTCCCTTCTGCCGATTTGCCTTGAGCCAACCGGAGCCCACAGTGATCGAAGATGCCGATCGACACCCGGAATGGGCCAGTTCTCCGCTGGTAGCCGGTCCTTGGCAATTCAAGTTCCTTGCAGGATTTCCGATTCGAGGCAAACAGGGAGAGCTCATGGGGCTTCTGACATTGCTCGATCCCCAGAATCTGCATCTGGATTCAGCCGTCCTGCAGGCCTTGGGCATTGTTGCTCGCCAGGCAGCCTCAGCGATCCTTCTGGGAGACACGCGGGCCCGTATCAGTCAGCTTTCTGACGAGCATCAGAAGGTCAAGAGGGCCTACGACGACTCAGAGTCGTTTTATCACAATCTCGTCGAAAGTCTTCCCCAGCACATCATCCGTAAGGATCTGGAGGGGCGCTTCACCTTTGCCAACCAGAACTTCTGTCGGGCGCTTGGTAAGGAATTGAAGGACATTCTTCACAAAACGGATCTCGACCTTTTTCCCGCACACCTTGCTCGGAAGTATCAGCAGGATGATCAGCAGGTCATGCACACCGGACAGAAGATCGAAACCACTGAGGCAAACGAGGGCTTGAATCAGCAAACCAGCTATGTCCATGTCATCAAGACGCCTCTTTTTGACACCAAGGGTAAGGTATCGGGCATTCAGGGTATCTTCTGGGATGTCACCGAACAGATTCATACCGAACAGAATTTGGCCTCGGAGCGTCAATTGCTCCGCTCCTTGCTGGAAACCATACCAGATCATGTCTACTTCAAGGACACGGCTTCCCGTTTCATCCGATGCAGCCGTGAACTCTCCGACCGCCTCGGCCTCAAAAACCCTTCCCTTGCCGTGGGGAAAACCGATTTTGATTTTTTCAAGGAGGAGCATGCTCGTCCGGCATTCGAGGATGAGCAACACATTATTCGGACCGGGGAACCCATCATCAACAAGATCGAAAAGGAAACCTGGCAAGATGGTCAAGTCGGGTGGGTCCTGACCAGCAAGATGCCTTACAGGGATGAAACCGGAACCATCATCGGCACCTTTGGTGTCTCCAAGGACATCACCAAACTCATCCAGACGGAGGAGGCCCTGAGACAAGCGGAGCAGAAATATCGGGATATCTTCGAAAAGGCGGTGGAGGGTATTTTTCAAACCACGCCCGAAGGGCATTACCTCAATGTCAACCCAGCCCTGGCACGTATTTACGGCTACCCGACTCCCGAAGCACTGCTGGATTCGCTGACCGACATTCAGAAGCAGCTCTACGTCGATCCCTCACGCCGCGCCACCTTCCAGCGCATCATGAAGGAGCATGGTGAAATTCATGAATTTGAGTCTGAAATTTTTCATCGGGATGGAAAGAAAATCTGGATCAGCGAGACCGCTCGAACCGTATGCGATGAGGCCGGAAACATTCTCTACTACGAAGGTTTGGTCGAAGATATTTCCGAGAGAAAACGGGCCGAAGCTGCCATGGAATTTGCTCGTGATGCTGCCATGGAATCCAATCGCCTCAAGTCGGTCTTCCTGGCCAGCATGAGTCACGAAATACGCACCCCGATGAATGGCATCATCGGCATGACCTCACTCCTGAAACAGACCTCTCTTTCCGAGGAACAACACACCTTTGCCGAGACCATTGAAACCAGTGCCAATGGACTCTTGCGCCTGATCAATGACTTACTGGATTTCTCCAAGATCGAATCGGGAAAAATGACCTTGGAGAAAACCTCCCTGGCCCTCCACGACATCATCGAGCAATCGGTCGGGTTGCTGGCAGATCAAGCCCAACAAAAGGGACTGGAGATGATCCTCAAACTCGACCCACAGGTACCTCAACAGGTTCTGGGAGACCCGGTTCGGCTGCAGCAAATCCTCAACAACCTGTTGGGCAACGCCATCAAGTTCACGCAGAAGGGCGAAATCCAAGTCATGGTCCAGACCCTCAAGGCTCAGCGGGACACGCACTGGGTTCAATTCCAAATCAAGGACACAGGGATCGGCATCAAGGAAGAGGCCATGGAAAGCATCTTCGAAGCCTTCATGCAGGCCGACGACTCCATGACGCGTCAATATGGAGGTACGGGCCTGGGCTTGGCCATCACGCGGCAGCTGATCGAGCTCATGCATGGACAACTGCATGTGGAAAGCACTCACGGCAAGGGGTCTTGCTTCTGGTTCACACTTCCCCTTGAAATGGGCAAGGGTAAGCTCACCTTTGAGCGATCAACTCCTTACCCCTGGAGCGGCTCCAAGGCGCTGATTTTGGAGCCCAACGATCATTCCCAGGAAGCCCTGGCTCCCATCTTGAGAAACTATCGTTTCGACTACCATTTCATGACCCAGGGTAAACAGGCGATTGGCGAGTTGTCCAAAGTCCAGCGCAGCGATGCCCCCTATCGATTTGTTCTGGTCAATGACAGCCTGAAGGATCAGGCCGGCATCGATTTCTGTCAGGTCGTGCACGATTTGAAACTAAGCCCCGCTCCCACGTTGATTCTCATGACCTCCATAAGAACCCAGCCCGACAAAAAGAGGCTGGAGCAGTGTGGCATCCAATTGGTGGTGAAAAAACCCATCATGCAGGGTGTTTTCACTCGAGGATTCAATCGATTGTTCAAATCGCATGCATCGGAACCCGAAATCGAAAAGGAAGACACTTCGGCCGTTACAATGCATCAGGTCCAACCTCTGAGCGGAGAACATCCCGAGGTGCTGGTGGTGGAAGACAACCCCGTCAATCAGTCGGTTGCCGAGCACATGCTGAAAAAACTGGGGTTTCGTCCCACGGTGGCTGAATCCGGGGACCAAGCGCTGGAATGGGTTCAGCGACATCCCTTTGCCATGATCCTCATGGATTGCCAAATGCCGGGCCTGGATGGCTATCAGACCACCTATAAATTGAGATCCATGGAGCGCCTAGGCCAGACCAAGGCAAAGGTTCCCATCCAGATCATCGCCATGACAGCCAATTCCATGGATGGAGACCGGCAAAAGTGCCTTGAGTCTGGCATGGATGACTACATTGCCAAGCCCGTCCTCATCCATACGCTGGCGTCAGCCTTGAAACGGGCCATGAATCTTGAAGGCGACTCGACTGAGGAAGGGAACCCCCATCCGGAGGAGGCTTCCACCAAGTCCACTTCAGACCATGCGCCTGTCGAGCCGGATAGGCCCACCCTCGATCATCAGATCCTGCTCACTTACATCGGTGAGGCAGCAGACAAAAAGCAAAGCATGCTGGCCAAGCTAACCCACCTTTTTGTCGACAACGAGTGCCCCAAGCGACTGGAGGCGTGGAGAGAGGCCTTGGAAACCACCGATCGCGATGCGATTGGCCGCTGCGCACACAGCCTGAAGGGCAGCGCCGCAAACATGGGAGCTCAACGATTGTCCCAGCATTGCGCAGAGATGGAAACAAGGGCTCAAGACATGTCCCGAGAAGCTCTGGAGCAAGGGCTTGACGAAGCTCTTGCTCTGGCGCAGGAGGCCTGTGATGCACTGAAAGCCTTCCTCGATTCCTAGAGTCCTGCCTCTTCGATAATAGGTCTTGCCCTCTCTGTGGGAAGGGCTTTGGATAGCCTCATGTCAACACCCATGCTGATTCGCAAGGCCTTGCTGTCCCTTTGGGGGATCCGCATCCTCCTGCTTGCCTTTTGCCCTGTCTTGGCAGACGGACCAGCGGACAATCAAAGCCATCAGGTTCGCCCGATCCCCCCTGAGGGCACTCCCTGGAATGAAGATCAGGTCTCTCAAATACAAAAGCCCCTTCAAGCATTGCAGGCCAGGCTCAAGCAAAGCAGACGAAGCCTGAAGGGAGACTCAGAACGTTTGAGACTTCTGTGTGATATCGATGTCTTTGTGTCTGCCGTCGAAGTCGCCCTGACTCATCAGGAAATCTATGATCCAGAAAAAAGCATGGCTCAGGCACAAGAACAGCTCGATGTTGCCTCGGCCCGCCTGGAGGCCTTACTGGAAAGGGGACCGACCTGGCTCGACAAAGCCGGACTGGTTCCCAGAGGATATCGCTCGAAGATCGATGATTCCATTCAGCCCTATGGTCTGGTCTTGCCCGACACATGGCAGCCTCATTCTCCGAAGCCCTACCGCCTGGACCTATGGTTTCATGGTCGGGGAGAAAAGCTCACGGAGCTGGATTTTCTCCATCAGCGGCTGCATCAGAAAGGAGCCTTCACCCCACCGGATACCATCGTGCTGCATCTCTACGGACGTTATTGCAATGCCAATAAATTTGCCGGAGAAATGGACCTCTTTGAAGCCCTGGATCATGTCAAAAAAGATTTCTCCATCGATGAGAACCGTATCCTCGTCCGGGGTTTTTCCATGGGGGGAGCCGCCTGTTGGCAATTCGCCACTCATTACGCCGGGCTTTGGGCTGCAGCCGCACCCGGAGCCGGTTTCTCAGAAACCAAGGAATTCCTCGAATTCTTTCAAAAGGAGGAACTCAAACCTTACTGGTGGGAAACCCGCTTGTGGAATCTCTATGATGCCACGGTCTATGCTGAAAACCTCTATCACTGCCCCACCGTCGCCTACAGTGGAGCGGTGGATCGACAAAAGCAGGCTGCGGATATCATGGCCCGCTACATGGAGCGTGAGGGCTTGAGCCTGACCCATCTGGTAGGCCCCGATACAGCGCACAGCTACCACCCCCAGACGAAGCGCGAACTCGAAGATCGCATCGATGCCTTAGCTCGGATCGGACGAGACCCCCTCCCTCGAAAAATACATTTCACGACCCACACCTTGAGATATCACCGCATGCATTGGATCACACTCACCGGTCTTCAGGAGCATTGGCAAAAAGCACGTATCGTTGCAGAAATGGAGAATGATTCCATCGTCCGCATCCAGACGCAAAACGTCTCTGCCTTTCGGATCGACATGGCCTCAGGGACCTGTCCTCTGGACCCCACACGTGCCCCCACCCTTCAGGTCGATGGGCAAACCATTCAGGCACCCCGCCCCTTGAGTGATCGTTCCTGGTCCGTTCAACTGGTTCAAAACAAAGACTCATGGGCTCTGGGCACGTCATCTCAGCCAAAGGTGCTGCACAAGCGGCATGGCCTGCAGGGTCCGATTGACGATGCGTTCATGGGGCGCTTTCTCATGGTGGGACCCAGCGGTTGGCCCCTGAACCCCCAAGTGGGAGAGTGGGTAGCCTCTGAAATGGGACATGCCCTGACGCACTGGCGCCAGCAGTTTCGAGGGAATGCCCGATTCAAACTGGACCGCGAGGTCGATGCCTCGGACATTGCTGAAAGCAATCTCATCCTCTGGGGGGACCCCGCCAGCAACTCCGTGATCCGGGATCTGATGGAAGCACTCCCCATTCAATGGGATGCCAGCGGAGTGCGGCTGCCCGATCAGAGGTGGGATGCCGGCCATCACCTTCCAGTCATGATCTATCCCAACCCACTCAACCCTGAAAAATACATTGTGTTCAACAGTGGCTTCACCTACCGGGAATACGATTATCTCAACAACGCGCGGCAGGTACCCAAACTGCCTGACTGGGCCATCATCGACATTCGTCAACCCGCTTCACCACGCTGGCCCGGTGGTATTGCTCAGGCAGGTTTTTTTGACGAAAAATGGCAGTGGAAGCCTCAACCCAAGATCGCTCTTTCCGAGGCAGCGACCGCACCCTGATTTCTATCACATGTCCTCAAGCTCCCAACCTTTCTACGAATCGGAAAAGGCCATCAGTGAATACCTGCTGTTTCACTATGGTTCATCACAGGAACAATGCCCCCACCCTGAGGGTCCTTCCGAAGCACTCCACTATCCCGAGCGCTGTGTCTCCCAATGTCTCCAGAAAGAGCTGCTGGGAGATCATCCAAGGGCATTGGACCTCGGATGCGCTGTCGGGCGCTCGACCTTTGAGCTGGCGCGCCATTGCCACGAAGTAGTCGGTATCGATTATTCGCACGGATTCATTGAACATGCCAACAAGCTTCGAATCGAAGGCTCCCTGCCTTACCGATTCGCTGTCGAAGGCAACTTGACTCAAGATGCCGTTGCCAAAGTCCCCGATGAAATCGATCGAGATCGAGTCCGCTTTCTGCAAGGTGACGCCATGCACCTGCGCGAGGACCTGGGGGTTTTTGATGTCGTCTTGATGGCCAATCTCATTGATCGGTTGGACGATCCCGTTGCATGCTTGAGTCAATTGAGTGGCCTGTTGAAATCAGGAGGACAGCTCATCATCACATCTCCCTACACCTGGTTGGAGGCCTACACTCCTTCGACGCATTGGCTGGGTGGCTTGCAAAGGGACGGGGAAGACGTGCAAACCCTGGATGGCTTGCACCATCATCTAAACCCCGCTTTTCAATGGACCCAGACGCTCGAACTGCCCTTTCTTATTCGAGAGCACGCACGCAAATATCAATGGAGTGTGGCTCAAGGCTCGTGCTGGGTGCGACGGTAGGCAAGCTGGGATAGCACTGACAGGCCACTCAAGGCCGCTGTCTCCGAGCGTAGAACCAAATCACCCAAAGAGCAAGGGCGGGCACCCTTCTGACGCAGAAGGGTCCGTTCTTCTGGAGTAAAATCCCCCTCGGGCCCGACACACCAGCAACCCAATTCATAGGTTTGCTCGAATGCGGCTTCCAACAAGGTAGGCTTCTCCATTCCCTCATCCAGATCGCCATAAAAAACCCGATGGGTCGATGGGAAGGCCTGAATCCAGGATGCCAGAGGTTCCGGAGCATGCAGACTGGGCTTCCATGCCTGGCCACACTGCTTCATGGCCTCCATGAGGTGGGTTTCCCATTTCTGCATCTTGGCTTTCACTTCACCAGAATGCCAGCGAGCAACGGATCGATCGCATTGAAGTAACCAAATCTGCTCCGCGCCAAGCTCAACAGCTTTCTGCATCGCCATGTCCAAAGCCTTGGGCTTGAGCAAGGCCAAAGCAAGCCCCAGGCGCTGCTGGGGTCGTTGCTGCACCCGACGCTGCGTCACTTGAATGGTGACCGATCGCCTCTGAATCTCCTCAGTACGACCTTCCAACACGCCTCCCTGACCATCGATGATCTGAACCGAATCCCCAGGTTTGAGACGTAGCACTTGTTGAGCGTGTCGCACATCCGGTTCGCTCAGCCGGCAGAATTCTTGAGCGCATGCCTCGGGTGGAAGAAAAAAACGATGCATGCCGCGCGATACAGTTTATTGCCCGGTAAAAAACTTCTTGGCCTTCTCAAAGAACCCATGGGAGATGGGATTGACGCTGGCATCGCAGCTCTGAGCGAAGGACTCCAACTTTTCCTTCTGTTCTGAGTTGAGTCGAGTGGGCACTTCGACCAGAACGCGCACATGGAGATCTCCCCAGCCATAGCCCTTGACGTTTTTGACTCCTTTGCCGCGCAATCGGAAGATCGTGCCGGGTTGGGTTCCGGCAGGGATGCGAATGGTGGCTTTGCCCGACAAGGTGGGCACTTCTATTTCAGCACCCAGCGTGGCATGGACAAAACTGACCGGGACCTCGCAAATCAGATCATCCCCTTCCCGCTCGAAGATCTCGTGATCCTTCACATGAATCACCACATAAAGATCCCCCGGAGTGCCGCCTCTGAGGCCCGTTTCTCCCTTTCCGGTCGAGCGTATCCTGGCGCCCGTGTCGACTCCAGGCGGGATTCTAAGACGAATTTTTGATGTCTTCTCCTTACGTCCCGCTCCGTTGCAACGCTTGCAGGGCTTTTCAATGGTTTTGCCCGACCCTTCGCATCGCGGACAGGTTTGAGTGAAGGTAAAGATTCCTCGGGATGTCGCCACCTGTCCTTTGCCTCGGCAGGTGGTGCAGCTCACGCTGCGTGAACCAGGGGCTGCTCCACTTCCCTGACACTCTTCACACCCATCGAGCTTGGTCACTGGGATTTCTTTTTCGCAGCCAAGGCTGGCTTCCTCAAAGGAAATTTCGAGGTCGTAGCGCAAGTCAGAGCCACGCTGAGGGCCATTGGGATCGCGTCCTCCGCCTCCAAATAAATCTTCAAAGATGCTACCGCCTCCGCCGCCGCCTCCGCCGCCTCCAAAGACTTCACGGAAGATGTCAAATGGATCATGAAACCCGCCCCCGCCTCCGCCACCAAAACCGCGCGAACGGCCATCAAAGGCAGCATGCCCGTATTGGTCATAGGCCGCTCTCTTTTGCGGATCACTTAAGGCTTCATAGGCCTGCCCCAGCTCCTTGAATTTGTCCTCGGCTTTCTTGTCGCCTGGATTCTTATCCGGATGAAATTTCACGGCCATTTTTCGATAGGCCTTTTTGATTTCCTCTGCTGAGGCGCTCTTGCTGACGCCTAAAATCTCGTAATAATCCCTTTGTGACATGATGTTTGAAAACGCTTTTTTTGAAAGTCACGCAGACTTCAGGAGGTCGACTCCTCAGAATTCACGGGTGCCTTGGCAACCACGACATTGGCCGGTCTGAGCAAACGGTCATTCAATTTGTATCCCTTTCGGGCTTGTTCGATGACCTGTCCCTCTGCCACTTCAGATGTCTCTTTCTGGGACACCGCTTCGTGCCAAGCCGGGTCGAAGCATTTGCCCAAGGCATCAATTTCCTCCAAGCCCGATTCCTTCAGGGTCGCCTTCAATTGGCTATGGACCATTTCAATGCCCATCTTGATCGAGTCCAGACTATTTTCTTTTGCATGTTCCACTGCCAACATGGCCATTTCGAAGTGATCGAGTGAAGGGATCAATCGCTCCATAAGAGCTTCATTGGCATACTTGATGGCCTCCAGACGTTCCCTGGCAGCTCGCTTCTTGAAATTGTCAAACTCGGCATTGAGGCGCACGTAGCGATCCCAATGGGCATCGGCCTTCTCCGATTTTTCCACCAACTCTTTGTAGGCAATGCTCTCGAGAGTGACTGGAGAATCGTCCTCGGGCTCCCCTTCACTGCTGAGGTTGCCTTCAGACGAATCAACGGGTTCACCTTCTTCGCCCGAGGGTTGGTCTGTCACCGGCTCAGGGGACTCCTTGACCTCCTCGGCATGCTCATCGACAGGAGGTGTCTGGTTTTCTGGCACTTCCTGGTTTGCGGGCTGGGTTTCTTCAGATTCCTTGCTCATATCCTTGATTCATTTCCTTAACGACCGTTAAAGGAGGATAGAACATAGGCAATCAAAAGGGGGGATGCAACCCGTAGTCTAAGCAAAAAAGCGTCACATCTGACCGCTTTTCAAGCGGCTTCAAGGAGTCCCTGAGCGTGCCCACTCCTTGGCCGCTCTCTTTCAGGGGTTCATTGCCGTCCAGGAGGCAGAAAACAGATACGATGGATCTCCCCGGTCCATAAGCGACTGAATCATGGTTTCCAGGCGCCGCTCGAGTTTGCCCGAAAAGAGCTTCTGCCCTTTTCTGAGAATGGTCACTTCTCTGTCCAAGTCCACCAGATGGTCATTGAGCCTCAGGGTCAAAGTGGAGCACTCCATGGTTTCAATGACCATTTTCTGAGCATCGATGGAAACCACGATCTCTCCCCTTTCCGAGAAGGATTCCTTTGGAGCATGCAACCAATAAAATCTCTCATGCATCACATCATCCTGCTTCCAGACCACTTTGCTGGGATACTTCTGGCGACGATACTGGCTCATCCAGGGCAATGCCTCGGCGTCTTTTTTCTGCATCCAATGCCCAAACTCAGGAAAAATGCGAACGCGATGCAGGTAGCCCTCCGGATCCGAACTCCTCAGGGCCTGGAGCTTCTTCTCCCAATCTGCAGCAATTTCATTGCGTTTGTAGGCTGCATCCTTGCCTCCCATGTAGATTGCAAAAGGCAGGTTGCGCAATCCCAGGGGTGAGGTTTCGTTAGGATGGCCCGCCATCATGGAAGCAGCAGCAAAAAAATCGGCCATGCGCGGTGCCAGCTGATAGACCCCATCCCCACCTGCGGAATATCCCATCAAATAAACCTTATCGGGATTCACCTGATGAAAAAGCACCATGTTCTGGATCAGACGCTGGAAAAAGTCATCGATATGATCCTGATGCCAAAGGTTCCAAGTATTGGTAGGAGCTCGGGGAGCCACATAAACCCCCTCGGCAGGTTCGTAAAGCCGCTTTTGATTTTCCCATTGCTGATCGTTGACTCTCGCGGGAGCCCCTCCTCCACCATGCATGGAAAGAAACATGGACCGCCCATCAGCGGGTGCTTCCCCATAGATGGCAACGAAGAACGGCATGGAAAGATCTCCGATACGAAGCACGTTCTCATCCATTTCCTGGGCTCGTTCGGAGCGCAAACGCGAAAGGTAGGCGTGGGCGAGAAGGTCCTCGGCCCGCTCGGCATCTTGGCGGGTCAATGCCGTCTTGGAGAAGGGAGTCTTGGCCAACACATCCCAAGAAGGCTGGGCCTGATCTAGAGCTCTTTCCAGCGCTTGAACAGCCCCCCTGGATGCCTCCGGGTTGACATCACCCGACAGAGAGAAAAAGGTCGAGCTTCCCAAACCCAAGAGGGCGATGCTTATCCATTTGAACCAGTCGCGCATGGGTCTCAGGGGATTTCGTCCAGGGTCACATCCACGAGTTGACCATCCCGCTGGACCTGGATGATTTGTTTTATCACAGTTCCCTCATCGGAGGGAATGGTCAATTCGTAGGTTTTGCCTTTTTCCACCGCAACACTCAGATGATCGTTGGCATCGAAACGCTCATCCTTGGAAGCCCCCTCAAAGACAAGTTGTCCGGTGGACTCCCTCAGCTCAATAGGAGCCGAGCAGCGATCGCCGGATTGTTCGTCAAAGACTCGAAACATGAGCTGCACCATGCCCTCTGGCATGGCTGTTCCAAGCGCGGTGTAGCGATCCGTGACGTTGACAGCATGCACTTGGTCAGAACCACGCTTCCAGACCATGGGAAAGGGTTGTGGGGTGCGGCGAAAGGAAACCGCGTAAATGGCATGGCGGCGACTCTCGCGCTCGGCTTTCGAGGCTCGCCCAATGAACCACGCCTGATCCAGGGCATCACCCGCCGGTTCGGCAGCCCCGGTAAAGTGCCAGCCCTCATCCCACACCTCCACCCAGGAGTGATTGCCGCTCCCATCACTCCAAAGGGGAACTCCGACAAAACGGGCAGGAATACCCACCGCGCGGCACGCATCGATCAAGAGGATGCTCAGCCCGGTGCAGGAGGCTAGACCATTTTCCATGGTCTCAAAGGGGCTCTGATCAGCTTTTTTGCGCTTGGTTGAATAACGCACGCCGAAAAGGGGGAAGATTTCCTGGTTCAACCGAGCAGCCGCAAGCCCCGGCGAATCCATGCCACGAACCAGCGGCTTCAACCGCTCATAAAAGGAGCGTCTCCATGCATCCCTTCGTTCATTGATGCTTGCGTAGGGAAGAATCTGGTTGAAAAAAAGTTGCTCTGAAACTTGGCTTTTCCATGGCGATTCCTTCCACGCGCGGTAGGCATAATCCACATTTTCAAGAAGAAAACCACTTGAAAGGCTCTGAAGATCGCTTTCGGGCATGTGTGTCAGCAAAAAGCGCAGTCCGGCACG
>MDSZ01270258.1_pt1 | contig 14027 bp, 19 predicted proteins | sample 811201 | NCBI WGS metagenome assembly MDSZ01 (sample SAMN05326647, study PRJNA326480) | marine metagenome | isolation source: seawater | place: Indian Ocean: North | collected 2010
ACACGACGCTAATGGAGTAGGTCCTTTGATACAGTCTGATTTATCTAATGACAGATACAGAACATCTTTTTTAAATAATCGTGTTCCGGGATTAACCCTTATTAATAGACATTATCCTTATCTTATTAAAAGCATGCTTTTACAAGATATCCAAGATATTACTACTACATATAACATACAGTCTCCTGTATATCAAGCACCTAATTATAGGTATCCTAAACCTTATCATCCTAAATACCGGGGTGGTAATGGATGGCCTAAAGGATACACAACTGAATACGGTCATACTTTTACATTCGGTAATGATTTATATTTAAGCTCCGCTTCACCACCACCTAATAGCTGGGAAGGTGATGAACAATTAGTAACTACACGTTACAATGAGTATGGAAGACCTTTAATTATACCTATACCAAATTACTCTTTCAATGAAACCGCTTATGGAATTTGGACTCCGTGGCTAAATGTCATATCTTATGGAGGTACAGCAAATACAAATGATATATTTATAAGAGACACCAAAACCCATCAGCCTTGGGGTGCGTTTAGTAGTTTTGCTAGTGCTTTTATTGATTATTTTATTACTCCACACGATGAAAATAAATTTGTTATTGCCAATGAATTAGATACTGCATTAGATAAAGATGATAATTTACCAGGTTATCCTTATCCCGATCAACCAGGTAGTAATATAGTAATAGGTATTAAACAAATTAAATCTGAATTAACTACTCAACATCCTGGATTTTTTACTGGTAATAATGCTTTTCTTCCTGCCAGAGTACTAGATAATATAAGAAAACCAAATCCTTATAGCCCCAGTAGCTACATTACAAATGCTGTGACTTATTCAGACCATTTACGACGAATAGCTTCTGGAACTAATCTGTCTTCTGTGCCTTTAGACGAAAGAGATAGGTTCGATCCTAAAATAAATCTGCTTCGTGAACTTAGAGATCGTAATTTAGGAGGAGGCAATGCTTTTGATTGGCTTGCTACGGCTCCATTAAATGGTGCTGGTAATTTCAGATCCAGATCAATCTTCGTCCTTGATCCAACTAATAATTTCCCTAGAACTCTAGATATATCTAGAGAAAAATATACCGATCAATATAATGAAGATGGTGAACTTCTTGGATTCATTAGCGAAGATGTTATTGCTAAAGTAGATGGTGTTTTTGGTTTAATTCTACCTGAAAGCACTAGAACTAATCCACACCCTAGAGGTATTGCTTTCCCTGTCGGTACTCTAGCCACTTTAAAAAATATACCTTTCAATGGAAGATTGTATCTGTTTGTTCCACAAGCAGAAGTTTTTCCTGATGACTCTACTACTGCAAGTACAAACGACAAAGGTTTAGTAGGAGCAACTTGTATAAATCCTCCAGATTTTCTATCTAATCGCAAAGATGTTTACGGTAGTTTTGCTATGGAAATAGAATATACCGACTACTCTAGTAGTGATTTTTCTGACGTAATGACTGCTACTAGCGTAGCAGATACTAATACTGGTAGATTATCTAGTCAGGTTGCTTCATACGGAATTTCAGTTCCAAGATCAATAGATATTGATTCTTTAATAGATTTTAATTCAGCTGAAGGTTTACAAGTACGTCTTGGAGATGTTGTAGGAACTCAAGCTTGGAAAGACTTTAGATTTGCTAATTATCAATTAAATATATCTATACCGGGAGCAGATTCAAAAGAAGTATTATATAGATTCGCTGATCCAGATACCAGTTCTCGTGACGTATATAAAACATTAGCAGAATTAAATGACCCCTACAATCCCTACGATTTTGTACCAGAAACAGAACATAAGTACAGTAAAGTATTAACCGTAGAAAGTCAATTAGAGGCAGACGCACAATTTAAAATACATTCTATATCTGAAGTAGAAGATGATGGCAGTCAAACCTACGAAGACGGTACCAAGTATCGTTTAATACAAATCAAAGCCAACGATCCTTTATTAGCACCTGGTGACGTAAATAATGTAGGATTAACAACACCAATTTTACAATGGTATGTTGATGATAAACCTATGGGTCCTGCTATACCTATAGCAAAAACAGCGGTCACAGAAACTTTACGAATAAATGAAAAAATGTTTGGTTCTGCTGAAGGAAGCGACTATCCCAACTGGATATATAAAGACGCAAAAATACATGCAGTAATTTACGATAAAGACGACCCACGAATTAAAGATACAAGCGAAACCTTCTCGATAAATTGGTATGGCGATACCATGTATAAAAATCAAAGAATTGTTTTTTCGCCATCATGTGAGACTTATCAAGTTAATCATAACTTTTCAGATCCAGACCTGTACGATATAGGTTCTATAGATGTCATAATGTCTGATATGTATGACAATCGTGTTGGTACAGCTCCTGTGCAGGCTGAAGTAAGAATAGGCTCAAAAGGTCCTACTGTAACTGTAGGAGTAGCAGGAAATGTTCGTCAAATGGATTCTGAGTCGTTTGGTAGGCTTGATGAGCTTCCTCCAAACGGAGAGACTCCTTTCTTATGGCAAGGATACAATGATTGGGATATAGCTTCCAGAGATGTAATAACAATTGATGCCCCAAGTCAATCGTATAATATAACAATTCGTGCAACAAGATCTGTCGAAACAACAGGCAAAGATAGCTATCAAGGACCAACCCAAGTTGCTGGTAGCTTTGGTTTTTACTCTAGCCCTGGCATTGGAGTTGGTGGGACCTTGAAAAAAATTCTAGAAAGACGTACTATTGATTGGTGGCCAAGGATTAGTAGTACGAGATATCAAAGATATCTAGATGCATTACAAGAAAAATATCCTACACTTGATATGTCTGAATTGGTTGAGACTGCATTTGGTGGTAAAATTCGTAGATTATATAGTGGTTCTCACAACAGTCTCTTTATTGGTCATACCAATAATCCTCCTGATGGAGTCCGATCACAACTTACAATTTTAGGAGATCCTTGTAACTTCCCAGAAGCATATGACCTAAGTGACGGTCATCATTTCGGTAGAGATATCAAAATCGATAGCGTACATGGTTTTGGTATGATTTCAATCAGTTATAAAAACGAACTATCAGGTACAGATGATCCGGTAGAAGTGTTTGGAGAGGCCGAAAACCTGCATACTATAGGCGACGAAACTATCTATGCAGTACCTGTATATATAAATCTAAACAAAAGAGGGTTTTACAATTCTAACCACTATTTAATATGGAGAAGAAAAAACTAAATAGTGTATATATATTTAGCTAGAGATACAAAGAAAGGATATTATTATGGACAATTTACTACATACTACAATTTTGGTTGATGGCAGATGTCTTGATTTACTTTTAACAGAAGATGAGATAGCAACGAGTTTTGGTAGAGCTATAGATAAATCTAATAAAGATTTAATAGATACTGAAAATTGTTGCAGTTGTTGGCCCTTAAAATCACCTCCTAAATGCAGCTTATGGTCTAAAATTTTAGGCCAATGTAATGATTGTGAGTAATTAACTTATGGCAGATCCAAATACTGTGGGACATTTTTTAGAAAATATGACTACGTCGATGGTCAGTATAATTATAGCTCTAATAGGCTTTTGGACCACATTTATTAAAGGATTAGTAAATCGTAAAGAAGTAGAAGAAATGATTTCTGCTACTGCTCAAGCTAGTCAATATGCTAAAGATCGACAGTTTATTATGGAAAGATTAAACAGTCATAAGGAAGATACCAGCATATTATTTAGAGCATTAGAAAAAAATACTGAAGTAATGACAGAATTAAAGGTACAGATAGCCACTTTAGGCAAGACACTGGAAGCTTTAGAGCACAGAATAGAAAAGCCTTAATTGGTGTAATTATATAATAGTTTCCTGTATATTTACACGTATTTATAGAAGGTATTTTTATGGCTACATCAGATGTCGCTTTGTCTAGTGATAGTGTTAGTCCCTCTGGCACTGTAAAAAATGGCACAATTGTAACTCAAGCACTAAATACAGGCTCATACGTTACTAACGATTGTGCTAACTGTAATCCTACTGCGGTATCTGGACTTACAGATGACGCAATCGAAACTTTATATGAAAATAGATTTGACGATACCTCTTATTATACGGTATAATAATGAAAACTCCGGGATATAAAAAAAGTGAATTTTGGTTTACTTTAGTAAGTTTTGTGATTAGTGGATTATTTATATTCGGAGTAATTACAGAAGCAGATACTAAAGATGATTTAATAAGTGTATCGACTCATGTTGTTGAAAGTATAATATTAATTGGTGGTCAATTTGCTTTTTTCTCTAGATATCTATCAGAAAGAAGAGCAAGAGAAAAAGAAGAGAATAAAGTTAGTAAAGAACTTGAAGATTACGTTGGGGTAGACAAACAATATAAAAATATTAATATAAATACTGCTAGTATAGGAGAATTAATACAACTACCTCACATAGGGCCAGTAACAGCGCAAAAAATTGTAGACTATAGAAATAAGCATAAATTTTCCAATCCAGAACAATTAATAAATATCAATGGGGTAGGCGAACAAGTTTTTAAAGAGATTAAACCATATATAATTGCATGAGGTGAAATTATGAGCGATGTAACCACTAAAGATTTAATTAGACAAGAAGTAGAAAATTTAATTATTGAAACTAAAAAAGCTGTTTCAGATGTTAAAAAATTTGCTGTCAGCGAAGTATGGAAAATCCTGCAATTATTAACAGCTGTAATTATTCAATTAATTGAAAACTTGGGTAATGATCTTAGTAGTCCAGATAAGAAAAAATTAGCACTTGAATTAATAAGTAGTTTTTATGATAAAATTTTTGTACACGTAGACTTACCTTGGGTTCCTTCAGTATTAGAACCGATTATTCATAGTCATGTTAAGAGCTTCTTAATGTTATTAGTAGGCTCAGGAATTGATGCTATGGTAGCAACATTTAGGCAGGTAGGCGTATTTAAACCCAAAGAAGTCGTAGATGCTCAAGCTAATGCTGGAACAGAACGTAAAATTGTAGTAGACTTTTTAAATGACATTAAAACCATAGTGAGGAAATAATGAATTTTACACAAACTTTCGAAGAATTTAGTTCTGGCTTAGGTCCAACGGATTTGGCTTTATATGCTGGCGTAGGTATTGTTTTATGGATTTTATTTAAAGATAAATTAAGTCCAGTACAAGAAGCTATTTTAAAAGTAGTCAATAAAATCAAAGGTAAGATTGAAGACATTGAACTACCTAAAGCATCTATACCTGGATTAGATGAAGCGGCTAAAAAAGTACCAGAAGACAAACAAAAATTATTTTTTGATTTGGTGGTTTCTTGGAAACAAACAAGAGATTTAGCAGAACTTAGTGGTTGTCAGAAAGCTGTAGAAGTAGCGGATCAGATGTTCCCTTATTTAAGTCCTACTATTTGTTCGGAGGAAATAGATGTCTAAAAAATTATGGTTAATTTTAGGCGGAATATTAATTGTTATCGGTATCCTAAGACCTGATTTAAGTAATTTAAATATTAGTTTGCCTGTTAATCAACCTGCATGTAATTTAGAGAATTATGTTATTGATGCTCCTTCTGACACAGAATTATTGGAAAAAGCTAGGGCTATTTCAGAAATATTAAAAGAATCAGATGATTCTACACGCAAATCTGATAGTCTAAAGCTATCTGCATTATACTCTGATATAGCTACTTTAATAGAAATAGACGGAGATGATAAGATTATATCTGATACAGCTTCTATTAGAGAGGTTAATAGTTTAGCTGGTAAAATGTTAAGATTAGATATAAAAAATAAGTACAAAGGACTCGCAAACAAAGCCAAAGATCTGCTTGTTTCTGCTATAGGTGAAGATGATGTTGTGCTAGATGAAGAAACTAGAGTTAAAGCAATTGATGCGTTTAGAGCTTTGTCGTGGGCCTTTTATCAAGGAAGTCAATAAATGCCAAGATTAACACCAGACCAACTATATAATGAATATCGTAAAGGCTATAGTGGTTGTCTTTGGGAGCAGCATGTATATGATGAGTTAATGGAGACATCGAAATATGCATATTTTAAAGACGGAGCAAAAAGAATTAAAAACAGTGGTAAAGGTAAACTATCTACTCCTTTTATGTCTGTTCTTAAATTTGATAAACACGCATATATAGAAAGACAAACTACAGGAGATTGTGTTTCACATGCCACTAGAAATGGATGTGATTTAACAAGAGCAATCGAAATAGATATCAAAGGAGACAAAGAAAGCTGGATAGCAAGAGGTGCTACAGAAGCTATATATGGAGCTAGAGGTCATGGTGGTCAAGGCATGAGTTGTAGTCGTGCTGCAAAATTTGTGAGTCAAGTCGGTGGAGTTCTTGTCAGAAAAAATTATCCCGGAGTTGCAGACTTTAGTAGATATAATGGCAGTATGGGAGCTAGATGGGGCAGTAGAGGACTACCAGACAAAGTAATTGATAAAGCAGATGACCATCAGATAAAAACAGTTTCTTTAATTAAAACAGTAGAAGAAGCTAGAGACGCACTTGCTAATGGGTATGGTTTAAGTGTATGTTCTAGTTATGGATTTTCTAACAAAAGAGATAGTAAGGGATTTGCAAGAAAAAGTGGTAGTTGGGCTCACGCAATGGCCTGGACAGCTTGTGACGATACTGGTAAAGAGCCAGCGTTTCTTGTACAAAACAGCTGGGGTAAATGGAATGGTGGAGGACATCCAGAATGGGGTCCTATTCCAGATGGATCTTTTTTAATACATGCAGATATTGCAGAAGGTATGCTGAGACAAAACGGAGCATACGCATTTAGTGACTTCAATGGTTTCCCTCCTCAAAAACTTCCGGACTACGGTTTCGTAGATTACTTATGAAATTATTAGATAAAATAGCATTAAATAGTCTTATTAAAACTATTACAAACTTTATATTAGCAATCTTAAAAATGTTTGCACCTAATAAAGGTACAGCTGAACCAAAACCTAAAAGACCAATCAAAGACTTAATAGATAGGTTGTTTAAAAAATGATTAGTAAAGCATTAATAGCTACTGTTTTAGGAGGTACGATGCTTTTCGCATCTGTTCCAAAATATAGTACTACTTCTGTAGTAACTCTTATTGGCGCTAAAATAGCAGCTAGTCAAAAAATAGATGTTACCAAAAAATACAAAAGAAAAGACTGTCCTGTGTGTAAAGGCAAGGGATGGTATTTAAGCGGAGATGGAATAGCCAAAATTAACTGCCAATATTGTGAACCATAATTATGAGTACTATAGACAAAATTATATCAAGTAGTGGAATAAATCAAGGTACTAGTTCTGTTAACCTAAGTGGTAAAAGTTTTCAGTATTATGATAGTTCTACAGATACAGCAAATTTATTATCTGAAGTTAGCGGCGTCACTCAAAGCAGATTTGACGATACTCAATACTATAGTCAAACTACTAATAAAACCGCAGTTGTTGTTAGTTATTCTAATGACGCATCTCTTTACTCAGATGACAGCATAACTTGGAATACAGGAGTCTCTTTACCTTCTTCTAGTACTTGGACTGATGTTACTCAAGGAGCGGGTAAGTTTGTTGCTGTAGCGTATAATACTGACAAATTAGCAGTCAGACAGACACTTACTTGGAGCGCAGAAACTTTGCCTTCAACTGACCAATGGGGATACATATTTTATGCTAAAAATAAATTTATAGTCAATGTAAATAACGGCACTAAGTATTTAAGTAGTCCTATTGATTTACAAACCTGGACAACTGGCACCTTGCCATCCAATTCTACTTGGATCAATATGCAATACGGAAAAGATAATTATCTAATAGCTATTAATGGATCAAGTAATTATGCTACGTCTTCTGATTTATCCACATGGACATTAAGAAGTAATAGCAATACTTTATCTTACAAGCAAGTAGCATTTATAAACAATCAGTTTTTTCTAGTCGCAGAAACTACTGATAAATTACTGTATTCATCCGATGCAATCAACTGGTCTACAGCAACCCTTTCTGGTAGTTATGCATGGAGAAATCTAGCGCATGGTAAAAATATCTATGTAATTATAGCACAAAATAACAGTAAGTATAATACTTCTGCTGATGGTATAACTTGGACGGAAAGAACGTTTTTATCTGGTCAGTGGAAAGATATAGTTTATAAAAATAATAATTTTAATATCATAGCTGATGGAGGATCTGTATTATTGACTTCTCCAGATGGCTTAACGTGGACACAAAGAACCGTACCAACTAAAGGCTGGTCAGCAATAGCGTAAATAACAAGGAGTAAAAATGCATTTATCATATACAATCGATAGTAACAACTTCGCTGTAAAAATTTATAGTGACGAACAAACAAAGCCTATTATATTTCAACCAGATTGGCCAAATGGTACAGCTTGGGCATCAGCTACAGAAGCCGAAAATTGGGCACAATTGTGTATAGACTCTATAGAGGATGCTGCTGCACCATATGCTCCAGCTGGTCCGGGAATTGATCCTGAACCCAAACCTACATGAGTAATTAATGAATAACGGTGAAGATTTAAAAAAACTTGCAGAAAAAGTAATTGTAGATGGAAATCTATATTTACAAGATTACGGCAATCCTTTAATGATCATTATGATTATTGGTATTATACTAAATTGTATTAGAGTTATACAAGAGTGTAATAAAAATAGAATTAAAAATTTATCAGATGAACAAAAACAAGAATTGTTTCACAGAAATATTAAAAGATTATGTAATCAAAGAGGCTGGTATGCAAAAATGAGAATTAGAAAATTTATTAGAAGAGAATTAAAACCAGAAGAATACAAGAGCTATCATAAACAAATGACAGATAGTATTTTTAATATAGGAGAAAACATCACGGAAGAAGAAATCAAAACCATACTGGAGGCTATAAATGTTTAGTATTATAACGTGGTGCGTATATGGTATCTTTGTAGGATCAATAGCTAAAACTATTGTCCCAGGAGAAGAAAATTTCGGATTTGTTAAAACTATAGCACTAGGTGTAGCTGGTTCTTATACCGGTGGGGCTATATTATATCTATTAGGACAGTACAAAGAATTAGAACCTAGCGGCATTTTCATGGGTGCTGCTGGCTCTGTTGTAGCTCTGGTTCTATACAATAAACTAAATGAAAAAACTTAATGTACTTTTGTGGTTGTATGATTTACAATTAACAAACGAATTTATTTCTTTATTAAGTCCTATTAATGATTTAATTAATTTGAACTTATCATTATGCGAAGATAATAATAATACTAATACTATTAATAAATTTAGTAAATTCTTCTCAAATATAAAAATATCTTTTCACCCAAATGCTGGCTCTGATATTCTATCTTTTTTATCTAGTTTAAATCAGCTTGATGAGAATGCTATTTTTTTAAAGATACACTCCAAGGGCAGCAATTGGGGCATATATAATCAATGTGACTGGAGGGCTATACTTCTTGATTCTTTGATTGGATCTAGAGATAAAGTATTAAATAATATACAATTACTAAAACATGATGATAAATCTTTTTTAGCTAATGAGTTTTTTATGCTTAATAATGTAGAAGGATCAAATGATCTTTACATACAAGAAATTATTGATAAATTAAACTTAAAAACTTACTCTAAATATTTTGCTGCAGGAACTATGTTTTACGGATACAAGAAAAATTTTCAACCTATACTTAAACATCTAGACTATTTTTCTAATGAGCTTAAAAAATATAAGGGTAAAGTTGATGATTTACACGGACCTACAATGCCTCATTCTTTGGAAAGATTGTTTGGATATATACATCCTAAATATACTTATACTCCAGATAATAAATATACTTTTAAAATTAAAACTAAACATGCGAGTAAAATTAACTTATCTCCCTCTAGTGAGTTTGTGGATTTAAATATTTTATACAATCAGGACTGTTATCTGCTACCAAACGCTAATTATTATGGCAAGGTTATAGAAAGAAACCCTAATAAATTGATCATAAAATGGATATATCTTGAAAAGCCAGTAGTCAGAACTTACTATAAGATCGCAGATAAAACATTCTCTTCTTAGTCTAGGATATTCATGGAAAAAACAATATTAATTACCGGTGCTGCTGGTTTTTTTGGATCTCATTTTATAGAAGAAATATTAACTTTTACGGAATGGAAGATTGTAGCTTTGTGCAGAATGAGCTGTATTGGAGATGTAAATAGGATTTTAGACATCAAAAACATACAAGACTACAAACACAGAATCCAATTTGTGTATCATGATTTGAAGTTTGATATTCCTGAATATCTTTCTAATAAAATAGGGAAAGTGAACTATGTAGCACACCTAGCTGCAAATAGTCATGTGGACAGAAGTATTATGTATCCTAAACAATTCTTTGAAGATAATGTTATAGGAACTGTTAACTTATTAGACTGGTATCGTAAAACAAACCCCGATGCGATATTTATAAACTATATTACAGATGAAGTATTTGGTCCAGCACCTATAGACTATGATTATAAAGAAGAAGATAGATGGCGTCCTAGCAATCCTTATAGCGGTAGCAAATGTGGTCAAGCTGCTGCTGGTATATCTTATCATGTAACTTATGGTTTGCCAATTATAACAGTATATACTATGAATATGTTTGGAGAAAGACAGAATAAAGAAAAATTAGTTAGCAAGGCTATATATAATATTCATAACGACCGACCCATACCAATACACGCCAAACTAGATAGTAATAATCAGATAGAATATGTGGGAGAAAGACATTGGCTTCACGCCTGTAATGCATCAAATGCTACTTTGTTTTTATTTAGACACGGCAAACCCGGAGAGCATTATAATGTAGTAGGTGACCTAAAACTACAGAATGATGAAATTGTTAATCGTATAGGAAAATTAATGAATAAAAAACCTAAATTAGAATATGTAGATTTTCATAAAACTAGACCTGGACACGACAGAAGATACGCATTAGACGGATCTAAACTAAAAGACATGGGGTGGGTTCCGCCTTTGTCATTTGAAGATGGTATGAATCGCACAATCTCGTGGTCTTTACGGGATTTTACAAAAAATGAATAGCAATGACTTGCCAAAAAATTTTGATTGGAAATACTACCTCAGTATACACAAAGATTTGGCGCATCTTCACAGCGAAAAAGAAGCAATAGAGCACTGGTTACTACATGGGTTTAAAGAATCTAGAGATTACTGCGGATTCAATCAATTTTCTTTAGTTGTAGCCTGCAAAGACAGAACAGATAATTTAATTAAGACGATAAATTCTTGGCTAGACATTAGTAGAATTAATCAGTACGTTATAGTAGATTATAGTTCACATATCCCTATAACAGAACACCCAGACGTAAAACATCCACAAATTGATATAATTAGAGTAGATGGTCAAGAAAAATTTAATTTAGGACAAGCTTACAACATTGGTATAGACTATTGTAAAAATAAATCTATTATTAAAATAGACGCTGACTATTTGTGTAAAGATTCTAGTTTCCTAAATTACTGCATAGACCCTTATGTTCAAAGTTTTTATATGCATGGTGATCATGAATTTTCTAATAATGGACTTTCTGGATTTTGTATGTTTCCAAAAAAATATAATGTTTATTACAGAGAAGATCTAAACGGTTGGGGGTATGACGATTTAGATTTTTACAAAAGAATGGGAAAACAGCCTCATCCGTGGAAAAAGGGAGAGAAACTAAAAGAAGTTATATTTTTTAATATAGAAGAATATATAGAACATATTGAACACCAACCACAAAACGATGCTCTTCGCAATAAAAATAATAAATTATTATGTGTGACAGAACCGTACTTGCAGCCATTAAGACAAAATTACAATTACAATAGTTCTGGAAATATTGTTTTTGACAACAAGAAAACAATTGATAAAACATATTGCATTAATCTTAAACATCGGAAAGACAGATGGTCGCATGTTTCGAGCATCAAAAATGTAGAACATTTTGAAGCGATAAACACCACATCTACTACAGACCAATACAAAAAGTACGGATTAGACTACGATCCCATAGACATGGAAGTAAAAATTTATTTTGAGATACATAAAGGAGCGTACGGTGCATATCTAAGTCATTATCTATTATGGAAAAAAATAGTTGAAGAAAATCTAGACTATGCTTTAATTCTAGAAGATGATGTTGTACCAGAATCAGTAAATAAAATGCTAGATAGTAATTTGCTAATTAACAATTATGACTTTATACAACTATCTAAAAGAATCAGATTTGATCTATATAACAATCCAGTATTTGATGGTGCGGAAAGTTACATTTTGTCACAAAAAGGAGCTCTATCATTATTGGCGCTTACAGAATCGCCTTTTTTGTTTCAGCAACTTGGTGTCAAAAAATATAACAATGCAAATTATTTGAACGCAATTGACTGCACCAATAACGAATGGTCAACTAAGCCCGCTATAGTTTGTCCTGTAGATAAGTTTATGGGTTATGCTTGCCAAACAAAGATATTACAATCTTACCTTTACCCAAGTGTTGATATATCCCACATTGCAGAACAATCTGACATAGCTATCAAGAATCATAATGCGTGGAATTTTAGCAAAAACGAGATTACACATTACGCAAAATTGCTGTCTTGACATCGGTGCAATTATTAGATACAATATAACATGAATAGACCAGACTGGAATAATTATTTTTTAGGAATTGCTAAAGTTGTTGCTCAAAGAAGTCACGACCAACACACAAAACACGGTTGTGTTATTACTGATGCAGAACATAGAATTTTAGGAGTTGGATATAATGGATTTCCAAAAGGTATGAATGATTCTAAATTGCCTTTAACAAGACCAGAAAAATATGATTGGATGATTCATGCCGAAAGGAATGCATTATCTAATTGTACTATTAGACCAGATAATGGAATTGCTTATGTAACTGGACAATGTTGCAATGATTGTATTATGGCTCTTTGGCAAGAAGGTATTAGTAAAGTAATTATGGCTAATAGTCACGGCACTAAACTATTTGATAAAGATCAACAAATAAAATTTGATCTATTTGTAGAACACACAGGTATAGAAATTATTAAAGTAGATACAAACTTTTCTTGGCTGAAAAATTTTTGTGGTGTATTATGATGATATCAAAACTTGCTTTTTATATAAGCGTTATATTTTTTTTCTCTAACCATTATATGTACGGTAACGATGACATGATAAATAATCATTTTGCCTTAACCGTCATTCTAGGTTTAATTTCGTCAGTGAGTAATAGTAATTCTAGGAGATAATATGTCGGCTTTGAACGAACTTCAAAATTATACTTTTGTTAGTAAGTATGCTAGGTGGATAGAATCAGAAAACCGCAGAGAAACTTGGAGAGAAGCAGTTGATAGAGTCAGAGATATGATGCATCAACATTATAGCGACCCAGAACTTCAAGAAGATATAAAATGGGCTTATGATTTAATGTTTAAGAAAAAGGTTCTAGGCAGTCAAAGAGCCTTGCAGTTCGGCGGAGAGCCTATCTTAAAGAGACATGCTAAAATTTATAATTGTACTAGTTCGTATTGTGATAGATTAAGGTTTTTTCAAGAGTGTTTTTGGTTATTACTATGTGGCAGTGGCACTGGATTCTCTGTACAGAAACATCACGTAGCCAAACTGCCCAATCTGTCGCATAATAAAAGAGATAAAAGAAAAGGTGTAAAATATATTGTAGAAGACAGTATTGAAGGCTGGGCAGATGCTCTAGGAGCATTGTTAAGTTCTTACTTTACTAAAGCAGCAGAAGACAAGTTCAAACCATACAAAGATCATTACATTGTTTTTGACTATAGCAATATTCGACAAAAGGGTGCCACTTTGTCATCTGGTGTTGGTAAAGCTCCTGGTTTTGAACCATTGCAAAATGGCTTAGAAAAAATTAGAGAATTATTGGAGGCATGCATTGAAAACAAACAGAAAAAACTCAGACCAATTGATGCTTATGATATTATTATGCACTCAAG
>MDSZ01216550.1_pt1 | contig 14026 bp, 13 predicted proteins | sample 811201 | NCBI WGS metagenome assembly MDSZ01 (sample SAMN05326647, study PRJNA326480) | marine metagenome | isolation source: seawater | place: Indian Ocean: North | collected 2010
CTTTAAAAGCTCTCTCTACTTCCGCCAAATTTATATTAGCAAATCTTGTTCCGATATTTAAACATCTCGAAATCCATCTATTACAATTTCCTTCAATTTGATAATCTTCATGGGAAGGATGATACGGGACCCATGTTAATGGAGCCCTTCTCCAATCGCCAGACCTCCCAGCTGACAGATCGAACTGATCACCATGATCTTCATCTTCAACTGAAAGATTTGCATAATCAAAAGGTATAAATTGTTCTAAAAACCAATGACTATCAGGTCTAGTTACTTGAAAACCAGGTCTATTTACTGAAGGAAACCAATTCCTATCAATTATTCTTCGCGAAAGAATTTGAAAAAGTTTATCAGTTGGTCCTAACCACCTTGTTGCACATAAATGAGCGTGTTTTATCATTGGGTGAGGATGATAATGAAAATGCAAACCATCTTTTTGTGAATTAGTTTGTTTTATTTTTTTTGAGACATAATCAAATATTTTATGATATCCAATTTCTCTTCCTCGAGGATTTAGTTCAAAATCAACATGATCTACACAATGCCAATTATAAATCCAACCATTCCCAAATGAATCTTGATATTTATTTCTAAATTGATCAGACATGCAATCATCAAATAATTCATCTATCAAAGGCCAAGAATTTTTATAATTTAAAAAATGTGGATTAAGTGCTGTTTTAACTGACTGTTCTTTGCCATTTAAGTTTATCTGACCATTTTGTAATTTTATCAATGTTTCTTTCGATGGTTTTAAATCAATATGAAAAATATGTTTTAATCTTTCAAAGGTTGCTTCTAATGTCTCATTAAGGGGGCCTTCGGTATCTACACAGTGAACTACATGTAAAATTTTTTCCATAATAATTTAAATCCTATTTTATTTAATATCTTTAAATTTTTGTATTGCTCTATTGTATTCACTCCATTGACCAACATCTATCCATGAATCATCGTCAATTGAAAATACTCCAATCTTTTTATTCTTATTTTTTACTAAAGAAATCAAATTTGTCATTTCAATTTTTTTATTCTTTGGAATTAATTTAAATATTTTAGGATTAATTACGTATAAACCTGTATTAGCAAGAAAGTCAAGTTTTGGTTTTTCTGAGATAAATTTAAGATTATTTAGATTATCAACATTACAAACACCATACGGAATTTTATATTTTTTTGAAGAAGCCACTAGAGTAATCTCATTTTTTTTCTTTTTGTGAAACTCTAGAATCTTATTTAAATCTGAATTTATAATGATATCGCTATTAGTTATAAAAACTGGATAATTAAATTTACCAGCAAATTTATACAAAATTCCGGCAGTTCCCATTGGTCTTGTTTCTTTTATAAATTTAATCTTATAACTAGGATTAATTTCTCTAAAATAAGCTTCAATCATGCTACTTTTATAATTAATTGTAATGTAAAATTTTTTAATTCCACTTTTTTCAAATTTATCAGTGATATGTTCAATTATTGCTTTGCCATTAACTGGAATTAGTGGTTTGGGTAATATATTTGTGAAAGGTTTTAATCGTGATCCTTTGCCCCCGGCCATTATTATTACTTCTGATTTAATTTTTGATTTTGGACTTTGTAAACTTCTTTGATTAAAAATTTGATCCCAAGTAATGATATTAACAACTTGTTTTTTTTCATTTAAAACTGGAAGTAATTCGAGTTTATTTTTAAAAATTAAATTTTTAGTTTTTTCATGGCTAATTTTATCTTGAAAAATATACTTTGGTTTCGAGTTATAAATATTTTTGATTGATCTATCTAATTTTTGTCCAGATAATATACTTTGCCTAATGTCACCATCGGTTAAAGTTCCTTTTAGTTGCCTATTTTCATTTATTATTATCAAACATTTTTTTCCGCTTATTTTCAAAAGTCGAATGGCTTTACGCAAAGTGATATTCGGTTTAATAAAAAGTTTTTTATTCATGATTGAGAATCAAATCTTTGTTTTAAATCATAAAATTTTTTTATGATTGAATTTTCAAGTTTTATATTTAATAATTTTTTATAAATTTTATAACTAGTATTTTTTTTTGAATAAGGGTTTTGTGTTTTTGTTAGTTTTTTTAAAAAAGTTTTAGAATAAGCTTTATAAATTGATTTTAAAATTTTTTCATGTTTGCCATGTATAGTCAGAGTGCTTTTACATTTTACTCTACCTAATTGTCTATACCCAATATCTATTGAAGGTTTTTTGAAAAAAGGTGTCTCAATTATTCCACTAGAGGAGTTACCAAGGACTAAATCTGAATTTTTAATTAATGAAAAATACATTCTTTGACCAAGAGATTTAAAGTATAGGCAATCTTTATTATTTTTTTTTACATATTTTTTGATCATTAAGTCAATTTTACTTCCACCAGCATCTGCGTTCGGCATTGTAAAAATTTTTTTTGTGTCTTTGAGTTTATCTAAAGCCAAAAAAATTCGACTAAGATTTTTTTTATCATCTTTTAATAGTGTCGTCGGATGGTAAGTAATTATTATGTTTTTTTTGTTAAATTTAAAATTTAATTTATCTTCAATCTTTTTTTTATCAATTAATTTCAGGTTTTTTATTCTTTCAGTTACTAAAGCACCATAATTATAGACAGTAGAAGGATTCTCACCCAATTGAATCACTCTATTTTTATATGCATTAGTGGAAACAAAGTGACATATAGACATTTTTGTTATCGAGTGTCTTATTGACTCATCTAATGAACCAAAACTACTTTCACCACCATGGATATGGGCAATTGGTATTTTAAGAGATAAAGCTGAAAAAGCTGCTGATAACATTTCAAATCTATCTCCAAGAAGAACTACTAGATCAGGTTTTAATCTAACATAAACCTTTGATAAACCAATAATTGCTTCAGCAGTTGCTCTATTAATGTCAGATGGATCATCAGATTTTAGGTTCAATTTTACTTTATAATCTATATTGAACCCATCGTTATTTATCTCTTTATAAGTATTACCAAATTTTGATTCGAGATGCATTCCGGTTATCACGAGTTGTAATTTTGCCTTTTTTGAATTTTGAATAAGTTTCATAAGATTATGAAGCAAGCCATAATCAGCTCTTGATCCAGATACAAAACAAATTTTTCTCATTTAGTACTTTTTGAATTATAATTAGTCATCCACTCCATCTTTATTCACTGTATGTCTAAGTCTCCAATCACTTTTTACCTTTTTCCATAAATGTGGAGATCTGAATTTATCACAAAGTTTATAAAAAGTTTTTGGTTTCATCTCAAGATAATCCATTATTTCATTAAAATATCGGTGTGGAAACTCTCCATCAAATCTTTTGACCAATTTCTTTGCCTCACCTCTGTTAATGTGATTATTTCTAATCTCTTGAGATGCATCATCTGTCGCTCGACCTATACCAAATTTAATAAACCTGGTATAATAATGTAAATCATCTATCTTATCGTCAATACTATTGTATTTACTATATGTACCTTCAGTCCTATTAGGTCTAGCTTTAAATCCTGTATTTTCAACAGCATAATAGTAAGCTTCTTGTGGAATCCATTTCAAATAGTAACCTAAATAATGTATTTCAAGATTTTTTTTTTTATAATCATCAAGTTTTAATGGAAGATAAGAATTCAATTCACTCAATTTAATTTTGTATTTATTTATCAATTCTGAAACTTTTGTTCCACCTAGATAGATATCCTTTATGTTTTCATAAGTATAATAAGATTTATCTCTTAGAGAATTTAGATTATCTGAAACAGGGTTGCCATATTCAGCTTCATTTTCTCCAAAAAAAACCAAATCAATATTATGTTGTTTAGCAATTTTTGGAGCCAAATTTTTTTGACCTAATATAAATGTTTGGAATGGGTGTAAAAGTTTTTCGATTGATAATTTTGTTAAAATTTTTTGAACTTTTGGGTTAGGTCTTAATGTAATATTATCGAACCCGCCAATCGATAACCAATTATCGAAGTTTTTTTTTCCATAATCTGTGTATAAAATTGGCGGCCAAGTTACTGTAAGTGGATTCATCTTATATTTATATTTTAATAAATGAGCAGCATAGACACTATCTTTACCACCACTACCTGGTACCAAACAGTCGTAAGAGCCATCATGTTTCCTAAATTTATCTAAAAGTTTTAACAACTCTTTTTCTCTTTTTTTCCAATTAATTTTTTTATTCTTAATTTCTGCTTGCACACAGCCATCACATATCCCTGCTGAATTGAAATTTATATAATTTGCTCCTTTCCTATTTTTTGTGTGTTTAAACTCAATTGTCGAGGTTGGATATTGATTTGAATTCACACATTTTTTACAAAAAATCACTTTTTTTGGTAAATTATAAAAAACCTTCATGATTTATTTTTTGTGTTCAATATTTGAACACACATATCAAAATAGGTTATATTTGCAAGGTAAAAAGATTAATAAAAACCAGTAATTAATTTAGATCTACTTTTTATATTAGATAATTCTCTTTTATAAATTTTGTATTCTGATGATTTAATAAATTTAGTTCCTGGTTTAGATCGAGATTCCCAATTTTTTGGATTAGTTGGATCATTGAGACTTTTTTTATTGCCTTTGTTATTTTTAAGGAAATATCTTAATTCTCTGTTCAAAAACTTATCTTTTTTCAAAATGTTTAGTCCTTTACTTAATAAATCTTTATTTATTTTATCTGATTTATATCCAAGTTTTTTTAATCTTAATCCACAAAGGTAATTAATCAAATTTACTTCCCAATCTTCTAAATGTTTTTCCCAGTTGTTAATTCTTTCTTTTGAAAAACCATAGACTTTTTTTCTTTTTCCATAAGCAGTTTCATTGATAAAATTAAACTTATTTTTTAATAGTTGCTTCCATTTTTTACTATTGATCATATCCTTGCTAAATTTTAAATTTAAAAATTTACACAGTTTTTTTGTTGTTTTTTCTGGTTGTCTGTGAATATCCTCAAATTTGACCATCAGATATTTTTTTGAGCTATATTTTTTTTTATATTCTAAATAACAATCAACTGAATCAATCCAATTAAAAATACTATTAAAATATTTATAACCCTTACTAAATGTTATTTTTTTCCAAGATGACAACATTCCTCTTGGATCTCTTATTACATGAATGGCAACATTATTTTTATTAAATTCAAGAAATTTTCCAATTGATTTCCATTCTGCATTAGCATATTCACCTATCATTTTCTTTTCTGGAACTTCACTCAATATTATTTTAAATATAGATGAATAAACTTGACTATAATTACTAACTTTGTCCTCACATAATTTATTATAAAATGCCAGTTTACTAATCTTTATATCATCTCTTAATCTCAGCCTTAAACTTAATTCAGCACTAAGCCTATAAAGATTGGCTTTCCTATTAATGGGATTATATTTATTATACAAATATCGAAAGAAATGAACAATATCTATTAAAATTAACGGATCTTTATGCGTGCTCAATAGATTACTTACTAAAGAACCTCCTGTCCTCATTGTTCCAGCACAATATATGTTATTTATCTTTGGCATATATTAATTTTGACATATTTAAGAAATACACTAATTTTCAAATTTTAAACAAATTGTCAATAAATTGTTTTATAATGTCAGCTTATCTAGTTTTTAAAAATGAAATTTAAAACTAAAGCTCAAAATTTAAAAATTTTTTAGAACTGTTGACTTAAAATTTTTGTATATTTTTAATCCCTCAATACCACTCCTTTCTGGATGAAACTGTACTGCGGATATATTGTTTTTAGAAATTGAGGAACAAAAATTTTCTTCTCCATACAATGTTTTAGTTAAAATTATGTCTTCATCTTCAGGAATTACAAAAAATGAATGTACAAAATACATATACTCCATATTTTTTATATTTTTGAATAAATTATTTTTTGAATTAAAATTATCTTTATTAATATTTATATTATTCCATCCCACATGAGGCACTGGATATCTTAAATTATTTTTTTTTATAAATTTAAATTTTTTAACTTTACCATTAAACACTGATAATCCTTTAGTTTTTCCAAACTCACTGCTTTCAGAAAACAATAATTGCATTCCAAGACAAATTCCTAGAAATGGCTTGTTATCTTGTATTGACTTTTTTATTACATCTTCCAATTTGAGAGCTTTTAATCGACTCATTGCCTCAGAAAAAGAACCAACACCTGGTAAAATTATTGACTCAGCATCAGATATTATTTTTTTGTCTGAGGTTATTTGAGATTGAAGGTTAATTCTTTTACATGCAGAATTTACACTATGTAAATTGCTTATATTTAAATCAACTATAGCTACTTGTGTCATAAAATTCTTGTTGATATGCCATTTCTAAGCAAATTTTTTTTTAATAAATTTATAGAAGTATTTTCAAATTTTTTGTATTTAATTTTTTTATTAATAAATTCTGTGTTTCCCTCTTTAAAGTTTACATTTTTTTTTGTCAGTTTATATAATGAATTATAATGAACTAAAGATGCTAGAGCTACCGCGTCTGCACCTGCTTTATTAATTACATTTACAACATCCTGAGATTTGCCTGCACCCCCATGTGCAATTATGGGAATGGATAAACTTTCACTTATTTTTGAAATTATATCAATTTCAAAACCTTCGCCCGTACCATCTTTATCTATTGAAGTGAGCAATATCTCACCAGCACCACGATCTTCAATTTCTTTTGACCATTTAAGTATTTCAATCCCAGTATATTCCCGTCCATTATCAGTAAATGCCAAATGCTGACCCTCCTCATTTTTTGAGTGCTCTACTGCAATGATTATTGTTGAAGACCCAAATTTTTTTGCTGCCTTATCGATTAATTTAGGATCTTTAATAACACTTGTATTCAGTGATACTTTGTCAGCACCGCTATCTAATAATTTTGAAATATCATCCAAACTTTTAATTCCTCCGCCAACTGTAAGAGGAATTGAAATTGCATTAGCAGTTTTTTCAACTAATTCCAATAGACTGTTTCTCTGATACAAGCTTGCAACAACATCTTGATAAAATAGCTCGTCAGCTCCATTTTTATAATAATAATCTGCAAATCTCTCTGAAGTTCCTAATACTCTCAAGCCCTCCATATGAATGCCTTTTACTAAATTTGGACCTTTGATATCCATCCTAGCAATTAACCTTACATTTTTCATTCTAGATGTTTTGATCTTTTAAATAATTTTTCTTAGCTTTTTTACCTAAGAAAATATCCCATTTGTTTGGAGATGTACCAAAACCAGGTCTTTTTGTTGTCAGATTTTTTTCAGTAAATATTTCTCCTTTACGTATGTTTATTTTTGCAACAATCGATTTTCTTACTAAATTTTTATTCTTTATTTCACTTCTTGTTATTGTTTTTTTTGATGAACCCAAAGCATATTCTATATTTCTTATAGATTTAACCATTTTTGACAATTCTTTAAAATCAATACTCGCCCTATGATCTGGTCCAATTAGATTTTTATTTAAAGTAACATGTTTTTCAATAATCCTTGCTCCCATTGCTACAGCAGCTATTGGAACCTCTATTCCAACTGAATGATCAGATAAACCAACATTAACATTAAATTTTTTTGCAATAGTATTCATGGCTCTTAAATTGATATCCTTAAAAGGTGACGGATACTCAGAATTACATTGCAATACACAGATATCTTTTTTTTTTGCTCCATTTTTTGTTAATTGTTTTAAACAATCTTTAATTTCAGTTAAATCAGACATACCTGTCGAAAAAATAATTTTTTTTTTTGATTTTCCAATTAACCTCAAAAGTGGGAAATTGTTAATTTCTCCTGAAGGTATCTTTATATATTTTACTTTTAATTTTTTAATTATATCAAAACTCTCATTATCAAATGGTGATGACATAAACTCAATATCGTATTTTTTACAATAATCTTTCAAAGATTGAAAATTTTTTTTTGTAAGTTCAAGTTGTTTCAAAATTTGAAATTGTGACTTTTTTTTTATTAATTTTTTTATATAATTTGGCTTTTTTGTATTTTTTCTTAAAAGTGAGTCTGCTTTAAAAGTTTGAAATTTTATTATATCTGCACCTGCTTTCGAGGCAGCTTTTATCATTTTTTTTGCTAAACTTATCTTTCCATTGTGATTTACTCCAGCTTCAGCAATCACTAATGTTTTAGATATTTTTTTTTTATTCATTTTTTTATTTTACTAAACATTGGTATTAATGAATTTTTTTTTACTTTAGTTGACTGAATAATTACACTACCACTGCCTATAAATGAATTTTCTCCAACCTCAACATTTCCATTTATAGTAATTGAAGTTGATATATTGCAATGATTAGATATTTTGACATCATGTTCTATAATTGTACCAGAATTTATTACACAATTTTTTCCTATTGAGGCTCCAGCGTTAATAATACATTTATTAAATATAATAGACCCATCACCTATGCTTGCGTGTTTAGAAACATAGGATGTTGGTGAAATAACTTTAGGAAAATTGAAGCCTAATAGTTTTAATTTTAAAAATTTTTTTTTTCTTAATTCATTTTTTTTTATTGGGCCAATAGCTAATATAATATTTTTTGTAATTTTACGTAATTTTAATAAATCTTTATCTGTACCGATAACTTTATATCCAAGTACTTTTTTATTTAACTCATCTATTTTACCTATCAATCCGACGATTTTGTATTTTTTTTGATTTTCAATTATATCAATGCAAGATTTCGCATGTCCTCCTGCACCATATAGTATCAATTTTTTTTTAATCATTTGAGCTTTAAATGTGAACTACTTGGAATATTTATAATTCGATTGTAAATATCCTCTGAATTTTTTAAATTCATCTTAGGATATTTTCTTAAGTGTTTTAAAGTGTGTAAAGGTTTCCAACAAGGTCTCATTCCAATATTATTTTCATTTCCTTTTTTAATAATTATATTTTTAAATTTCTCAAATTTTTTATCTAAAACTAACGTTTGTAGCCAATAATTACTTTTACAATTCTTAGGCTCTTTAAATAATTGAATGCCAGCTTCATCTTTGAAATATTTTTCATATTTTTGATAAATCTTTCTCTTATTTTTTATTATTTCGTTCAACTTTTTGAGTTGAGCAACACCAAGTGCAGCATTTATATTGGGTAGTCTGTAATTATATCCTGTCTCGTTAAATATATATTCAAAGTTATGAGGTAATTTTGCCGTTGTTGTTATGTGTTTTGCTCTTTTAGCAAGATGATTTGAGTTAGTTAACAAAATACCACCCCCACCAGTTGTTATAACTTTATTTCCATTAAAACTTATTACTCCAAAATCACCAAAAGTTCCGAGATGCTTACCTTTATAAAAAGAACCCAATGCTTCAGCTGCATCTTCAATAATCTTTATTTTAAATTTTTTTGATATCTTTTTTAATGTGATAATTTTTGCGGAATGTCCAAAAACATGAACTACAATAATTGCTTTAATAAATCTTTTAGTTTTTTTATTATAACATTGATTATTTTTTAAAATACAGTTTTTATTTAAATATTTTTCAAGTTTTTTTGGATCTGCACCAAGTGTATCTAGTTCTGAGTCTATAAAATTTGGAATTGCATTATTATAAATTATTGAATTTACAGTACCAATAAATGTTATACTTGGGACTAAAACCTCATCATTTTTTTTAACTCCAGAAAGATTTAGGGCAATTTGTAAGGCAGATGTTCCATTAACAACAGCTACAGAATTCTTAGACCCAGTAAAATTTTTAATTACATTTTCAAATTGATTAACAAATCTTCCTACAGACGAAACGTAGCCTTCTTCGATACACAAATTTAAAAGAGATTTTTCATATTTACTAAATGTTGGCTCATGTAAAGGCAAAAATACTTTTGGAAAATTCAATGCTTTTTTTAATTTTAGTAACACATTTTGTGGTTTAAATTTTTTGTTTTTATTTAATCTCATAATTTCCATAGAGTTTTTTATCTTTAAAATTATTCTTATTAATAAACTCAATTAAATTTTCAATTTCATCTTTAACATTATGTTTTATATAAAATCCAATTTTTGATAACTTTTTAAAATTAACTCTATAATTTCTTGGATCAACATCTCCCTCTTTAAAATTTATTTTTGAACCAGGGATTTTTTTTGATAGCATTTCAGCAATCTGTCTTTTGGTAAAATTATTTTCATCACTCCCAGCATTGAAAACCTCAAAAGATAAATTATTTTTTGTGTATTTTATGACTTGAAATATTAATCGAGAAAAATCATTAACATGACAGTAAGGTCTCCAAGTGTCCGCGTCATATACAGTTAATTCATTTCCTTTTAAGAGTTCATAAGCAAATTCATTAATAGTAAGGTCAAATCTCATTCTAGGCGAGTCCCCAAATGCTGTGGCAAATCTTAATATTACAGGTTCAAAATTAATATTTTTATTTCTATAAGATAGAATTAAGTTTTCTATATCGACTTTAGCTTTTGCATAAAGAGATAATGGTTTTAGAGCAAAACTTTCATCTGCAATTTCCTGGTTGGAAATTAACCCGTAATTTGAGCAAGTTGATATAAAAATAAGTTTATCAAAAGAATTTCTTTCTAAAGTTGATAAACAATTTTTCATACCATCAACATTTATTTTTTTATGCAATTTAGGATATTTTTTGGTTATTGGATCTCCTACTAAGCCACCTAAAATTACAACGTCTGTTATATCTTGAATCGATTTTTTTATATCTGCCTCGTGAGCAAAATTACCTTCAAAAAATGAAAAATTTTTTATACCTTTTAAATCTTTAATAGCATTAAAATTTTGATATATAAAATTATCTAAAATTCTGACCTTGCATCCACTATCTAATAAATATTTTGAAACTACAGTGCCTATATAACCACCACCTCCAATCAATAAAACATGTTTATTCATACTTTTTATTTTCTTGCATTTTGTACTTTGCAAAAAGAAGATCTTCTGGATTATCAATATCAATTGCAAAATTATTGTTATTTTTTATAAATTTAGTTTTATTTTTTGTTATTAAAGATTTGTATTTTTTTAAAAAATTTATTGAATTGATATAGATAGATCCATCTATAAAATAATAATTTTCACTGTATTTCTGAGAAACAAAAATTTTTTTTTTTGGTTGATCTAAATATTTCCATTTATTTTTTTTTATTTTAACACACTCAAATGGATGTTCTCTCATTTTTGAAATTGAAGCTAAACTTGATAATTTTTTTTCCAAAAAAAAATTCATAGATTTTTTAATTTCCTCAAATGTTCGTAAAGGGGAGGTTGGTTGTAACAAAACTATATTTTTATATTTGATAATTTTTTTTTTAGACAAATATTCTATATAATTAAGAATGACATCTATCATTGATGTGTTATCTTTCGATAAATTATTTGGTCTAGAATAAACATTCGTAACTCCATGCTTAATACAATAATCTCTGATTTTTTTATTTTCAGTTGATACGATTGTATCAATATTTTTGAATTTCTTGCAGACATCTAAAGTATATTTAATTAATGGTTTATTATTTAATTTAATTAAATTTTTATTTTTAATTCTTTTTGATCCTCCTCTTGCTGGTATGAAAAATAAGAAACTCATTTATATTTGACAATCTTATTTGCAAGTTTTTTGTATTGATCCAAATCTTTATTCTTTAAAACTGGAATTGCGATACAGTTTTTTAAAATATTAAAACTTTTTTTTGATCTAGTTACTTGTTTTGAGGGTAAAGCATGGTTCCAAAAGTAACTACAATGCCATTCCATAGCATCAGGTAAATTTTTTGTACCAAATTTTTCTTTAGAGAGAATCTCAATTATTTTTTTTCTTTTTAAACTATTTTTTTGAATTAATATAAATGTATCGTAAATACCGTTAGTATTTCGAGGAACTTTTCTAATTGTAAAATGTGGTTCTAAAATTTTTTTCAAAATATTAAATCTTTTTTGATTTGAGATAATTATTTGTTTAAGTTTTTTTAATTGTTCGTTTGCAATTGCACCTTGCAGCTCTGTCATCCTATAATTAAATCCAAAAATTTCTCTTGTATCTTTACCTCTAGAAAATAGTTTATTATTTTGATGACCATGATCATGATATTCTCTCACATATCTTCCAAGTCTATTTATATCAGTTAAAATCATACCTCCTTCACCAGATGTTATTATTTTACCGTGGTCAAAACTAAAGACTCCAACATCACCTATCGTTCCTAAAAATTTTTTATTATATTTTCCACCAACAGCCTCACAATTGTCCTCAATTATTGGTATCTTAAATTTTTTTGAGTATTGTAAAATTTTTTTCATTTCACATGAGACACCAAGCATATGTACTGGTATTATGGCTTTAGTTTTTTTGGTTATCAATTTTGGTATCTCTTCAGGATCAATATTAAGGGTGTCATCAATATTTGCTATTACTGGGATTGCTCCACAATCTAATATTGCTTCCACAGTAGCAATAAAGTTGAATGATTGGGTTATTACTTCATCTCCTGGTTTTATGCCTACTGATTTTAATGCAATTTTTAAAGCTGCAGTACCTGACGAAACTGCTAAACAATATTTTGAATTAAAAAAAACTTGAGAATTTTTCTCAAAATTTCTCACATAAAATTTTTTTCTTATTTTTTCAAAACCGTGTGCGATAAGAATACCTCCTTCTTTAAATATTTTTTTAACTGCTTTTAATTCCTTATCGTCAATCCATTCAAATCCGGGCATTTACATCCTACTTTTTATTTGCTTTTTTAAACTTTTTTCATAATATTTTTTATTTTTGTTTAAAACTTTTGATTTAAATGGAAGGAACCTTAGCGTAATTCCTCTTCTACTAATTTTGCTCTTATTTTTTTTACTTCCATGCACAACTAATGAATTATGAATAATACAATCTCCGGGATTTAAAGTTGGAGTTATAATTTTACATTTATTTAATTTTTTTAATGATTTAACTGTTTGAGAACTTCCTGGAAAAAAAGAGGGTTTGTGTTCCAAAAGACCTAATTTATGGCTTCCTGAATAATAATACACTCCTCCATTTTTTTTTTCTGCTTTATCCAAAGAAATCCAAACCGTAATACCCTTGTCATTATCTATACACCAATAGAAGTTATCTTGATGAGGAGGTGACTCTAATCCATATTTTGATGGTTTTGCAAAATACTCAGATCCAAAATTTTTTATTTTTGGGCCAATAATTTGATTTAGAAAAAGTTTTTTTTTAAACTTTTTTCTTAATTTTTTTACCCAAACCCAACTATCAAGGTCATGAATTGAATTAATAGTATTATTTTTAGTATAATTAATTTTTCTATTTTTTTTTGGTTTGTACTTTTTGGCATAACTTATTAAACTTTTTGAGCAATTTTTTATTTCATCTTTACTTAAAAAATTTTTTAATACAAAAAATCCTTTATTTTGATATTCTTGAACTATTTCTTTATTGTTCATATAAGTTTTAATCCTGATTTGCTAAGTTCATATACTTTATCACATTTTGATAGCGTAGTTAATTTATGAGAAATCATTATAATTGTTTTTTTATTTAAGTTGCTAATTTGACCTATTATTTTATCTTCAGTTGAAGAGTCCAAAGCATTTGTAAATTCATCAAGAACTAAAACTTGAGGATCATTATATAATGATCTAGCTATACCTATTCTTTGTTTTTGTCCTCCTGAAAGTCTGGATCCTAGCTCACCCACGTAAGTATCTAACTTTTTCTTATCTTGAACAAAATTCTCTAACTGAGCCTCTTTGATACATTTTGCAATTTTAGATTCCTCAATATCTATTTCTTCTACTCCAAGAGCAATATTGTTTTTAAGTTTACTATCAATTAAAGTAATATTTTGAGGAACATAACCAATATTATTTTGCCAAGAGTTTAAATTTTTATAAATATCAACTCCATCAACAAATATTGTTCCGCTTGATGGTCTCAACAAACCTAAAATTATGTTAATTAGCGTTGTTTTACCTACTCCACTAGGTCCCATTATCCCA
>MDSZ01110154.1_pt1 | contig 14023 bp, 13 predicted proteins | sample 811201 | NCBI WGS metagenome assembly MDSZ01 (sample SAMN05326647, study PRJNA326480) | marine metagenome | isolation source: seawater | place: Indian Ocean: North | collected 2010
GATACAAGTTTTAACTATAACCGTGTTATTTTTGATATGAATGGTGGCGGATTTTCCACTGCGGATGCTATTGTATCAAAAGACACAGGGTTTGCAGTACATTTTGTTTACACCACGGAAACTGATGGATTAATATGGAAATCAAGATTACGAGCGTACGATGCGACTGTTTAATATCTTATAATTATATTATACTAATATATATAATTATAATGTCTGAAGGCGGTGGTAATTACTATAAGAAATTTGGTGGATTAGACGATAACTTTCATAATCAGACTATCTTTATTGACAATTTAGTTTCAAAATCTTTGACATCTGCAACAGTTCCTATTAATTTGCCAGAAAATTTGAAATTATGGATTAAAAGCGATACTGATGATCTTAGTGGGCTTGTTGAAGTAAGAAACGATTTGGGATACACAATAAACACTACGCTTATTGACGAATCAAAAGGGGATTTAGTTGGCAATGGTTCGCGATTAACTGGAGCTGCAATAGATGATACTGTATTTAATTATAACTTATGGCCAGTTAAACAAAATGCATCAATTGGTGGGTTATCCGCAGTTAACCGAAACTTAAAAACAGTAGAAATTAGTGGATCGTTGGTACACGGTGAAGTTGGGTCCGGAAACGCCTCGAAAAATTCCATTGAACCTTACACTCATTCTCACGTTCATGGAACTGTTTGCAGTGTTTCAGGCGATTATGCACACGTAATGGGCAAAGGAAATTATGTTAGCGTTTCAGGTAAATATGCTCATGTCGAAGGCAGTGGTAATATTGCTCATGATGAGTATGGGCATATTCTTGGCGATGGTTGCTCTATTTCAAGTGATATCTCTGGAAGTCATATTTTTGGAAAAGATGTTTCATTAAACACAAATGGGGAAGCTATGGGTATCCATATTGAAGGACAAGAAATAAGTATTTCAGCTGGAGATGTCAGCGCATCCTACTCATATGGTTTTGGCAAATCCAATCTTATTGAGGGATATGGTACGCATGTTTTGGGTGTAGATACCAAAGCAATCGGCGACTATTCTTACGTAGCAGGAAATAGTAATATCGCAGGAGGTCGCGCAAGCACTGTTTTTGGTATCTCTAATGAAATAAAACCTCATGCAGATTACACCTTTTTAACAGGGTACAATCTTGTGTGTAATTCTGGAAATTCACACACAACCATTGTTGGACAATACAACGATTTATCTGACTCAGATATGGAAAAAGGTGAAAATCTTCTTTTTGCAGTTGGAACAGGCCACGGATTACACGACGCATCTCGTGCGAATATGATGTTTGTTTCTGATAAAAAAGTTGGCATTCATAAAATCAATACAATAGCTGACATTTCGGCTTCTCAGTGCGAAATTCTTCGCTCAAAATATCAACAACAAAGGATATATGCTCCGCATTTTTTATGGGAAAAAAAGGCATATTTACAACTTCCGGAAACTAATTCTACAAAATTTGCTTTATTAAATCCGCAAAACGCTTTTAGTTTTTCTGTATGGATTCAGTTAGATTCTGTAGGTACGGGTACTGATATTTCTAATCATGTTATTTTTTCCTCTGTTGGTGTTAATGGAACAACAAATAACAGCGGCTATGAATTACGTGTTCTTAGGGATCACGATGGACAATTCTTAGACAATAGTTTTAATAGAATAGAATGGTTAATTTATACCACTAATACTGCTGGCGCTGCAGGAACTGTGTCAGTTGTAGCCGATGTTAGCGATATATTAGATAATTGGGTTCATGTTTCAGGAACTGTCTCAAGTGCAAATCCAGCGAGTGGATTAAGTAAAAGTTCGCTATATGTAAATGGTGCTTTCGCAGCGGAATCAGGTAGTACAGATTGGACTTTTACACCGAATACTAGTCCAAATGCTTATTTTACAGTAGGTAGAAATTCAGCTGCTGGTGGCGCTAATAGTGTTATAGAATACATGAATGGATATTTGTATGATTTACGTCTTTTTTCGCGCGTTATCACACTGAATAATATCATGACTATTTATGTTGATGATAATTTAAATACGGCAATTGGTGATGAAGTCTTACATTTACCCCTAAGACATCAAAATAACCCTGGTTTTACAATGTCTTCTACCAGCTTTCTTATAGCGACATATGGTAATATTGCTGCGTCTACGCCATATATTTATGCACCAATTGTTGAAGACAATATAAGAAAAACTATTATTTCAGATGGAAATATTTGTGTTAAACACAACTGGGACGTTTCAAAAGTAGCCATTGAATGTGATGAATCCATTCAAGCTAGAGCTTTTTACGGCGACGGTAAGTATTTAAAAGGCGGAACAACCGATGTAAAAGGGTGGAAAATTTCTGAAAGCGTTGGTACCAGAAAAGACTACTTTGTTTCTTGCGTTGATATCTCATGCATTGATGTTGTAGATACTGCATTTAAACGTGATATTGATATTGTTTCTTTGATAGATTTATCTGCTGAATTTGTGGATAGTTCCGGTATTATTGGAGACCAATATACAATAGGTGGGGTACGAGAACCTGTTTCAAGCTATGACCATCACCATCGACATAATCAAGAATACGTCTTTGTTAACAGCAATAATCATGATATTAGCTATAATATTTCACATTCATCATACTATGGTAAAGGCATGCAAACACGCATGTCATTTATTCCGCATCGAAACATTCCCGAAAATTCATCAATATTGGATATTCCTGATATTTCAATAAATCAAATTGATATTAGTAGTTCTGAAACAAGTGGTAATGTTGTTGATATTCTTTATTCAGCAAAAAGAACAGTTAAAATTTACACCAAACCCCTACACAAAGATCTGGATGATGTAATTATTACTGATGTAAGTGGAACAGAACGTGCTATTTTTCAAGTTGTTTCTACAGATGTTTCTGCAAATAACCTCGATGGTCCTTACAATTACTATCCTTGTATTGACCCCTTATTACAACGCGTGTATATTGGAAGTGAAAACGGAAAAATTTATGCCTACTCACTTGATAAATTAAGAAATCCGGGGGATGGCCTAACTGATCCAAGTGGTGTAAACAGTCTGGTGTGGAGTTTTACAATAACAGATGGTCCTGGAAATGCAGCTGGTTCAGGGGAGGGTATTAGTGTACGTGGTCTCGCAATAGGCGCTAATAATGTTATTTATGCGACTGTTTCAGATTCAGTGAACAAATGGGGTGCTTTGTATGCTATTTCATCAAATGGAACAAAAAACTGGAGATATTTAATCCAATCTACCGCAAATAAATTTCAGATTGAAACAATGCCAGCGGTTGATTGCACTGGAAAAACTAAAAAAATTTACTTTGGAGATGACGAAGGCTTTATTCATTCGTTGACAGACATAGGAAGCAATTACATCCTTAATTGGAGGCTTGATCTTGTAGCACAAATTTGCACGAGTTGCGCTATCGATAACAATGGTATTATTTATGTAGTCCAGTCTGTTCCTGCGCCTTCCACACTTTACGCTATAAATCCAGAAGGAACTGTAAGATGGAAGTATAACATGACACTTGCTGAAGCTGGTTTATCTTTTTCTACTCCTGCAATCGACACAGAAAACAATGTTTATCTTTTTACCGGATCTGACAACAAGGCTGATCCTAATCATTTTCATATATTTAAGGTTGCCGACGTTAATGGAAATGCAGTTTTACGAAAACACACAAGATTAGGTGATTATCCTTTTATTGATGTAAGTAGTTCTTTAATTAACAGCGCAAGTAATACCTATTATTACCCGAAAGATTTCATTACGTCGCCCGTAATTGACAATGATGGCTCTGTCTTTTTTACACATGGATACGTGCTAACTAAGTTAAATCGTGATTTAACAACCACTGATTGGTCGTTTAATGTCTTTGATATAAGCAATACATTTTATGGAGGTAATCTAGTTGATAATTCAACCTTTTACTTTGTAAAAGAACCCATGATTTCACTTGATGGATATGTTTATGTGACTTGCGCCAATAAATTACTTAGATTTAATGCCGATGGCAATACAGGTGTTATTGACACGTCATATCAACTAATAGAAAATGGAAAAACACGTTGTTCACCGGTTATGCTTAATTCAAGAGGTCAATGGGGTATGTTTGGGTTTGATTGTACTCGTAGAGGTAAGCGTTTTCCTATTTTTTAAGGTAGCAAAGCTGATTTCGCTGTTGTAGAATTGTAGTTATTACAACTAACAGCTATTTTGTTAAAGAAGTACTCAATTTGGTAAAAAGCAAATTCATGACGATCGCGGATCTGTGTATAGGTTTCTCTGAGAATCTGATTTTGGCCTTCGACATCGCAGCCTTGTGCAATCAAATCTGCCCTTTTTTTTTTAAAACTGAAATACAAAAGATACCAACCGGCCATTGCTTGTTCCGAACTTGACTCAGGATTTAGTACCATTTCAAGAAATTGGGCAAGTACAAGCGGTCCATCTCCGTACTTTTCTGTAAAAATCTCAACTGATGCTTGATGAATATTTTCATAAGGAACCCATCCACCTCTATCGGCAAGAAGTTGCAAATGATTTGTAAATTCGCGAGTACCGTATTCAACAGAGTCATCACATAGAAAGCTCATAATTGATGATTAAGTGTGTTTGCGTATTTAGAATTTACAAGGTGTTTAATTTTTATCAATTTTATTTTATATTATATTAAAATTGATAGTAAAAATATAAATTTTAATACTCTTATAACAAATATAAATAAGGTCGAAAAACATGATTTCACGTGTTTCAAACGCTGCTGCTGCCTCCGCTACGGTTTCTCCTGGTATTGATTATCTTGCAACTATTAATAACCACAAGCGGGACTCAATGATTAGTTTTGAGGAAGGACCGCATATTTACACAATTAATGGTGATAGTTCTTTTACATCTGTAACTACATGGAATCACAGTCATTTTGAGAAGTTTAATGCAGACAAAATTATTGAAAATATGATGAAGTCAAAAAAGTGGCCGGAAAGCAAGTATTACGGTATGACTCCAAAGGAAATCAAAGATACTTGGAACAAAAATGGCAAGGAAGCAAGTGAGGCAGGAACAGCAATGCACTACGATATTGAGTGCTATTACAACGATATGGAAGTTGAAAATAATAGCGTTGAATACTCTTACTTTGAAAACTTTCTTAAGGTGTTTGAAAAAGAAAATGAGGCGCGTGGCGATAAGCCGCTTCTTCCCTTTCGCACAGAATGGATGGTTTTTCACGAAGAACTGAAATTGGCTGGCTCGATTGATATGACTTTTGCAGATAAGGACGGTACTATTCAAATTTATGATTGGAAGCGTTGCAAGGACATTTCCAAGTCTAATGCTTGGGGCAAATTCTCGACAAATCCAATTATTGAACATCTACCCGATACCAATTACTGGCACTACTGTCTTCAACTGAACACATACAAGGCTATCATCGAGGAAAAATACGGGAAAACCGTATCTGATATGTACCTTGTTTGCTTGCATCCAGACAATAAGCGAAAAAACTTTGAAAGAATTAAAGTTGTTGATCTTCAAGATGAAGTGAAAGAATTGTTTGCAGAGAGAAAACAACTGCTTGAGGATGAGGAATAGAATATGTAAAGCTACTTAAAAAATAAAAATAATATAAGGTAAGTATAATGTCCTCTACAATTGCCGAATTTAATACCCATTCTTGCTATCCTATTTATGGAGATCCGGTTGATTTTACATGCGATTACACTATGCATAATCGCATGATGAAAGGATATCTTAATTATCCCGTTGAACGAGATGAAGATCGTTTTTTCGTTAATTTGTTTATGTTTGTTCATATTGCTTTTTTTAGTGTTTTTATTTCCTCACTACTTGTTGCTAACTTTGTTTGGTATCCTATGGTGAAAGATGGTGAAGAAGCAGCACTTGAAGAAGAAGAAGAGAATAAGCCACCTCCAGTTATTCCTTATGAAAAAAGGTATCCTCTTGCTTCTAATAATGTGAATCGCGCTGAAATGCTTGATGCGTCTGGAAACTTTGTTGGTGATACTCTTGAACACCATAAAGAGCTTATTAATTCGCTTATTCTTGAAAATGTACCTGATCACGGTAGTGCACTTTTCAGGTATAATTCAGATAAAAATGGTTTTGAATACTGGGCGAATCGCCATATTCCTCACAGATATTTGCGCGCTATCGCACGCAAGTATGTGAACACCTACAAATGTTATGAACTTTATATTGATGAAGAAACTGATGAAGAAAAAAAGGAGCGCGAAGAAGCCGAAAAGATTGAACAAGCAGAAACAGTTTTGGAAAGTGAAAAAGAAGAGAAAACTCAACCAATTACACTGTGGTTTATTTTCAAAGATTTTTGCTCCTGGTTTATTGACTATACTTTTCAGCAAGAAGGTGTTAGTCGTAAACACTATGATTATCCAATGGTTTACAAAATTGTAAAATATATGATTATGGATGAAAACTGGGTACCACGTGATGATGATGAAGATGATGAAGATGATGAAGATGCCGAAGCCAAGGCAAAGGAAGAGGCAGACGCCAAAGCGAAGGAAGCGGAAGAGGCCAAGGCAAAGGAAGAGGCGGAGGCCAAGGCAAAGGAAGATGCGGACGCCAAGGAGAAGGAAGAAGAGGAAGAAAGTGTGTTTGCCACTTTTAAAAATTACAAAATGAGCTCGAAAAATAAACTTAATTCAAAAAAAGGGGTTGAAAATAATAAAGAAAAAGAAAACAAAACAAACGATATTATTGATAAAGAAATTAATAAATTTGTTTATGTAGGCCTGCTTAACACATTTGATTTTATTAGGGTTAAGGCTTCAACGGGATCATCATCATCATCCGATGATGATTCTTATGAAAAGGTACTCACTTTTGACGACTTCAAGAAAAAATTCCTTGGATGAGAACCGATAGAGGATAAGGGATAATAATATTTATTGATTTTTGAAATTTTCTACAAACTTCAAAAATCCAATGCTTTTTTCAATGCAAAACGACGATTCTAATTGTCGAAGTGCTATTTCCATGGCTTGTCTTTCAATTTCAGGCATTTCTTTCAAATACTTTTCAATCAATTCTTCTCTAGAAATTGTTTTTGTTGGAGAAACAGGTTCGGTTGTTGCTGGTGCTGTTCCTGATGTTGCTGTTGTTGATAGCTTTTTAACTATTCGCAAACGTCGTTTTTTTGGTGGCATCTGTGTTGTATTATATCTTTATTTGTATTTGTATTTTTTATCTTTATTTTTGTTTCAATTTTTATTGTTTTGTAGCAAAACATATTATTTCATGCATAGTGTTTACTCCTGAACTTGTATTATTACCTGATTGCATACGCATCATATTTGTTAATTCGGTATTGATTGTAAATCCATTTGCCATTAAAAATCCAAACAATGTTGAAATATCATCACTACTGTTTGTTAAGTAATCACTTGTGTGATGACCGTGATGCATTTCAGGATTTATTAACGCATACACACACGCTTTTACTTGTTCACAACAAGAGTTTTGTTTAAATGGTGATAATTTCGGCAAATGTACCCGTTTGCTGTATGGATAAAGCGCTGAATTTGCAGGAGGACGCTTATTTATCGTTATAATACGCTTATAACATTTATTTAATTGGTCTAAGTATACGGTTGATGAAAATGTGTAAAATTCCATTTGATTAATATTTTATGTATTTTATTTTTAAAAAAAATTGAAGTGCTTAATTAGGATTTTAAATTACTAATAACAACAAAAATAACCTCAAAATGGCCCAAATTAATGTCGATGTTAATGCCAGCACTGGCATTGAAATTGCTGCTGCTTCAAGTGTTCCTGTATTTCGGTTTAATTTGACTAAAGATTTTATGCAACAACTTCAACGGTTTGCACAATGTCATCGTCATGATCTTCAGGACGATTATAAAACTGCGTGGGATGAGTGGTGCGACGAACACGACGAAGAAATTAGTGCTGAAAAACGACGTCTTAAACAGATGGGTTATACGGGAGATGCTGACGATAAAATTTACAAGAGTGCTCGATATTATTTTCGAAATAAAAGTACCGAAAAGAAGACACCAGTTAATCGTAGAACCTATATTTCAATGGAGAGAGAAACTCTTGATGCGATAGATAGTCATATTGTGGACTGCACCGCACTTGTAAACGGTATGAAAAAGATTTCAACTCCAGCAGATGGTTTTGAAGATTTTTGCCAAAATCAATCAAAGATTATTACCGAAGGTGCGCGGCGACTATTGGAACAGGGTCTTTCTCAAGAAGAAGTTATTTCGAAGTTTAAGAAAACTTACAAGAACAGGTATTTTACCTATACTCGTAGACTAGAACGTAATGCTATCGCAGAAGCAAAGGCGAAGGCGCAAGCTGAACAAACCAGCGATGGAAAAACTGTCTAAAACAGGCAGTTATTGAGTTGCAATTTACAGAATAAAATAACTTGTTATTATAGTATACTTAGTTTTATGAGTAAAAAGATAGGAGAAGGAGGATTTGGTTGTGTCTTTCATCCGCAGGTTAGTTGCAAAGGAGAGACAACTAATGATGAAACATATGTCTCAAAAATCCAAAAAAAAGGGCAAACCGCCGAAAACGAGTTGAAAATAAGCCAAGAAATAAGGAAAATAAAAGGATACGACAAATTTTTTGCTCCAATTATTTCGAGTTGTGATATTGGCTTATCGCGCATTAATTCCGGTTTAGTTTCCCAATGCGAAGCTTTTGAAAGACATCATATTGGAACAGACTATAATATAATGAAAATGAAGTTTATTAACATGGACTCTATCTCAAGTGTTGTGAAGGAAGGAAAAAAAGAGAAGATGTTTTCTACTTTTTTTAGTAGCTATCGTCATTTACTTGATGGTTTAAAACATTTACAAAACAAAGAAATAGTGCATTTTGACATTAAGAGTGATAATGTTATTTTTGACAAAGATCAAGGTGTTCCTATAATAATTGATTTTGGTTTATCGTTTCGTTTACCGTCAAATATTAGCAAGCAAGCGATGGAAAACCTTTACCCCATTGTATTTTATGTGTATGCTCCCGAATATTATTTGTGGCCAATTGAGGTGCATTATGCTAATTACATATTGCATACGTATGAAACACCTACAATGGAAAGCATTTTAACTTTATCAAAAGATTACGTGAATAACTGTGCGGCATTACGTATATTTAGTTCGCAATTCAAGCGGAGATTTGTTGAAAGTTCGGCGAATTTTCTTAAGCAATTTTTAAACAAGAGCCAAGACGAAGCATTGAAAATTATTATTAAATATTCGAAGACATGGGACAACTATGCCTTAAGTTTTCTTTATTTGCGCATTTTACAGTCAATGTATCCTAAAGGTTTTGTAAATAACAACCTGATTATTGAATTTTCGCAACTATTACTGATGAATTGCCATCCTGATGCCTCGCAACGATTAACAATTGATAAAACAAAACAACGTTTTCATGCGATGTTTCGTTCAGCGAAAAATGCAAAAGGATTAGCGACAATTCTTGATACAGAAACGAATTTAGCGGAGAGAGAAAGTGAAGGTGAGCGTTTAGATACGGAAACGGCTACTTTAAATAAATCTATTAAAAAAAAACAATAATGAAATGTGATCATTCATTATTGTTTAATTATTTAATGTCTCTTGGACTTGGTTCTGCGGCAGAAGCTGCGTTTGCGGCCCATCGCCATTTTGCAGCCAGATCTCTGACGGCAAGATGAAGCGCGTAAGCTGCGGCAGGCAGATTTAGCGCGACGGGAAGCGTATTTTCTGGCTCTGGATTTCGATACTTTGCCTCCTTTCTGGTTGCGGTTTTTGCGCGTGTTGCGGTTTTTGCGCTGGTTGCGGTTTCTGCGGTTGGTGCGCTGGCGGCGGCGGCGACCACCCGCCATGGGATCACTGTTTCCGTTTCCGTTTCCGTTGCCACCGGCAACGTTTCTGTTGCCACCGTTTCCGTTCATGTTGTTTTCCATGTTAGATTATATATATAACTAATATTTTTTTTAACGCAGAATTAAGGTTATATTTGCTAAATTTGCTTAATGTAATATTAATAAAAAATTACATTAAATTAATTTAATTTTTGCGGTTTCTGCGGTTTTTGCGCGAGTTGCGTTGGTTGCGGTTTCTGCGGTTCTTTTGGTTTTTGTTTGTGCGTTTGCCTCCACGACGGTTTCTGCGGTTGGTGCGGTTCTTGCGCGAGTTGCGGTTTTTGCGGTTCTTGCGCGAGTTGCGGCGTCTGCCGCCGCCACCGCCGCCGTTTTTCTTTTCATTCTGTTTTTCGGTGTTGAACAGAGAGCCGTCGTCGCTTGGCGCCGCCGCCTCCTCCTCCTCCTCCTCCATAAGGGCTTTAATCTGGTTTTCGTAGTCCGCCACCGCCTTCTCGTCCTGCCTCTTCACCGCCTCGGCCTTCGCCTCCTCAAGCGCTTTGAGGTCGCGCTCGTTCTGCGCCGCCTTCGCGCCCTCCGCCCCTAACTCAGCCTCCTCCTTCGCCCTCTCGCTCTTGCGATTCTCTATCAATTTCTCTGCCGTCGATCCTGGCTGCACGCCTCCTTTCTTGTTGCGGTTTCTGCGGTTTTTCCTGCCTCCACCGAAGGAGAAGCCATCAACGTTGCCGTTTCCGTTTCCGCCTTCAGCGTTTCTGCCTTCTTCCTTGTTGCCACCATCAACGTTTCTGTTCACTTTGGTGTTTGCGTGAGCGTCGCCACCACTTTGTTTTTTGTATGTTTTAGATGCAAGTTGTAAAACTTGTTTTAAGGACATGCCTTTGTTGTTAGCTTTAACTGCTTTGACGTGAGATAACCAAGCTGTCATTTTATAATTATATATAATAATTAGAAAAAAATTGAAATAAGGATAAAAACTTTTGTTCTGCTAAACAAACAACAAATAAACTAACTAATCAAAAATGGATGGTTTTGAAACAAGCAATTCAACCTTAATTCTTTCAAGATATCTTTACGCGATCGACGAGGTGATTATCTCATTTATTGATTCTTTGCTACGCAAAGACAGTGGGCAAGCTCTTTGGTGGTTCTTTGAATATTACTTTTCAGTAATTCCAGAACAACCAGGTGATGGCATTAATGTTGATAATCGGCCATCAAAATTACCATGGCAACTATTGTATAAAGTTTATTATGACTATTATGCAATTCACTACCCTTCTATAGAGCGGAAAATGGCTAAACAGTATGAAACATGGGAATCTATTTGGACAAATACCGCTATTTCATACTCGGAAAAATACAATAAAAGTGTTGAGCCACTGATTTCATGCATATTAAACTTAAGTCGCAGAAAAGCCAGCTTTGATGTATTTGTATTACGACAGTCATACCATAAAACCAATACTTCCAAAAAATCCCCTTACCGTTTTCCATCTCAACAAACGCTTGCAAGGCATGCAAAAAAAGGTTGGCTAGCGAATACCTTTTATCCAGTGGGATATTATGGTATTTTGTGGGCAATCCACACGCGAGAATGGCATAATGTGTGCTACTATTTGCGTAAACTCATGGAAAATCCGGAGGTAAGTCCGTTTGATTTGTATTTGAAAATAATTCACTACTTTATGGTTCAAGAAGCGGTGAATATTAATGCAGATGAAGCGGAGATTAAAAATCAGTGGGATAAAATAATGACCATTTACCAGGACAATTGGCACGTAATTCTATGTGGAATAGCGTATTTTGCAAAGTGGCCTGAGGGGAGTAGCTTAACACCTAATGTGAATATTATGAATATTATCGCAAATCCTGAGTTGAAAACCGATGAAAAGGTGCTTATGTGGAATAGTCTTAGGGATAATTTGTGGGAAACACTTCAACATAGACGCATGTATCCTGTTGTTTCTGGAATTGAGTTGTTTGAAACTGCGCGAAATAATATGGAATATGAAGATTTTGTTGAGGCTTATCGCATGAAATGGGACAAATACTGCGCACGTTGTCCGGTTTGGAGAGAGCGAATTTCTAGATATTCGGGTGAAATTAGCTTTGATGGATCTGTGAAATTTGCAAATCCAGATAAAGAAGAAGCGTTTTATGAGGCGTACTTTTTGGAACCTGACGAACAACCACTCAAAACACAATTGTATAGTATTGGAAAGTACACTGTTGAACATGAGGACGGCCATGGGTATGGGGAAGGCGAAGGAAAAAAGAATGATGAATACTTGAAAACCTGGTCAAATATTGAAAATACGCACAATTGTGGCGATGGAGAAGTGATTTTCATGCCAAAATCAGGAGATTTTGATAGTAAAATGATTATTTAAAAAGTTGATTTATGGGTGCTTTTTATTAAGTGCCGTTTATTAAGTGCCTTTTTTTATGTAATATTTTTACCAAAAAAAAGGGTATAAAATAAAATAAAAAACCCTCCCCATATGCATTTTTTTGTGTGTTTTTGTTTTGTGTTTTTGTTTTTGTTTTGTTAGTCCCATGAATGGTAAAGTTCGTTAACAATTGGCTCCCAATCATCTTCCTGGACCCTGTAGCCATGCACTTCTTGTCCTGGTTGAAAGGTTATGACTTCAAGATCGCCAATTTGCTGTTGTGGAATCATGTCGTCCACAGGATCAATTGGTGAAACACGGGCTTCCACATCGCTGTCGCTGTCCGCGTCGTCTTCTGGATCTCTGAGAATGCTAACAATGTCTTGCAGCATTTCTTGCTCGTCATAACTGCCAATCACTTGCGCGTCTTCATTCTCGGGTTCCTCTTCGTCAAATTGATTATCTTCGTAGTCGCTAATATCCCTCTCACTGTTCTCGATGAAGCCATCATTTAAACAAGGACGACTACCACCCGAAATGCAGGCATAACACTGCCCACAACCAAGCAAACCTCCATGTGAGGGATCGTTAAATTCGTCATCATTGATAACTTCACCAACATGTTCTGGTGGACCCATGCAATTATTTGAATCAAGATCATCATTAGTGAAATTCAAGTGGTTGCAAATCCACTCTCCAGAAATATCTACTACATTGTCTAAAACCTGGCAACCACCTAGAGCAAGATTGCTGATGGTGTCGTAGATGTAGTTGACATGTAGCATGTTGATGGGCTCGTTATTTCTGCTGCAACGACGGATGTACGAGAACTCAAACATCATACCAAACTCAATTAGATCGCGACTACATTTGCAGCAGAGATTTTCATGAAGTACATCAGCAGTTTCACAAGCTTTGGTGAACGGTGATTCGTGAATCTTTCCACGATGATCATGACTGTTGTGGCATCGACCACAGAACTGGTAATCACAGCAAAGACAATTAACGCCGTCATCGCGGATAATATCAACACAGTTGTTGCCGCAGCACATAGCATCGTCGTTCTGAGGAGACATGTTGTTGTGTATAACAAATCAATTTGTCGTTGGATTGAATGTATTTGGATGCTTATTCAACTTATGTGAAAAAATGAATCAATTTTTTTTTGATTACTTTTAGTTTGTAAAAAAATAGCATAAAATAATACCGATTTATATAGTATATGCCTGCAAGGACGTGTAATTTTTGCGGATTTAGAAACGGACCAAAAGATAAAAAATGCTATGTTTGTAGAAAACACATTTAATATATTTAATTTTCTTGCTATTTATAATAAAAACAAAGATGTTTTCTTTAATTTCAGCAAATGTTGCGTCTAGAATGGTTGAAGTTGCTATTACAGCAAAATCTGCAATTAAAACACAATATTCACGCGGCGTGTTTTTTAGTTTATTTGACATTCATGACTACATCCAAGAACCAATACATGATGAATTAGGACGTAAAAATGTGGAAGCCTATAAAAATAAAGATTTAATTAAAAACCAAGATAATGGCTTGTTGATTGAAAGTAAAACTGAAAATTTAGATGATAAGGGTGATGCCGATAGTAAAAAGACGCAAAACATTGATAGCATACATTCAATACAATCGGGATTTTCGCTATTTAATTTAGGTAGGAATATATAAAAAAATTGATTTATAAATAA
>MDSZ01239392.1_pt1 | contig 14023 bp, 18 predicted proteins | sample 811201 | NCBI WGS metagenome assembly MDSZ01 (sample SAMN05326647, study PRJNA326480) | marine metagenome | isolation source: seawater | place: Indian Ocean: North | collected 2010
GGTGGCAAAATATTCTCTTAAACAAGTTGCTGCATATGGACGTATGAAAAGTGTTGGTGCTACATTTCTTATTGTGTCATATCCTACCTTCTTATGAAGAAAGTCATCGAACTCTTTATTAAATTCAATGTTTATAAAATCAAAATAATTTAATTCATGATCGGTGTATTGCGCTAACAAATCGTGTAGTCTATTTCTTTTGCCTAAAAACTCGTTAATTATTTGTCCATCTTCGTATAGTTTTTCTGAATTGTTTTCTTCGTAACTGTGTGCAAATTCGTGGATTAAATCGTCAATCAAATCTCTTTCTGATTTTACATTGTTATCGATGTAAAGATTATTGTTATAGTGCAAAGCAGACAAGTCTCTTTTCTTTAGCTTTTCAAATTGCCCAATATAAACATTGTCTACGCCATTGTAACAATCAGATGGCAAATTTGATCTCAAAAGATCCATAACTCTTGTAATGTCAATATCTTTTGGAAGCGGATTAGAGATTATGAAATTTATACCTCTATGAAAATAATGAGATTTCTTTTCTTGTAAATTTCTATTCGCTGACTTCTGTATCGACTTTATTAGATTCCTTCTGTTCACTTGCAAGTCTTTCCCCCATTTCAACATCATTGAGTGCCTGTTCATATCCACGAACCCAATTTTCTTCTGCGACAGCCATTAGAAACTCAGGAAATTCATTAGCCATAACATTGACAATATTATCTACTGTCACGTCTCCATTTTCAGGGTTTTCTTTTTCCCCTACATAGTTGACAAGCCATAGCTTGAGATCAGATTCAGTCTTATCGACGATTGAATTTAAAAGTGGGTTATCGTTTTCCATAAAATACTCCTTTGATGATTATACGTTTGACAATATTTTTTTATTCAATTATTTTTAAAATTTTTTAACCTAACTTGATTATCTTTTATAATAACATATGTTGAGTTTTGGATCCAGTCACCTGTGTTGATATAAGTTTTGATATTTTCGTTTTTGTCAACCCATATTACGGCTTCCGGAGTATGAGTGTGTCCCATTATAAACACATCAGCATCGTCATTCCAGTCTTTAATTATGTTCCATATTCTTTTTAGTTGGTGTTTTTTCTTAAATAAATTCAGCCACCATGCTGCTAAGTTGAATTTAAACTTTCTTTCGAGTACATCGTGTATTATGGAAACCATGTTCATCCAAAATCTGTAATGTACCATTCCTGTGTCATATTGATCGCCGTGTTGCACTCTATATTTTCTGCCTCCATAATCAAAATCATAAGATTCTACAAACTTAATATTATTAATTGTTTTGCCAGTAAATTTTCTAAAACCAAAATCGTGATTTCCAATTATGTATATGACTGGTTTCTTGATGTTTGCCACGAACTCAAAGAGCATTGCAGAGTACTCTGTAAAAGTTGGAACTTTGATAAAGTCAATTATGTCTCCAGCTAAAATTAATTCATCATACTCTTGCGTTGTCAACAGATTGTACAATAATGCCTCCTTGGAATGTAAACTTCCTAAATGTGTATCGGAAACAATTAATCGTACATAATCTTTTGTCATAATAATTTGGCAGCAGCAGTAGCTAACTTAGAGCGTTCCCCCTTCTTGAATGAAACATGCCCAGCCAAAGGAGAATGTTTGAACTTTTCAATTGCGTAAGTCAGCCCATTTGAGGTTTCGTTCGTGTATACGTTGTCAATCTGCTCAATATCGCCTGTTAAGACTATCTTGGTGCCCTCTCCAGCCCTTGTGATGATTGTTTTAACCTCTAGGGCTGTCAAGTTCTGCGCTTCGTCTACAATGATAAATGCGTTGGATATAGATCTACCACGAATATATGTCAAGGCTTCAAGCTCAATTGAGCCAGATTCCATCATATTTTGCAGCATAGTCTTGTCGTTGCCCATAATAAACTGTATATTGTCTTGAATTGGCTTGAGCCATGGTAACATCTTTTCTTCCATAGTGCCCGGTAAGAAGCCGATATCGCGTCCCATAGGCTGTACAGGGCGTGACACAACGAGCTTTCTGTATTGATCTTCGTCTTCAGAGTCTTCATCAATGCCATATTTCATGCTAGAAAATATATCTGTATTTTTGGGAAACATTTTACCAAATGACACAGACTGTTCCATTCCGGCTGCGATTGCACACAGCGTTTTACCGGAGCCGGCTTGTCCAATAAGTGTTACTAAGTGTATATTTGGATCCATTAGCAGGTTAAATGCAAAGGATTGCTCCTTATTTCTAGGCTGCACACCCCACTGTAGTTCTCCCTTGAAGTCAATTAACCTCTTTACAGGATTATTGTGACTGGTAAATTTACATAACGCAGTTTTCTTTTCGTTCAAAGAGGACACTAGCATGATAAACATGTTTGGAAACAATTTAGTTTTTTGAGAATCTGCCAATTCAAACGGAATATAGATGTCTTCACCGGCATAGAACTGATTAATCAATTCATCGTCAACTAAAATTGTTGCTTGTCCTGAATAAATCTTATCGGTATTTTCAACGACTTGTGAAAATTTGTAATCTTGAGTTAGCATACCAACAGAATCAGCAATGACTCTCATATTGATATCTCTAGAAACCAAAATAACTTTTCTAGATTTTGGACTTTCTGCTTTGACACTCATAGCAGTCTCTATAATCATGTGATCTGCGATGCCACTTGTCAGATCTGCTGGTAGTCTTTTTTCTACATTATCGTATGTCACTACCTTTACAATTCCCTTTCCTTTGTCAAGTCGGACACCCTTTTCTAAAGATCCCCTTTCTCTAAGTGAATCTAAAATTCTTATAAAGCTTCTTGCATTAGATCCTACAGAGTCTTGTCTTTTCTTGTGTTTATCAACTTCCTCCAATACTTTGAGGGGGATTACAATATCATTATTTTCAAATTTATTTATGCTATCGAAATCCGTTAGCAGGACACTAGTGTCTATAACATATGTTTTTTTCGCCATCTTTTCTCCTTAAATGGTAGACAGAATGTACTATAAATAGATATCCAACATAGTTATTTAAGAGATGCAAAGAATGATTGCTAAATTTTTATTAATATTTTATTGGTTGATGTTGGGGTGTTCTATCCCATTTACCATTGGCGTCAAGCATGCAGCGCAAACAAATAAATTAAATTGGAGCCATTCAGTATTCATCACTATTGTAGAATTTAAAGAAGAGATATGCGTTGAAGATGATTGTTTATTAGTTTCTAGAAATTTTGCAACAGGCACTTCATTCCTCATTGATCAATTAGAAGATAAAAGTATATTGATGAGTGCCGCTCACATATGCACACAAGACAAAGTATCTCAATCAATTGACGGACAAGGACAACTAGTAAAAACTGCAACAATGTTTATCGATGACAATGATAAACAATTTTTTGTAGATGAAATATTGTATAAAAATGAATTTACAGATGTCTGCATTTATAGTCTGTCAGAAATAATACCGTATTATCCTCTCAGGATAGCAAAAGAAAAGCCAGAATATTCTGAAAAGATTTGGACTATTGGCGCTCCAACAGGATTTATGCCAGACTCAGCAAAACCAATATCTGATGGAATGTATGCTGGGGAAGCTTACAGGATTAGTCCTATGTTTGGAAAATTGAGTATTGCAAATTACTCTCTTCCCACTATTCAAGGGATGAGTGGAAGTCCGATCATTAACAACAGTGGGGAAGTTGTAGGTATAGTGTCAGCAGTACACTCAGAGTGGCACATGATATCATTCAGCCCCACTCTAGAGCAAATCATAGAAGCTATTGATACTGTATATGATTAAGTACCAGTGCCGGTATAATCTCTTGGGATACCCAACTTATCACTGGCTCTATCAGAAGCTCCTTGATTAGCTGCCTTTACGGCTCCCTGTATGTCTACTTCTTCTTCAGCAGGGGCTTCTTCCTCGGCGGCTGGCTGTTGAGCTAGCTTTTGAGCCAAATCTGTTTCAGGTAGATCTAGTCCAATCTCAGATACATCAAGCTTTTTATTGCCATCTAAATCGCCTTTATTCTTAAGTGCATATGTTAACTTTTTTGCAATTGATGCGGCTTCGGGTGAACCATCTGCTTTCAACTTTTGAGCCATAACCTTTACAGGTACCTGCACTCCGTTAATGTCAACATCCATGGCGCGGGCTACCCCTCCCATTGCAGAGAGTCCCATAAGTAAGCTCGTAAACACTTCTTTGAAGCCTTCATCGAGTTGCTCTTCTTCAGAAGCAAACTTTCTCCAGTTTTCCATTATTAATTTCATACAATTTCCTCCTTAACAACTGCTTTTTTTCCAAGAGTATAAAATATAGATACAGCTAATTTTGTGCCACCCGTCGCAGCCGCTAGCCATGGGAAAGAAACGCCGGCGAGTGTACCGACAGCTAACAACATCAGTAATCTCTTTCCTGCTGCCGAAAAGAATAAATCTCTTAAATCGTAATCTCCCGATAAAGCCGCCAGCAATGTTGACTGATCAAAATCAAAGTCAGCATCACCGGTAAACGCCATGTTAAACCATATTAATATCAAGATGCCTCCAACGACGACTCCACCAACCGCTTTTAAGTTTGGATGTTTTTCTAGAAAATCGTCTATCCAACCAGCGACATTTTCCCCAGCAGCTAATGCCTGCTTTAAACCCGGCACATTTGAAATGTAATCGGCTGCTGCCGTTTGAATTTCAGCCCAAATTTTAGCTGCTTTTTTTAACAGTTCTAGAAGTTTGTCATATCCCCACTCAAAGAAAGAAAGTATTTTATATAAAATCGGGTTTTGTTTTAAGACATTATAAGCTTCTTTGACTTTTAAGCCAGCCTGCTTTGCTATATCTTTAAGCGCACTCCACTTTTCTTTAAACCAGCCCGGTATACCTTTAAAAAAGTCACCTATGGCACTCTCTTCAAGCAGAAACATCTCATCAGCAATTTTAAAAAATTGCTGCATCTCTTCGTCAAGCCTTTCCGATTTTTGGTAATTTCTCCAGTTTTCCATTATTAGCTTGTGATCGTTTTTCATACTACTATATCCTTTAGTTGCATGTTGCATTATTATCTACCGGCTGCTTGATTTAGGACTTTCATTTGCGCTTGAGACAAACTAGAAGTGTCACCTGAATCTAGAGCTTTTTCTGCCATTGCTTTGGCTTTAGCTGGAGAGATATTACCGGTTGCGATCATTTTTGCAATTGCACCAGCATTAGCACTGGAACCGCTTCTGGATTGATCTGCACTATCACCACCAGAATCTAGATCAGCTAGATTAGATGTTGCCAAGTCATAGATTAATTGGTTTGCAAAATCCGCAGAATTACCAAAGCTATTCACCTGCATGTTGAATCTGGACGTGTCGATATTGCCATCGCCATCGCTGTCGGTGCCACCTTTCATATCAGACATCCCCTTAGCTGTATCTTTTAATCCTTTGCCCACCTTATCCTGTAGATCGTCAGAATTATTATATACCTCTCTTGCAAGTTCTTCATATGTATCGATACCCATTTCTATACTGCCATCACTTTGGACTTCCGGTGGGGCATCGCCGGAAACTAGTTCAATTTTGTTGCCATCTTCCGTTGGAATTTCCATTCCGGAATACTTAGCACCAGCATCCAACCCAGAACCAATATTTAATCCCATAGCAGCCATAAACATTGAAGCAAGAAAACCTTCTTCTAGAATTTCTCCGTCTGCCATGTTATCTAATCGCTCATTGAGTTCTTGCAGAGTAAAATTAGATTCATCTTGATCGACAAACCGTCTCCAGCTTTCCATTATTAATCTTATGTCATTGCTCATCTTTGTTTTCTCCTTTTACTATATTTTTTCAACTCGCCGTTCAAGTCTTCTAAAAACAATTTTGATTCTAATACTCTATATAGTAAGTTTTCTGCTAAAATAGGTATGTTCTGGTTGAAGTTTTGATATTGATTGGTGTATTTGTGTATGTATGCCGCGATGTCATCATAGTTGTCTTTTATGAACATAAATAATTTATACACCGAGTCGAGTTCAGTTTCTGATTTGTGAAAAGGGATATAGATACCAAATTGAATTTGAATGTAAGCTGAACTTGGGATTATGATTGAGGTACCAGATACAACATTTCGCTCAGTACTATTAGTTTTAATTGACACATCAATATTAATATCTTCTGGTATCTGTGGCAGTTCCCACTGATCTTCTATTATTTCTTTCCATTCTTCGCCAAAATCTAATTTAAGTTGTCTTGTAGCAAACTCATAAGCCTTATTGTACACATTATATATTGCTCTGCCTAAATTATCTTTAACATCGCCAGTTAGCTTAGTGGCACCAATGTGCAATCTTAAATTCCTATTACCGTCTCGCATTCTACTCTGAGCGTTTCCAGCGCTAACCGGTTCTGTACCGCCGGTATCTGACATCTGTCCTGCAACTCTTACTGTATTTCCACTAGCATTTTTAAAATCTGTACCCATGTAAAGTTTGTCAACATATTCGGGATTAGCATCAAACTCAAATGTCATATATAAATTCAAATCTGAGTTTTCATTATCGTCATCGTCTACTGTGTAAAACAACATATCACCTTCAATGTCGTGTCTTCCGGAAGTAAATTCACTTCTTAATTCACGGAACCGAGTTGCACCAGCGGCAGCAAATTCAGGAATATATCTAGGAACATGATTTTGAAGAGATTCTAATATTTCTTGTTCGTTTCGCTCGCCCCATTCTTCTTGCATAAGCTCGCAAAATTGTTCAAGCTCTTGTTTCATTCCGGAACTATACATACCATAATCTGGATCTCTCATATTGCCTATTTCTATTGTTATTTGCCATGTGTTATTTTCTCCGGATTGAGAAATGTCAACTTGAATCATATCCGGATCATCCGGCCACCAATATTTTGAAGCACCAATATCAACATCTTCTGCTAAAGCTTCATACAGTTCACCACCTTCATCAATAGCTTCCTTGATATTATCTTCTGCATCGTAAATGTCAATCTGATCATTCTCTAACATTTCTATTAGAGAAGGATTAGTTAATGCAAACCTAATTTGAACATCACCACTTACACTGAGATATGGCGGATCGTCATAATCTTCTAAGTATGCGTTTAGTCTTACGAAACCACCGTCGTAGTGTCCATTTTGAATTCTACTTTCCATTTCTGCTAGCGGAGAATCAGGTGGATTTTCTTCTGCATGCTCAAAAATAGCTTCTGCAATATTTTCTGCTTTATCTTCCGGAACTTCAAAACTAGCAATCAGTTCTTGCGCAAACTCAGGAGGGTACCCTTGCGCATCGAGTGAATATTGATCGTCATCTCTATCCCAAATGTTAATTACTTGAAGTTCTCCTGATAACATGCCCATTTCAACTGCCATTTTATAGTTATATGCTTCATTTTTCTTTGTATCGTCTTTGATAAAATAAAACACTCTACCGTCGCCTTGAGTATAGCCTGAAAAATAGTTATTGCCAGTCTGAGCAATACACCATCTTGTTCTCGCTCCAAAGTGACAGGACGCCTCAGTTGAATCCGGACGAACAACAAAATACCTTTCATCTTCATATACCACTGTGCCTTGACTAGATCTTAGAAGTCTGGCAGTTTCTGGGTTTGCCATTCTTTTTCTTCTGGCTTTATCTATGCGTGGCTGTATAACATCTGCTTGTATCGCGTTCAAAAGAGATTCCAAATTTGAATATTGGTTAATATCTCTCTTTTTCATATTCTGCCCAAATCTAACAAAAGATCCAATTCCAGCTATTATTTCATCTACCTTTTCTTCTTGAGCGTCGAATAATTCTCCATAATACACGTAATCTTTTCCGAAAGATGGATCAGGATCACCAATTTCTATACGAGATAGTTCCCGTGCCATCCATGCTAAATGCTTATAACGATATTGCTCATCAAAATTCAAGATTGCTTCAAGTGCGGCTTCAGATATACTGTCACCGTATTTTCTAATAACATTTTCTCTTCTGCCCTCCATTAAAAGCTCTATTTGAGATTCACTTAAACTTGTCATGTCAAGAGCATCAAATATTCTTTCATCAATTAAAGAAAGTTTTGGATCATATTTTGGGTTTTGTTTTTCTTCGTTAAGTAAAAAGTCTAACCATTTTCTATTGTTCATTCGTTAGTCCTCGTTGTTTTACTATTAAATAGTTAAAGTTTGCGCAAAAAAAAAAGAGAAGATATAAAAAATATCTTCTCTTTATAAACGGGAGGGAGCAAACAGCATTGTTCACAAAGTATATATTCCATAAAACTTAAAAAAGCATTATTTTGGATAATTTTTTACTAAATTTTTTGCCAAATCAGAGGAAGAATTAAATTTATAATCTCCTCCAATCCCCCAGAGCATTCCTATGCCCAACTCTTCACACACATCTTGCTCTGGTGTATTTGATTTTCCTCTATCCCCGCCATTAGCGAAATAGTCTGGACGTATTGTCCGAATAGCATTACACACAGTGCCATCGGCGTCGTCAACAGTAACTACCAAAATAACTCCTTTGATTTGTCTAAGGATCATGGCGCGTTCTTCCCACGTCATAAAAACATACCCTTTCTTTCTCATGAGCCATTCATCTGAATTTGCAACAACGATTACATTTCCGTGTTGTGCAGCTTCTGTGATCATTTGAACGTGTCCTCCATGGATCGGATCAAATCCTCCAGAAACCATCACGGTGTTACCAGTCCACACAGAAGGTGGCACCAATCTGGTTGGTTTGTCTTTCTTATCATACATGTCTCTGTGTATAGTCATTTGTCAATATCCTTTTTCTTTTTTGTAACTTTGTATTTGTCAACATCTTTTAAGATTGATTTTTGAATTTTTTGTATCTTGTTGATAGAGTTGTAGACGTCTTTTGGTACTGTATTGTATATTCCTTTGAATTCCTTTTTCTTATTCAAGTCTTTGGATAGCTTAGATTCTACTTCTTCTAATGCTGTCTTTTCTATTCCCATTTTTTGTATTAAAGATGCAAAAGTATTTACTATCTCTGCAAGTTCTTTAATTGTCGTCATTAACACTTTTATGCAAAATACCAAAAACGGATTATCTAAAGTTTCATATGTGCTCATTTTAATCGTCTTGAGATCACTAGTAAAATAAACGTGACATATATCTCTACCTTCTATAATAACGTTTGCATCATATGTGCTGGTAATTTCTACTTGTATTTCTACATCAGTTTGTTTTCTTGCTTCTTGTGCAAAAAGATTAATGTAATCTTCATACATCACAAAAAAATGTGATTTGTCAGCATCTTCTCTAAATTGGAATCTTGACACGTCAATTCCATTTTCTAAAAATCTTTCTAATTTTTCTCTTGCTTCGTCATCTATTGTGTACAAAACTAATTCTCCTTTAAAGGGGGGTGGCACACCCGGTTGGACTCGAACCAACAACCCTCGGCTTAGAAGGCCGATGCTCTATCCTGTTGAGCTACGGGTGCATATACATTAAACGTCTTCAGATAGTATTTTATTCACTATCTCAATTGTTTCTTCAGGGCTACTCGTCTGAAAGCCTGATACTGCCGGGTGTTTGTACAACTCATAATCATTGCCATTTGGCGTACATCTGTCGCCAACGAAATATATTTTATCATATCCTTTGAATAATTCTGTCTTATCTAAAGGGTATGTTTTGTCCCATCCTGTAGGGAAAATATCAAATGAAGTATCACCGCCGAGCTTGACTGTGATATCTCTTTCTATATTTGATAAGAATTCTTTTATTTTTACCAAGATTGGGTTTCTTATTGCGTTGTCAAGATCTACAGATTCCCATTTTGTTCTATCTTCTAAGGTTGCTTTTCTTCCAATCGGACACCAGTTTAGAAGACTCTCTCTGTAGTCAAAAAAGTGTCCACTGAGAGGGATCACTTTATTTTCAGATATTAATTCAAGTTGTAACTTAAATAAAAATTCTATGATATTATTCCAATTATCAGAACCCACATACTCTTTCATATTTTCCGAATATATGAGTTCATTATCTTTGATATACTTTGTGCCGTTACAGGGCAGAAAGTGTATTTCATTCGTGTTTATTAGGCTTAAATCAAACAGTGATGAGCACTGTTGTTTAACATAATTCATGTCAGAGCCAGTAATGATTCCGACTTCATGTTTGGAAAATTGAATTCGCCCCAGCATAACTTCATTTGCGATAGGCATCTTTTGCCGAGCCGGCGTAAGAGTCCCATCCATATCAAATAAAAATAAATTCTTTCCCATAACATTACCTAAAAAAAAAGACAGTTTTTTCTATTGAGAAACTGCCAAAACTCCGGGGGGTTTAATCTTGTCCTGTATCTTCAGGACTTTCTTCTTGCTCTTCTTCAGAGGCTTCTTGTTCTACAGCCTCATCGGAACCAGTATCATCTTCCTTGTCTCCACATGCAAAGAGCATTGAAGCTAAAATCATAAGTCTCATATTTTCTCCTTCTTATATTATACGATTCTAAATTATTATTATTCATCATTTTCCAATCTTTTCTTTAAGATTTTTACATATCTCACTAAGTCTTCAATTATTTCCTTATCTTCAGTTCCTACGTAATGCCACTTTGCGCGTGCCATTATTTTATGTACCTTGTCCAAGTCTAGCCATAGTCTTTGATCTTTAGGATTCATTACTCTTCTCTTTTATATGGTTTGCGTCTCAATATCGAGGGTAACCTCATTGCTATTGACATTCCAATAGAGGCAGTAGCCAAACTACCAAAAGCTAATAACAAGACAGATGCATGTACACATTTTATTCGAATACTTTTATCTTTTTTACTCACATAGTATTATACGATTAAGAATAAATATTTATTCAAATTATATATCACCCCACATTTTCCACATATTTTCCTCATCGTTACCATAATCACAATCACATGGAGTACATTCGCAAACCTCACAATAATCTACTCTAGTTTTTCTAACCTTAGCTATTTTAAATTTATAGCTATAACATTGTTCACACTCTTCCTCAACAACACCTTGCTTCTTTCTCTGTAAATCAAGTATTTGCTTGCGTATAAATTTAATCATATTCAAATATGCTTGAATACTTTCATCAATTAATTTTAATTCATGTTTGTTTTTCATTGGCTGTTGTCCTATCTTTTATAAAAGTTCTAGCGGATGCAATATTGTAAAATTCATGCACTTGACATAACAAAAGATCAACAACCACATACTTTCCATAAAATTTTTTTGACTCTCTTATAACGTACCTCTTGTTCATTGTAGCGTGCCTGTACCAACTACCTCCCACTCCATGTGAGACTCTACATAGCCTCCTAGCGGCTGATATGGTACATACTCGACTCTGTGACGAGCCAAGTGAATAGCAGCTAGTCCGCCCGATGGAAAAGACTGAAGTACGCTCGCTGGCACTGTCATAAACCCTTGATCCGGAGAAGTACATGCAACGTACCCAAGTAACTGAGAGCCATCTGGGGTATATACGGCAATTGTAATCATGAAGTTTGAATCAGAACCATATGGAGTCCATGAAAAAGTCATACCGCTACGATAAATTGGAGCAGCGAAAGCATACGAGGGATCGACATACAACATTGTGTAAGGCTCTAGAGTATCAAAGCCTCTGATTGACATAAACTGAAGCGGATCTTCTGATTGAAAATTAATCGTATGTAAAGTGTCCCTGTCATACATCGATTCGTAAATGGTTGTGTAATATTCATTTGATTGATTGTAAGCTGTGAATTGATTGGGCATGCCAACAATATTTATCGACTGCCCTAAATCGATTTTGTTTGTTGAGGGCACAGATATCAACAGTTGATCAGTGCATGTTCCAATTGTAGGAATCCATTCTGTGTGGCTAGCAGTTGTATTTTCAAAAAACTTTGCCGTAAACTCAACAGAAATTTCTTGAGCCTCGCCAACACATGCTGGGCATGCTACCTGTCTTAAATAATAATTTACATATCCCACATTACCATTCAAAGTAGTTGGACTATCTGACGGTTCTTGTGTGTCTGTGTCCTCTGTATCCTGAGAGTCAACAATCGTTTCAGAAGTGTCGTTAGTTCTATTATCAATTGTTTTAATCAGTCCAACGTCAGTAGCACACGCTGTAGAAATATAGCTACAAAGTAATAAATTTTTAATCATTTTCTCTCCCAAGTCTTTATTTCGTATCCAAACTCTGATAAGTAGTTCCTATATTGCTTAAGATCTAGTCCTAATATCCTAGCTGCTTCAGAATTATTTTTTGCAACTGTGATCACCGAATTGATCATGGCTTCGGCTACCATTTTGTGGGTGGTTTTCCAGAGAGGAAAATTAAAAAACTTGAAGTTTAGATTCCTCATCACAGTTTCAAGCTTGATTGATATCAGATCTTCCAAAGTCAGAGTCTCAATATAGAATACGAATTGATCGTCTATTTTATTCATTTTTTTTAATTCTGATATTTTACTATAATTTTTATAACTTATCTCTTTCATTATATCACTATATTATATATTAATATATTATATTATATATCTAATTCTAGATCAGTCATGTCACCAGCATCTTCAGTCTCTTCTTTTGCCGCGCCATCACTGACTTCTCCAGCTTCGATATCAGCTTCGGCATCTTCAACCGCCTTGTTGACATCATCAGAGAATTGCGGATCCGCATCATTTTGTAATGAATTTTCCCAACGATCAAAATATAATCTTAAATTTGCAATTAAGTAAGTTTTAAAGTCAGCCTTATCTTGTGGATTACCCAAGTCATCGTAGTAATCAGTAACTGACTTTTCTACTTTAGACACAGCAGCCTGTGCTTTGTTTCTTCCGGTAAAGTCACCAGACAGTTTAATCGATTTGGCGTTATCACTTTCGATTTCTTTTTCAAGTTTTTCTTGAGCTTCGTCTCTATCACGTCTTTCAGGGCCGACAACTTTATCATCAGGCAGTTCCTCATCTGTGACTTGTACAGAAATGTCCGCATCTTCTTGTTCGAAAATATATTTGAGTGATTCATTCATCATCTCCGGATCTTCTTCTGGGCTTTGTGTTTTGAAGATGTCTAATAATGCTTGCAGTACATGGTTCTTATAGTCGTCTCTCTGCTCCTTAGACGTCGTTAAAGTGTAGTATGGTGTCTCTAGAGTGGTAAGGAAGTTGGAGTTCATAAACAAGTCATCTAGCGAGTTTAAACCGGTACTCTTGTATCTAACGGTTTCTTTCTTTTCCATAATCGATTTCAGATCTTTTCGTATCTTGGCACGATATATCTTTTCTGCGATCTCTGTTTTCTTTTGCTCGTTGAGCCTTGAAGTGTTAAATTTAGAGATGCCCTCCCGAATCTTTTTTCGGTATATCTTTTCGGCAATAATTTGCTTGTCGATGCTTTCATATAAATCTTCTCTGTTCATCAGTGTTTTTCTCCAAATTGTGAATAAAGTAATTAGTCTGCTCGTATTATATTCCGAAGGACTTTTTCCACCAAAGAGGTGACAACATCTCCTTCATCGTAATAGGGGGCACGTTTGTTTGTAAAATTGCCGTCAATCTTAAATCTATTTTTGACGCTTCTTTTGTATCCTGCATCGGATACGCTACCATCAGTCTTAGAGCGACTGTGTGGTATAACTCTAACTATGATTGTCGAGCCGAGCGGCGAACTAGGACTTTCTATTGGAAGTGCTGAGGGTAAGGTAGAAATATTAGCTTCATTAACCTCGTCATCGCCTTCGTCTTCTTCATCATCAGGATTGGATCCCCCTGAGTAACCTTCGACGTCTCCGGATACACCAGCGGCACCACCCGCAGTTGATACTTCGTCAAGTATTGACTTGACAAGATTACGGATGATATCAACAGATTCGTTTACTGATTGATCGCCAAATACAATTCTAAAATATTCTTCAACGTTGTTGCCTACGAAGTCTTTGATTAACATATCAACGGGTAGTTCGTATCTAGCCTTAAGATCTAGCAATAATCTAAGATCAGTAGCACTGTAGTTTTCAACGTCTAA
>MDSZ01151038.1_pt1 | contig 14021 bp, 10 predicted proteins | sample 811201 | NCBI WGS metagenome assembly MDSZ01 (sample SAMN05326647, study PRJNA326480) | marine metagenome | isolation source: seawater | place: Indian Ocean: North | collected 2010
AAATGATTAAAATCACGTAATTTAAATTCATTAATTTCTAATTTTTTAATCAATTTCAAAAAGTTTTTTATATCTACATTGCCATGAATAAATGGGAGCTCATCATTTACAAAATTTTTATCTATTATTTTTTTTCCATTCTCTCCAATATAAATTTTCTGATTATCTTCAAAATAATATGCAAGGATTTTTGTTTTTTTTATTTTAATTTTTATGGCAGATGGATATTCTTTTTTTACTGTAAATTCACCTATAAAACTAAATTCATTTGATAAATTTGAAATTTCACTTGAGTTGATATGAAAAATATTTTTATTATAATATTTTTTTAAATAATGCAAAATGTCTTGTTTTAGGGATTCTTGTGTATTGGTTTCTAAAATAATTTTCTTGATCTTAAAAAAATTACCAAGGTTATCTAAGTAATTGATATTATGTATGCTAGCCAAAATTAGTAACAAAAATATATAGAAATATATTTTAGTCTTAACGATTAATTGAGGCATCATCAATTATCCATTTAATTAAGTTATAAAAATTAATACCTTTGTACCTTGCAATCTCTGGAACTAATGATAATTCAGTCATTCCTGGCTGGGTATTTACTTCTAATAAATAGAATTTTTTATTATCATATCTAAAATCACTCCTAGTAACTCCTTTGCATCCTGTAATACGATGCGCTTTTAATGCAATATCTTCAACTTCTTTTAATTTTTTTTTTGATAGATTTACAGGCAATATGTGTTTAGTTTTGGCATGCTTGTCATATTTTGCTCTGTAATCATAAAATTTTCTACGTGGAACTAACTCAATAGTTCCTAGTTTTTTATTGCCCATAATAGCAACTTGTATCTCTCTTCCTGGAATAAATTGCTCAATAAGAATTTCACTTTCGTGATGTAATTTTTTCAAATTTTTTAAGAAGTTTTGCCTAGTGCATATATATACTCCAACACTCGATCCTTCGTTAATAGGCTTAATAACCACTGGAAAATTAAATTTTTTTTTAGCATGTTCGAATATTTTTTTATAATTGTTTTTTAAATTTGATTTAATTATCGTGTATTTAGGAGTGGAAATTTTATTTTTAATAAACAATCTTTTTGAAACTAGTTTATTTATACAAATAGATGAAGCTTTTACACCTGAATGAGTATATTTTATTCTTTCATTTTCCAAAATTAGTTGGATATATCCATCTTCTCCATATCTTCCGTGTAATGCATTAAATATTATATCTGGTTTAAATTTTCTTATCTCTTTTATAAAACCATTTTTAGGATCAAGTAGTTTACAAGTATAATCATACTTTATATTTTTTAGAACAGCTTTGGCAGTTTTAATACTTATTTCTCTTTCTTTAGAATAACCACCTGCAAGTATTAATATTTTTTTCTTCATTTTTATGAAGTTAAAACTATTTCTAATTCAAGATTAACTCCTGTTTTCTTATATACATTTTCTTTTATAAAATTGATAAGTTTTTTCATATCCTTTGCTGAAGCATTTTGATTATTAATTAAAAAATTACAGTGTTTTTCTGAAAGCTTTGCATCTCCAAACATATTATTTACTTTGGCAACATCTATTGATTCTCTTATTAACTCCCATACTTTTTTATTTGTTTGATTTATAGGATTTTTAAATGTACTTCCTCCTGTCTTTACTCTAAGTGGTTGTGTAATATTTTTTTTGTTTTTTAAATCAATTATTTTTTTTTCGATTATATGTTTTTTTGAAGTCTCGCCTTTAAACGTTGCACTTAAAAATATTAAATCCTTTGGTAAATTTGTTGATCTATAATTAAAAATTATTTTTGATGAGGGTATTGTAAAAACTTTACCATAAAAATCTATAACCTGTACTGAAACAATTATATCCTTAAACTCTCTACCATAACACCCAGCATTCATTCTTATGCCGCCACCAATTGATCCAGGAATACAAGATAAAAATTCAAAACCATCAATTTCATTTTCCATAGCAAATTCAGAAAGTTTTTTATCTAAACATGAGCTTCCTGAAATAATTAAATTTTCATCAAATTTTGAAATATTATTAAAATTTTTGCCTAATTTAATAACTACCCCATCATATATATTGTCATCGAAAAGAGTATTTGATCCTGCTCCTAAAATGAAAATCTTACCTCGTTGTTCGTATTTTTTAAGAAAAAGACACAGATCTTTTAGAGAATTAGCATAAAAATAAATTTTTGATTTTCCACCAATGTTAAACCAGTTAAGTCGGGAAAGGTCATAATTAAAATTTAAACGTGAATTATCAGAAAATTCTATTTTTTCTATATCATTTAAATTCATTTAATTAATTTAGGTAAATTTCTCATCCAATTCGAAATGCTTCCTGCGCCCATTCCAATTACGATTTTATCTCCATAAATATTTTTTTTAACAAATTTTGCTAGTTCTTTTTCACCATTTATCATTATTAAATCTACTTTTGAATTTTTAATTATGTCTTTTGCAAATCGTAAATATTTAAATTTTAATTTAATATTTTCACCAGCTTTATATATTGGACATAATATAACTTGATCGGAAAATTTAAAACATTTCGTAAATTTTGTTTTTAAGGAATTTAACCTGGAAATTCTGTGAGGTTGAAATATAGATATTATTTTTTTTGACTTATAGACTTCTTTTGTAGATTTAAGTAATTCGAATATCTCTGTTGGATGATGAGCATAGTCATCATAATAAATAGCATTTTGATTTTCAAATATAAAGTTAAAACGCCTTTGTACACCTTTAAATTCAAGAATAGCTTTTTTAATTAATTTAATTGATATACCCATTAAAATTGCTACGGCTATTGATGCGCAACAGTTTTTAATATTATGAATTCCAATCAAAGGTATCTTAAAGGATTTTAAAACTTTTTTGTCTTGATTTGGTAAATTTACCTCTAAATCAAATTTTGATAAATTTGTTTTTAGATTTATATTTTTTATATGAAAGTTTGATTTTTCATTAACCCCATAAGTTAAAATGTTTTGATTTTTAATTTTATTTAAAATAGATCTATTATTTATATCGTCGATACAAACAAGAGTTTTACCGAATGTTGGAGTTTTTTCAGCAAATTTTATAAAACTTTTCTTAAGATTTTCTATTGAACCATAATGTTCCAGATGCTCATCATCAATATTTGTTATTATTGAATATGTAAATGGTAATTGAAGGAAACTTCCATCAGACTCGTCTGATTCTAAAACACACCATTCACCCTTTCCAAGTTTTGCGGAATTTCCAATTGAATTGATTACACCACCATTAATTGTAGTGGGATCTAATTTAGATTTTGAAAATATGGTTGAAACTATGGATGTTGTGGTTGTTTTTCCATGAGACCCTGCTACTACTACATTTTTATATAGAGAAACTATATTTGCAAGCATCTCACCTCTTTTATATATAGGAATTTTTTTATTTTTAGCTTCTAAATATTCAGGATTATTTTTTTTTATTGCTGAAGATATTACTACAATAGTAGCATTTGTTAAATTTTTCTTTTTGTGTCCAAGTTGAATACTGATTTTATTTTTTTTTAATCTGTCTATGTTTTTTCCGCTTTGCTGATCAGATCCTTTCACATTGAAACCTAAATCTTTCATAATAAGAGCAAGACCGCTCATTCCAATGCCTCCTATGCCAACAAAGTGAATTACTTCTTTTTTTCCTAAACTAATTTTCATTAAAATAATTTATTAACTTTTTGTTTAATTTTTCATAACTTTTATTTTTGAATATTTTTTTGAGATTATTTTTTTTTTCAAAATACTGATTTTTATTTGTCATAATTTGACTAATTATTTTGTATATATCACCAGAATTAAAGTTTTTTTCCTCTAATATCCAGCAACAATTTAAGTCTGCATACTTTTTTGCATTTAAAAATTGGTGATTATCAATTGCATGGGGAAATGGAATAGCAATAAAGGGGATATTTAAATGGGCAAGTTCAGCTAATGATGATGCTCCAGATCTGGATATAGCAATATCAAAACCGTGGTTTTCACATAAGAAGTTTTTATCAAAGAAAAATAAATTATTTTTTACGTTATTCATCTCGTATTCTTTTTTATAATTTTTCATATCAAAACCATAAGACAATTGCTGAGTTATATTTATCTTATATTTTAAATTTAATTTAATTATTTCATTCTTCAGATTTTTACTAAAAAATAGGGAGGCTTGACTTCCTCCAATTATTAGTATTTTTAAATTATTTTCATCCAATACATTGTTATTTTTTATATTATAAAAACATTTATTTAAAATTGGTTCTATTTCTATTATTTTATCAATATATTTTTTATTAATACCTAAAAGTTCCTTATCGTAACAAAAAATTTTATTAGCAAATTTTAATAAAAATTTATTTGATCTACCAATAATAGAATTTGGTTCAAATAAAAATATTTTTATATTAAATAATTTTGCAGCCATAACTAAAGGCAACGACATATAACCACCGGTACTTAAAATAATATCAAATTTATTTTTATTTAAATGAAATATCGATCTAATAAATACAATAAATAAAAAAATAATTTTTAAAGGTATAAAATATTTTTTTTCTGGTATATTTTTTACTTCAAAAATAGTTTTACTTATTTCAACTGGAAAATATTTTGCTCCCCTTCTGTCAGTGTAAATTTTTACATCATAATTATTCTTTAAATGGGTATATAAATTTAATGCAGGTACAACATGTCCACCTGAACCTCCAGTCGAAATTAAAATTTTTTTCAATTGCTAACTCTTCTTTTTGTTAAATTTAAAATAATACCAGAAATTATAGAAATACTAATTATTGAAGAGCCGCCGTAGCTTAAGTAAGGGAGTGTCATGCCAGTAGTTGGTAAAACTCTTAGGTTAACACCCACATGTACAAATGTTTGCATCAATAGCAATGATATAAGTCCAGTAAGTACCATTTTAAATACATTGTCATTTAATTCCTTTATTTTTTTAAAAATTCTATATGAAAAAAAAATAAACGATAACATTATTAAAAGAATTATAATTATTCCAAATTCTTCTGAGATTACCGAAATTATGAAATCTGTGTGAGCCTCTGGAATTTTTGAATTTAATGTTCCTTCACCAATTCCTTTTCCGAAAAAACCTCCATCAATTATTGCTTCAGATGCTTTTTCTGCTTGCGAGAAATTATTGGAAGTACTATCAAAAAAAGAGGATATCCTAATTTTGATATAATTGAATTTTTCTACAAAAAAAATAAGGTATGTAAGTATAGATATAAAAAAAATAAATAACCCAAAAAATATAATCAAATTAACTCCTGAGATAAATATTAAAGCCAGCCATGTAAATATAACTAGCATTGATTGACCAATGTCTGGTTGCGAGATTAAAAGAAGAACTATCGGAATAATTAATAATAAGGTTAAAAAATATTTAAAATATAAATTATATTTTTGATAATTTAGTAAAAATGCAAGGATAACTACATAAAAAGGTTTTATTAATTCAACCGGTTGGAATCTCGGTAAAAACGGGATATCTAACCATCTCTTCGATCCCTTAACTTCAGCGCCAATAAAAGGAACCATAAGCAACAATAAAAAAGAGATAACGAATAGAGCAATAGAAATTTTTATTAAAAAATCTTCTTTTAAAAGTGAAAATGTAAACATTATAGATAGTCCCAGAAAAATAAAAGCCAAATGTTTAGCAAAAAAATAATAAGAATTAGTATTTAATCTATCAGAAGCAATCAGAGAGGTAGACGCTAAAGAAAAAAATAAACCAGCTAAAAAAAAAGAAATTACAAAAATTAAAATAGTTTTATCAATATTTTTCCACCAACTGTAATAATTATTGTAAATTTCTAGCTTATTAATCATATTTTTTTTTAAATAATTTTTTTATAAGTTTATTGAAATACTTTCCTCTGTCCTCAAAATTATTAAATTGGTCAAAAGAAGCTGCCGCAGGACTAAATAAAATAATTTTTAGTTTTGTGTCATTTTTTATTTCTTCTCTGATTTTTAAAACCGTTTTTTTTAAATATTTCAAATATTTAAATTTTATTTTATTTTTAAATTCACTCATAAAAAAATTTTTACTAAGGCCAATTATATAAGCTGAAATATTTTTATAGTATTTTTTATTCAATCTAAATGTATCGCCTTTTTTAGACATTCCACCAACAATCCAATAAATATTTTTATAACTTGACAAAAGTCCTATTGTTGAAGAAAAGCTTGTCGATTTAGAGTCGTTAATAATTATTAAATTTCGTTTATTGTAAATTATTTCTTTTCTGTATTTTAAACCCTTAAATTTATTTAATGAATTAAATATTTGATTATCTGAAAATTTAAATTTTTTACAAATTGAATAAATAAAATGTATATTGTTGAGATTATTTTTATCAAGTAAATATATATTTTTGATTTTTTTCTTAAAAAATTCGTATTTATTGTAATTTAATTTATTAATTTTAGATTTAATTTTATTAATTGAAATATTTTTATTTATAATTTTATTATTCTTCTCAATATATGATTGTTTCTTATTTTCTTGATTGTATATTAATTTAAGCTTAGCTTTTGCATATTCATTTATGTTTCTATGTCTATCTAAATGATCTGGGCTTAAATTCAAAATCGCAGAATGATCAGCTTTAAAATATTTACTATAAAAAATTTGATAGGAAGATGCTTCAACAATAAATATTGTTTTTTCTTTGATTTTTTTTTCTAATAATGGTGAATTGCCAATATTTCCAACTAATCTAGTGTCAAAATTATTTGATTTAAAAATATTATATAACATCTGACAAGTTGTTGATTTTCCATTTGTACCAGTAATAGCAATTTTTATATTATTTGGATAAATTATGTTAAAAATATCTAATTCAGTAATTATTTTGGTTTTATATTTATTTAAATAATTTTTTAATTTACATTTTTTGATATTTATTCCAGGACTTAAAACTATATGGTCAAATTTTAAATTAAGAATTTTTTTTTTATTTAAAAAATAATTTTTATTTCTTTTATTTTTAAGAGAATCATTATCATCAAAAAGTATAATATCATTCCTGTTAGATAAATACTTAAAACATGATTTTCCTGTGAGCCCTAAACCGTAAATTAATATTTTTTTATTGATGAAATTCTCTTTGCCAAACATTTATCTTAATTTTAATGTTGCAAGTCCAATCATTGCTAATATTAATGATATGATCCAAAATCTAATTACAACAGTAGACTCTGCCCAGCCTTTTTTTTCAAAGTGATGGTGTATAGGTGCCATCATGAAAATTCTTTTTCCAGTTAATTTATAAGAAATAACTTGTACAATTACTGATACTGCTTCCAAAACAAAAAGTCCTCCAGTGATAGCTAGTACAATTTCATGCTTTGTAACAACACCAACTGCACCTAAAGATCCACCTAGAGCCAATGAACCAGTGTCGCCCATAAATATTTTTGCTGGCGGGGCGTTAAACCAGAGAAAACCTATTGATGCACCAATAATTGCTCCACAAAAAACTGCCACTTCTCCTACTCCCTCAATATAGGGAATTAACAAATATTCTGAAAAAATTATATTTCCTGAAACATAACTTATAAAAGCAAAACATCCGGCAACTAAGATTACTGGTACGGTTGCCAACCCATCTAGACCGTCGGTTAAATTTACCGCATTTGAAGAACCAACAATTACAAAAAGATAAAAAGGTATAAAAAACCATCCTAAGTTGATTACTAAGTTTTTAAAAAAAGGAAAATACAAATTCTTTGTAAGATCAGAGTCTATGAAATTATATAAAATTAATAATGAAATAAATCCAAGTATAATTTGAACAAAAAACTTAAATTTTGAAGTTAGACCTTTTGAACTATTATTTTTTATTTTTTTAAAATCATCAAAAGCTCCTAATGCACCAAAAGAGAAAGTAATAAAAATTAATAACCAATTATATGGATTATATAAATCTCCCCATAACAAAACACCGGTAAATAAACCAATTAAAATTAAAACACCTCCCATCGTAGGTGTGCCTATTTTTTTTATTAAATGATTTTCTGGTCCATCTGACCTAATTGGATTTGTTATTTTTTTTGTAGAAAAATAATTAATAAACTTTTCACCAATTAAAAATACAACAATCATTGCAGTTAAGACTGCTAGACCAGTTCTAACAGTTAAAAAGTTAAAAAAGTTTAAAAATGAGTAAGTATCTGAATAGGTTGTTAGTAAATTATAAAGCATAGTTTTTTAAAGGTTTTTAATTATTTTATTTAAACCTGTTGAGTTAGAACCTTTTACCATTAAATAACTATTATTTGGTAAAACTTTATCTATCAAATTCATTATTTCCTTGCTATTACGCAAAATTTTACCTCTTATTTGTGGTTTTAATTTGTTAAATGTATGTTCAGTTAGTTTTCCATAAACATATACCTTTTTTACTTTTGATTGATTTATATATTTTGATATTTCAATATGAAGATTTTTTGAATATTTTCCAAGTTCAAGCATATTTCCAACTAAAATAAATTTTTTACTATTTTCTTTATAAGAATTATCAAATCTCTCCAGTGCAAACTTAAATGATAATGGGTTTGAATTATAACTTTCATCAATTATAGTCAAATTTCTAGATCCTTTTTTATAATTTATCACAGATCCTCTACTTTCAGGAATTTTAAATCCTAAAAATATTTTTTTATTTAATTTGTGGATATCAAAATAATTAATAATTATTCCTAGTGAAGCTAAAATATTTTCTTTGTAACTTAATAAGTCATTTGAAATTAAAAAAGATTTTTTTACACCGTTAATTTTAAAATATAATAAATACCTATTTTTAATTTTTTTCTTATTTAAATATAAAATATCAGCATTTTTATTGTATTTGCTAAATGAAATAATTTTTAAATTTCGATTTTCTGACTTTTTTAAGAAATATTTATAATATTTGCTGTCCATGTTTAAAACAATTATTCCATGCGAAATAATATTATTTATTATTTCGCCTTTAGCTTTTGCAATTTCTTTTAGATTTTTAAAATTTTCTATATGTGCATAAGATATATTTGTAATTAAACCAAGATTAGGTTTAATTAATTTTGTTAAATAATTTATTTCTCCCTTTTTATCCATTCCTACTTCTAGAACAGAAAAATTTGTAGATTGGTTGGCATTAAACATACTTAATGGAACACCAAACTTATTATTAAATGAATTTTTTGAATAATATGTCTTCGACAGTTTCCTTAGACAAAAACCTGTTAATTCTTTAACAGATGTTTTTCCTGAGGAGCCAGTAATGGCTATATTATTTGAATTTATTGATTTTCTAAAATTATAACTTATTTTATTCAGAAAACTTAAAGGGTCTTGATTAAAGTGTATTTTTGGATTTGTAGTTTTTTTATTAGAGACTGCTAAGTTAGCGCCATTTTTAATTGCATCATTTGCATACATGTTACCATCAAAATTTTTTCCTTTGACACCTATAAAAATTGAGTTCCTCTTTATATTTTTTGAATTTATTGAAACATATTTAATTTGAAGATTTTTTTTTATATTTTTTCTTTGTAAATTTTCAATTAATATATTTGTTTTAACTGATTTTGATAAATTTAAGTTTTTTTTATTTATTGCTTTCAAAATTTCAGCTTTGTCTGAAAAAAATATTTTTTTCTTATATTCCTGGTAATTCTCATGTCCTTTTCCTGCCACCACAAGTAGGTCTCCTGAATTTAATTCGTCAATAGCAGTTGAAATAGCTTTGGACCTAGATGCAATTTCTATAAAGTTATTTTTTTTTATCCCTTTTTTGATTTGGTTTCTAATAAGGTTAGGATTTTCATTTCTAGGATTATCGTCAGTTAAATAAACTTTATCGCAGTATTTACTTGCAATGTTGCCCATGATAGATCTTTTTTTTTTATCTCTATCTCCTCCACATCCAAATACTAAGGAAATTTTGCTTAAAGGGAAATCTTCCTTAATATTTAAAATCACAGTTTTTAACGCCTCTGGAGTATGTGCATAATCTAGAATTACTTTAGATCTGTTAAGAATTTTACCAATTTTTTCAAATCTTCCACTTATGGGTTTAATTTTATGAATTTTTTGCAAAATATCTTTCAATTCTATTTTGGATAATTTGGCAGCCACTATTGCAAAAATTAAATTTTTGATTTGAATATTTCCTATTAGTGACGTTTTAAAAGAAAATTTTTTTTTATTTATTGAAACGTCGACTTGTTTTAAATCATTAATTTTTTGTATATTAATTATTTTTATTAAAGAATTATCAGTCCCAAAATTAAATGTTTTAAACTTTCGTTTGTTTGAAATCTTTTCAATTTCTTTAGCTTGAGAAATTTTTTTATCATATATTATGTTTCCTTGATTAATTAGTAATTTATTAAATAGAATAAGCTTTGATTTTAAATAATCTTTATATGTTCTATGATAATCAAGATGGTCTCTTGATAAATTTGTAAATAATGCAGTATTAAATTTTATATTATTTAATCTGCATTGCTTTAATCCATGGCTTGACGCCTCCAGTATTACATTATCAATTTTTTGTTTCTTTAGCCTCTCTAGAATTTTATGGATTCTCACAGAATCTATTGTTGTATTATTTGTTTTGAAATTAAATCTTTTTGACACAACTCCAAGAGTTCCCACTGAAGCAGCTTTTATATTATTAAGGGTTAGTATTTGATAATAAAAATTTACTATAGATGTTTTACCATTAGTACCTGTAACACCAATAATGTTTTTTGGTTTTAAATTATAAATCTTGCTTGCTGTCTCTGAAAGCAGTTCTCTGGGATTTTTACTGTGAACAAATAAAATATTTCTTTTATTAAAACCCTCAAATTTTTGATCTGAAACAATTACTTTGGCACCATTACAAATTGCTTTATCAATATAATCATTTCCATTTGAATTGTTTCCATTAATTGCGAAAAATATATCATTTTGTTTACAATCTTTACTATTAAATTTAATATTTTTAAATTTAATTGATTTATATTTTTTATTAATATTTTTAAATACTTCACCTAATAACATTTGGTTAAACTCTTAGTATTTTGTGGCTAAAATAGGTCCTATTTTTTCAATTATCTTTCCAGCAACTTCTACAGCGGTCCATCCTGCTGTATTAAACTGCGTTCCTTTTATTTTCAATCCAGATCCATTTTTATACTCATAGATATAATTTTTGTTTGGTTTTGGCTCATCTAACATTACAATTAAAACATATTTGGGATCAGAGGCTGGAAACACAGATGCGAATGTATTTATCTTTTTCCTTGAATAAACTCCATCAACAGATTTTTGAGCTGTTCCAGTTTTTCCAGCAATTTCATAACCACTAATATTTGCAAAACTAGCAGTTCCCTCATTTGTGTTTACTATTTTTCTCAAAGCTGAATTTACTTTTTCAGATGTTTCTTCTGAAATAATTTGCTGGTATCTAATATTCCTTTTTTTTTTACCTAAAATCAATGTTGGCTTTACATCATATCCGCCATTTGAAATAATTGAGTATCCTTTAGCTAGTTGCAATAGTGTGGTGGTTATTCCATGGCCATATGCGGAGGTTGCAAGTTTACATTTTCCCCATTGAAGTTTCAATGGAGATCCAATTTCTTCAATATCAAAATCTAAAGTGTCGATTAGACCTAAATCATTTAAAAAATTTTTAAATTTTTCCAGACCTACTTTTTGTGCAATTCTGATTGATCCAATATTTCCTGATCTAATTAAAATTTGTTCAGCAGTTAAATCTTTTGGTATATTCTCATCATATTCTCCGATTGGAAATTTACTACAATAAATCTTTTTTTCTAAATTTTTAAATTCTGTCTCTGGTTTTATAAGACCTTCATTAATACCAATTGCATATGTAAATGTTTTAAAAACAGATCCTAACTCGTAAACTCCTTTTGTAGCCCTATTAATATAATTTACATCTTCAATAGCTTGTCTTTTATTGAGGTCATAGTCAGGCAAAGATAAAAGAGACAGTATTTCCCCATTGTTAGAATTAATTAAGATTGCAGCTGAACCGATACTATTAAATACATCCTGAAATTTAATTAGCTCTTGCCGAATTAAATATTGAATGTTTAAATCTACTGTAAGTTTCAAATTTTCATTTGAGTCTCTTAAAAGTTTATCAAAACTTTTTTCTATTCCAGATACACCTTTATTTTCGTTGTCTATTTGGCCTACAATATGACTAAATAAATTTTTTTGTGGGTAAATTCTTGTTATTCTATTTTCTGGAATTAATGATTTATCTCCTAACATCATCAGCTTTTCATAATTTTCTGGATTTAACTCTTCAGCAAAATAAAAGAATTTCTTTCCATCAAGTTTTTTTTCAATCATGCTATAATTTTTATTAGGAAAAAGTATTTTAAGATTTAATAGTAGTTTTTTTTTATCAATTACTAAATTTGGATTAATACCGATATTTCTTGTTATAATAGTTTTAGCTAGAATATTATTATTCCTATCTAGTATATTACTTCTTATATCTATCTTTGGACTTATAATGTTATTTTTGTGGAGTTTTTTACCAGTTAAATAAAAAGCTTTGAGTGAAAAAATTATTAGGACTAATACAAATGCAAAAAATATAAATGCAACTCTATTAAATGAAATACTAAGTTTATTTCTATCGTATTTTGTACCAAGTTTATCAAAATTATTTTCACTACTCATTAATATTAAAATTTGTAGAGTTTATTTGATCAATTTCTGAAATTATTTTTATATTTTCGACTGAGGTTATTTCTAAATCATTTTCTAGGTATAAATCCATTAATTTCAATAATTTATCTGGAGAGCTTAAATATTCATATTCTAATTGAACGAGCTCTTTTACATTATTTAAATAATTCATACTTTCTCTTATTGAGAAAATTTCCTCATCTAATTTTTTAGTATGATTTTTAATAAAAGTTGTTGATAATATTAATGTTAAAATAACGAATACAAAGAATTTTCTTAACATAGTTTTTCTCCAATATTTTCAATAGCTAATAAATCTTTAAACTTAAGTATAAAATCATCAAAGTTTTCACCATTTTTAATTTTTTTTACATATCTCAGTTTCGCAGATCTAGATTGAGGATTTATTTTAACTTCCTCATCAGAAGGTAAGATTGGTTTTTTGTTATATAGTTTAAAAATTTTATTTTTATTTTTTGTATCTGGTAAATACCTTGAAATTTTTTTATCTTCTGAATAGTGTTTAAAGAAAAATTTTACTATCTTATCCTCTAAAGAATGAAATGTTATAACAATGATATAACCGTCTATCGGTATTAATTTATATGCATTGATGAGCCCATAAATTAATTCACTTATTTCTTGATTTACAAAAATTCTTAATGATTGAAATATTTTAGTGGATTTATTAATTTTAAATCGATAATTTTTTTTTTCTTTATTTATTATGTCAACTAAATCTTTTGTAGAAAGTAAATTTTGTTCTCTTTTTTTTACAATTATTCTCGAAATCTTTCTTGCGTCTTTTTCATCTCCAAAATATTTAAAAATTTTTGTAAGTTCTTGGCAATCTAATTGATTTATTGCATCATGTGCTGAAAACGAATTTAAACCCATTCTCATGTTTAATTTACCTTTAAAATTAAATGATAAGCCTTTTTCTTTATTAAATACTTGATCAGACGAAAAGCCCAAATCAAATATTGCAGCTTTTATATTTTTGGACTCTATACTGTTAATCTCGCTAAATTTCTTATGATAAAATTCAAATCTATTTTTAAAATGACTTTTAAATTTTTCAGATAATTTTATTGCATCTTGATCTCTATCAAAAGCTATAACTTTGTTTTTTAAATTTTCTAATATTTTTTCTGAGTATCCACCTTGTCCAAAAGTACAATCTAAAAAAGTGCCACTATATCGAGGGGAAATGATCTTGATTAATTCATCAAGTAATACTGGAAA
>MDSZ01122553.1_pt1 | contig 14020 bp, 17 predicted proteins | sample 811201 | NCBI WGS metagenome assembly MDSZ01 (sample SAMN05326647, study PRJNA326480) | marine metagenome | isolation source: seawater | place: Indian Ocean: North | collected 2010
ACTGGGTGAAACTGGTCGAAACGGCCCTGCCCGCAGCGGCCTGACCGCCTGTGAAATCCTTCATCGCCATCCCGGTTCGCACGATGCCGACCCGGGATGACGGGCCGGGATGACGGCGGGAAGGTTTTGGATTAAGAGTGACGCCGGTTCCGACCGGCGTTTTCATTTGGATTTTCAAATATGGCTCTTTCCCCGTTCAAGCTTCCCTTTCTGGCAGCCTATGTCGTGGTCGGGGCCATTGTCGGTGTGCTGGTGATCCACCCGCTGAACCTTGTGGTGGTCTGGTGGGAACTGGCCCGTTTTTCGGAAACGGCTCCGAACCTCCTTGAATTTCTGACGGCGCGCCTGTGGCTGGTGCTGCTTCCCCGGCATCTGGATGTTGCGGTTGCCTATACCGGTCTCGGCGCAGTTGTCGGCCTCGCCTTCGGCATCTTCACCCGCAACTATATGCGAACGTCCGAAGCCTACCGGTCGCTGCGCGAAGAGCAGACCGCGCTCATTCCCGATCTTCTGAAACAGGGCGAAAACCGGCGCGTGGAGTTCAAGTCGTCGCTGCGCTGGGACCTGAAGGAAAACCGGACCAACCGGTCCCTGGAAAAGGTCATCGCCAAGACCCTTGCCGGCTTCTTCAATGCCGATGGCGGCCATCTGCTGATCGGTGTCGATGATAACGGCACACCGCTTGGTCTCGACAAGGACCTGGCAACGCTGAAAAGCCCGGACCTCGATTCGTTCGAGCGCACCGTCAACGACATCGTTTCCAAGACACTCGGCGGAGATCTCTGTCCTTACATCCACACGGTCTTTTCCAGGGTGGACGGCAAGGACGTGGCGATGGTCATCGTCAGCCCGGCCCCCCGCGCCGTCTATCTGGAAGAAAACAAGGCCTCGGTCTTCTATCTGCGCAGCGGCAATTCCACCCGCGCACTGGATGTTCGCGAAGCGGTCAACTACGCCAACAAGAGATGGTCGTGACATGTCAGACATCGCCGGCTTCTTCTTTCCCGATCAGCTGCACCTTGCTGCTTCGCTGACACTGATCGTCACGAGTTTCTTCACCTCGGCCCTGACGGCGGCCGTCGGCCTTGGCGGCGGGGTCGCGCTGATCGCGATCATGGCAACCGTCATGCCGGCCAGTGCCCTGGTGCCGGTCCACGGTGTCGTTCAGCTCGGATCGAACGCCGGGCGTGCGCTTGTGCAACTGAAACATGTCGACTGGCTGATTGCGCTCTGGTTCGCAGTCGGGGCGGCAATTGGCGCGGCCGTGGGCGGCGCCATCGCGGTGGAATTGCCACCGGCCGTTCTGAAGGCGGGCATCGGCCTGTTCGTGCTGTGGGTCGTCTGGGGCAAGGCACCGCATTTCGGCAAGGCGCCGAAACGGGTCATGGCAGCAGCAGGTTTTGCCTCCACGTTCCTGTCCATGTTCTTCGGTGCAGCCGGCCCCATCGGCGGTGCCGTTTTGTCGACCCTCGGCCTGCCGCGCCACGGGTTCGTCGCCAACCAGGCAATCACCGCGCTGATCATGCACATCTTCAAGATCATTGCGTTCGGCGCGCTCGGCTTTGCCTTCGCGCCCTGGCTGGGACTGATTGTCCTGATGATCGCCAGCGGCTTTCTCGGCACACTCGCCGGCAGCCGCCTGCTCGGCCGAATGGACGAGAAGAGCTTCAAGACCGGCTTCAGATGGGTGATGACCGCGCTGGCGCTGAACCTCCTGTTCCAGGCAGTGCGGGGCTGGCTCGGTTGATCCTTGCAGGTGAAGTCCTGAACCGGCTTCAATCCCGCTGCTCTCCGGGCCTTTCAGCCGTTCTTGACCTTTCCCCACAGCTTGCTTGAGTTCTTCGCAACTGGCTTCATCTTGAAAGACAACGGCCGACGCGCTAACCCATCGCCATCAGATTTCTCAAAATGCGGGATGGAACACCCATGGCTTCACAAAACCTTCTGCTTCTGCCGGGTGACGGCATTGGCCCGGAAATCATGCAGGAAGTGAAAAAGGTCATTGCCTGGTTCAACGAAAAGGGCGGCATGTCCTTTGAAACCGACGAAGGCCTGGTGGGTGGTTCCGCCTATGACGCGCATGGTCAGTCGATCTCCGAAGAAGACATGGCCAAGGCCATGGCTGCCGACGCGGTCATCTTCGGTGCCGTCGGCGGACCCAAGTGGGACGACGTTCCTTACGAAGTTCGCCCGGAAGCCGGCCTTTTGCGCCTGCGCAAGGACATGCAGCTGTTCGCCAACCTGCGCCCGGCCATCTGCTACCCGGCGCTTGCCGATGCATCCTCGCTGAAGAAGGACGTGATCGAAGGTCTCGACATCCTGATCGTGCGCGAGCTGACCGGCGGCGTCTACTTCGGCGAACCGAAGGAAATCATCGATCTCGGCAACGGCCAGAAACGCGGCATCGACACGCAGGTCTACGACACTTACGAGATCGAGCGCATTTCCGGCGTCGCCTTTGAGCTGGCGCGCACGCGCGGCAACAAGGTCACGTCCATGGAAAAGCGGAACGTGATGAAGTCCGGTGTACTGTGGAACGAAGTCGTTACCCAGACGCACAAGAACGGCTACGAGGATGTTCAGCTGGAGCACATGCTGGCTGACGCCGGCGGCATGCAGCTTGTGCGCTGGCCCAAGCAGTTCGACGTCATCGTGACGGACAACCTCTTCGGCGACATGCTGTCTGACGTTGCCGCGATGCTGACCGGTTCGCTCGGCATGCTCCCGTCCGCATCGCTCGGCGCACCGGATGGCGTTACCGGCAAGCGCAAGGCGCTTTATGAGCCCGTCCACGGCTCGGCTCCGGACATTGCCGGCACGGGCGCTGCCAACCCGATCGCCATGATTGCCAGCTTCGGCATGGCGCTGCGTTACTCCTTCGAGGAAGTTGCAGCCGCCGACAAACTGGACAAGGCCATCGCCAACGCTCTCGACAAGGGCCTGCGGACGAAAGATATCGCAGCGCCTGGCCAGGCCACCGTTTCCACCGTGGAAATGGGCGACGCCATCATTGCCGAACTGGACGCCTTGAGCGCCTGATAGGCAATCGCCATTTGCAAGCAGAGCCGTCACCGGTTATCCCGGTGGCGGCTTTCCCTTTTCAAGATACCGCTGGTCCCATGATCGAAGACAAACTCGCCCCCTTTCTCGGCACCTGGATCCTCGACACGGAGGAAAGCGACTTCGAACAAGGCGAACCGCCACGCAGCGCCACGCTCAAGATTGACGAGAACTTCGGCGTTGCCGTCTTCACGATGAACCAGGTGGCCTCCGACGGCGAAGTCACCAACGACACTTTCGAGGCAATGCCAGACGGCCCGGAAGTGCGTCTTGGCAAAAGCGGACTGGTCGACGCCATGCGTCTCGTGTTCCAGGGAGATCGCAACCTCATTTCGGAAGCCCGCCGCGGAGGGTTGACGATCATGAAAGCCGACCGGGAACTGTCTGACGACGGCAGAACGCTGACCGTGACCCAAACCGTCCACCTGGTCGACGTTGCAAGCTACACGAACGTTTCCGTCTACCGGCGCGCGCAGTAGGAAACGGCCTGCCATGAAACAGATGATTGGAGCGATCGCCCTCATCGTGCCCGAGTATGACCAGGGTATCGACTTTTATGTCGGCAAGCTTGGCTTCGACCTGGTCGAAGACACTCACCTTGGCGGCGGCAAACGCTGGGTACTGGTCGCGCCCAAGGCCAGCTCCGAGACACGTCTCCTGCTGGCGCAAGCCGACGGTGACGATCAGCACGCCGCCATCGGCAACCAGACCGGCGGCCGTGTGTTCCTGTTCCTGCACACCGACAACTTCGATCGCGATCATCAGGCGATGCTCACGGCCGGCGTCACCTTTCTGGAGACACCACGCCATGAGGCTTATGGCAAAGTAGCCGTCTTCCAGGACCCCTTCGGCAACAAGTGGGATCTGATCCAGAGGTTCTGAGGTCTATATTTCCACCGCGGCAAAGATACCGGCCACCCATTCGACAAAGACACGAACGCGTGGTGAAAGTTGGCGGTTCTGGGGGTAGAACGCAGCCAGTGGCAACGAGGTCGGTGGAAATTCCGGCAGGATCTGCACCAGCGCACCGCTTTCCAGATCTTCGGCAAGCCGGTACCGAGGCGCCTGGATCAGCCCGAACCCAAGACACCCGAGTTGGTGTACCGTTTCTGCATCGTTGGCGACGATCCGGCTGGGCAGCATTATTTCGCGCACGCCTGCGGACGTCCGAAAGTCAAGCGGCATGACGGCACTCGTCCGTGACGACAGAAAACCGACCATCAGGTGCCCTTCCAGATCCTCAAGATTTGTTGGCGTACCGTGCGTGGCCAGATAGTCCGGGCTGGCACAGGTGATCTCCGCGATCTCCGTCAACTTTCGCATTATCATGCCACTGTCGTCCGGCACGCCGGCACGGAGCACGCAGTCAACTCCCTCCCGCACCAGATCCACCAAGCGCTCTCCCTGGCCGAGCTGCAGGTCGATCTTCGGATAACGTGCCATGAAGTCCGGCAGGTGCGGCAACAGGAAAGTGCGGGTCAGCCGTCCCGGCACATCGACCCGCAACTGTCCGGCAGGCTCGTGCCCGCGCAGCGCGCCCTCGGCTTCTTCCACTTCGGCCAGGATCGACACACATCGCCGGTAATAGGCTTCACCATCCGGGGTCGGCGTCACATGGCGTGTAGTTCGCTCCAGCAATCGGCAGGCGAGATCACGCTCAAGACGCTGGATCACATCCGTGGCGGTGGACCGTGGCAGGTTCAGATCTGCCGCGGCAGCAGTGAAGCTGCCTCGTTCGACCACCCGGACAAAGAGCTGCATTGCGTCGAACTTGCTGTACATTTGTTCCTGTTATCCGAATTATCTTTTCATTTAAAGCATCATTATCCGGAGTTTCCGCCTCGCTATCTTCAGGATCAACGAGAAGGAGACTTAGATGACACCAGATCTCGATAACGCCATCGTCACCGGCGCCAGCAAAGGCATAGGCGCAGCGATAGCCCGCAGGCTGTCACATGACGGGTTTCAGGTGGTGATCAATTACGGCAAGGATGAAGCTGCGGCTCTCGCTCTTGTCCGAAGCCTGGAAGACCAGGGCGGCAAGGCAATCGCGATCCAGGGAGACGTTGCCGAAACAGCGACCCACGAGCGTCTCTTCGAAGCTGCAGAAAAGGCCTTTGGCCCGGTGGGTGTACTCGTCAACAATGCCGGCACCATGCGCAATGCCGCCATTGCCGAAGCAAGCGACGAAGATTTCGACAGACAATGCGCGGTCAATCTCGGTGGTGTTTTTCGCGCCATGCGGCTCGCGTCGAGCCGGCTCGCGGACGGTGGCCGCATCATCTCCATTTCCTCCAGTGTGGTCGGCCTCTATCAGCCTCACTACGGCCTCTACGCCGCGACCAAGGCCGCCGTTGAAGCCATGACCCGGGTTCTGGCGAAGGAGCTTGGCCCGCGTGGCATCCGGGTCAACGCGATCGCCCCCGGACCGGTTGAGACTGACTTTTTCCTTGCCGGCAAGCCGGCGGAGCTTGTGGAAACGATCCGGAAATCAAACCCGCTCGGCCGTCTCGGCACCCCCGAGGACATCGCTGCAACCATTGCCTTTCTGGCCGGTCCAGACGGGGACTGGATGAATGGCCAGGTTCTGCGTGCCAACGGCGGCATCATCTAGACACGGACACCAAAACCCCAAGGAGAACCTTAATGCCCTTTGCAAATTACAAACTGCCCGAAGCTGCGTTGAGCACAGCGCAAAAGGAAGAGCTGATCCACAAGACCACCGATCTGCTCGTTTCCTTTTTCGGTGAGATCGTGCGCCCCAACACCATGGTTCTGGTGGAAGAGGTCAAAGACGGCGGCTATGGCCGCGCCGACGAAGTCTTCACGATACCGCCCGAGTATCGCGCCGGGGACTGATCAGAAGCAACGTCACCTGCCCGGCTGGAACCAGCCGGGCACTTTCCGCCATCTGGCCCGCAGTCTCAGATAACCTGCAACGTGATCAACGCGACTGCGACATAGCGTGCTGTCTTTGCAATTGCGACCAGCAGGGTGAAGCTCCAAAAGGGTTCCTTGAGCACGCCTGCCGCCAATGTCAGGGGATCGCCGATAATCGGCGCCCAACTGAGCAGCAGGCTCCATCGTCCGTAGCGGTGATACCAGCCCGTTGCCTTGGCGAGCTTGTCAGGCTTGACCGGAAACCATGAAGCGGTCGACCAGGCGGTTGCTGCCCGACCAAGGATCCAGTTGACCATCGATCCGAGCGTGTTGCCAAGGCTTGCCGCCGCAACCAGCAGAACGACAGGTTCCGTTCCAAGCGCAATCAGGCCGGAAAGGCCCAGTTCTGATTGGGCGGGCAGCAGGGTGGCAGCCAGAAAGGAGACGCCAAACAGGCCCAGCAAGCTGGCACTCATCGGGAACTGCCGGTCTGGGCTTTCTGCATGGCTGAAATGGCTCTGTGCATGAAATCCAGGAACTGCGCCTTTTCCTGTTCCGAAAACCCCTCCAGCGCCTCTCCGTTCTGGGCAATCGCAGACGCGATGGCTTCCTTTTCCAGCACCTTGGCCTTGTCGGTCAGGAATATTTCCTGAACCCGGCCGTCTTCTTCACTCGCCCGGCGGGTGATCAAGCCGTCCCGTTCCATCCGGGCCAGGGTGTTTGCCAGCGTTGCCTGTTCGATATCAAGCAACTGCACGAGTTCCTTTTGCGTGCGTCCTTCCTTTGCCCAAAGAGCGACCAGTGCCGGAAATTGGCCCGGCGAAAGGCCTAGCGGCCGGATGCGGCGATGGAGACCGGCGGCAAACAGCCGTGCCATGTGGTTTGCCAGATACCCGGCGGAGGAATCTTTTTCGAAGGTCATCCCTTGCATATACGATAGATAGCACCCTATATAAATAAACATAGCTAGCTATATAATTAGGAGTTCGAAATGACATCACTCTGGACACGCCGTGCCATTCATCTGGCAGCACTTTCCTTCCTGACCGCCAACCTGGGAGTCTCCGCCATGGCGAGTGAAATCAACACCAACGCCCCGGTAACGCTGATCAATTCCTTCGAAGTTCCCGAAGACCGTCTTGCCGATGCAGTTCGCAGCTGGGAACAGGCGCGCGACTTCCTGAAAGAGCAGCCTGGCTACATCACCACGCGCCTGCACCAGTCCCTGTCTCCGCAGGCGAAGTTCCAGCTGGTCAACATCGCGCTTTGGGAAAGTCCCGATGCCTATCAGGCCGCCATCCACAAACTCGGCAAAAGCGGCATTGTCGCGGAATTCAAGGGCATCAGCTTTCATGCTGCGCTCTACAACGTCATTCGGGAGGATGAGTGATGGCGGCCTTGCCCGTAAACGGAAACAGGCTGCTGCACTGGACGATTGCCGCTCTAACCATCAGCGCCCTGGCTACCGGCTATGCCCTGACGAACAACGAACCGTTTTCGCCAGACCTTCTGAGGACCCATCTGGGACTTGGCTTGTCTGCGGGCCTGCTCGCTCTTGTCCGCACGATCTTTTGGCTGGCAAAGGGGGCCCCTCAGCCGGTGTTCGCCGTTCATTCCGGGTTGCAGCAAGCTATCGGCAAGGGCGTCCACGCCGCCTTGCGCCTCGTACCGCTTCTGCTTCTGGTCAGCGGTGTCGGCATGATCGTCATATCCGGTAGCCTGGAAATGATTGCGAATGGCACATTGCCGGGACTTGCGGCTTTCGCCGGATTGCCACCGGCAGACCTGCACCATGCCGCGGCGCTTTTGCTTGCAACACTCACCGGACTGCACAGCCTTGCTGCCCTGTGGCACTGGCAAAGACGAAGTTTCACGGCTTGAGAATGGCAATGCAGAAAAGGAAAGGCCCGGCTGCGTAAAACGGCCGGACCTTCGCTCAGGTCTTGGGAGGACCTTTATCTGAAGTGCCTTAGTTCAGGCGGCTTGCCGGGCCGAGGTTGATCAACCGGGTTTCACCCGGCGCATCGTCGACACCGTCATTGTCGGTGACCAGGATCAGACGGCCATCGGCCGTGATCGTCAGGCCTTCCGGCTTGTCGAGTACCCAGCCCTTGCCTTCGGCCAGAGCCGGCAGGATATCCATGGCGTAATGCTTCTGGACCACCGGGAGCTCAGATCCGTAGGCAGCCGGGGTCACACCTTCCAGGGAGATCGTGGTGATCTGCTTGATGGCTGCGTCTTCACCACCCTTGTTATCGCGCTCCAGAATGGCGAACTTGCCGTCGCCCATGGAGACGATTTCCGACAGGCCGACCCAGCCGCCGGCTGCGCTCTTCGGCTTGTCGAGCGGATAGTGAACGAAGCCCCAGGACTTTTCGGCCGGGTTGTAGATAGCCAGCTTCACCATGCCTTTCGGGTCGTCTTTCCACTCACGCTGAACGGCGACGGCCACCAGCGTCTTGCCGTCCATTTCGAACTCGGCAACGCCTTCAAAGGAGAAACGTGCGGACTGGGCGTTCAGCTCTTCCGGAAGCGTGATTTCTTCCTGAACCTGACCGTCGGTGCCGACTTTCAGCAGCAGGTGCTGCAGTTCCTTTTCCGGATTGCCCTCGGAAGCCAGCCAGAAGCCGCCATCCTTGGCAACAGAGATGCCTTCCAGGTCCAGTTTTGCCTGCTTGCCACCCTGAACGGTTGCATAGGCCACGATTTTTGCCGGCTTGGAAGAGATGTCCAGCGTGTAGATGCGGGCGTCGTCATAGAAGCTGTCGCTGACGGCGTAGAGCTTGTTGCCGTCTTCCGGGTCTGCAGCCAGTGCGGACAGGGCGCCCCAGCCGATCGGCGCGCCTTTTTCCGGGTCGGTTTCGGACACGACCATCGGGTAGGACGGAGTTTCCGCACCAAACTTGTAGAGGGAGACCTGCGCACGAACGTTGTCTTCCGCACTGTCGACCTCGTTGGCAACCACAAACAGGTCACGGCTCGGGATCGCAAGTGAGCCTTCCGGACCGACGTGGGTCGGCAGAAACTGGACGAATTCCGGCTCGGCGCCGGTGTCCTTGTAGACAGCAACGAAGTTGCCGCGTTCGGAATTGACGAAGATCAGCTTTTCACCGCCGAATTCACCAACCGTCACACCTTCCGGCTCGGTGCCCTTCTTGGACGCGCGCTTGGCCGGATAGTGGCCGTTGGCCATGCCAAGGTGTTCCATCTGGTTGCCGCTGTCGAACAGGACCTCGCCCTTGGTGTTCCAGATGGTGAAGCCGCGCGAACCGCCTTCGTAGTCGCCTTCGTTGGCGGTCACGAAACGCTCGTCGTCGATCCAGGCAACCGCATCCGGCTCACGCTTGACGTTTTCGGTCGAACCGGAGGCATCGCTCATGCGCGCCTTGGAAACCGGAATGTTCTCAGCCGAAGCCGTACCGGCGGAGAAATGGCTGACAACTTCACCGGAGGCCAGATCGACCACGGCGATATGGTTGTTTTCCTGCAGCGTGACGACAACCTGGTTCTGGGAGTTGATCGAAACGAACTCCGGCTCCGGATCGGTCGGCGCAATTTCGGCAAGACCCGTCAGGTCGACAATGCGAACCGCGTCGCAGTTGGTCGGCGTGCCGGTTTCGTCCAGATCGAAGATCGCCAGATGGCCGGCCGGCATTTGCGGGATCACGCCGTCGTTCAGATCTTCGTCGCGCTCGTTCTCGATGGCGATCGCAACGAATTTGCCGTCCGGAGAGATGGCAACGCTGTCCGGCTGACCCTTGGCGTCGCACTTCGCGGTGATCCCAAGACCGTCGAGAGCGATCACGGCCAGATGGCCGGACGCATTGACGTAGTCTTCGGACGTGTTGACGCCGGCATAGGCGAATGTTTCGCCGACGGCGACCGAAGTCGGCTCACCACCAAGCGCGGTGCGGCCCATCGGCTGCAGGTTCAGCGGGTTGGCCGCATTGACGAAAACAATGGCTTCGCCCGGGCTGTCGGTGAAGACGAGCGTGCGTCCGTCCTTCGTGGCATAGATGATTTCGGCAACGGTTTCGGTGGCCTGATCCACGCCTTCCGGCAGGGTCTTGTAGACCGGGAATGTGTTGATACGCTCGAAATACTCTGCCTGTGCTGCCGACACGGCGCCAAGGCCGAACAGGACTGAAAGGCTGACACCTTTTAAAAAGCGCCCACGAAGGTCCGCCATTGCACTCGCTCCCACAAAATATCGGGTTGATGGTGCGCGCAAGCTAGTGGCCCTGATTACAATATCGGTGACAGTTGCATGAAGCTTTCATGACAACACCCAGCAAGCCTTGAATTTGCATTTCGAGCACTTACATCATATCAAGGCCGGGCGGTGATCTCCGCCACCTCCATCTTCCAGACTTTCCCGCATTTGTGCCTCCGGCGCATTTTTCATCGGATTTTCCAATGCAGATCGGTTTTGTCCGCTCCGCCATTGTGCTGGGGCTTCTCGCTGCTGTCGGTCCATTTGCCATCGACCTCTATCTGCCCGCCATGCCGGAAATCGTGCAGGCATTGCAGACGGACGACGCTGCGGTTCATATGACCTTCACGGTCTATTTCATCGCTTTCGGGCTAGCCCAGTTGATCTACGGTCCGCTGGCAGACCGGTTTGGACGCAAGCTGCCCGCCTTCCTGGGCCTGATCGTCTTCCTCATCGGATCGGTCATGTGCGCGACCGCGGTCGACGTTTCAGCCCTGACATTCGGCCGTTTCGTGCAGGCACTTGGTGCCGGCGCGCCGATGGTCATCGTGCGGGCCGTGGTCCGCGACCTCCACACCGGACCAAAGGCGACCAGGCTGATGGCTCTGGTGATGCTGGTCTTCAGCGTTTCGCCGATGCTTGCACCGCTCGCCGGCAGCTTGATCATCCAGTTCGGCAGTTGGCGCCTGATCTTTGTGGCCCTGGGCGTGATTTCCCTTCTCGCCATGCTGCAAATGGCCTTCTTGCTACCCGAAACGCTACCGGCCGAGCGCCGGGGCAAGATCGACCCGACAGCAATGCTGCGCAGCGCCATCTACCTGATGCGCGACAGCAGGTTCATGGGTCTGACGCTGATCGGTGGCTTCTCGCTGGCGAGTTTCTTCGTCTTCATCGCTGCCGCACCGCTGGTCTACATGACCCAGTACCAGTTGACGCCGACAGCCTTCAGCCTTGTTTTCGCGCTGAACGCGATCGGCTTCTTTGCGTCTTCCCAGTTTGCCGCCTCGCTTGGTGAGCGCTTCGGCATGGGCAGAGTGGCATTGATGGCCGTCAGCGGATTTGCGGCAGCCAACGTCCTGCTGGTCATTCTTGTGTGGAGCGGCATCGACGACCTGCCGGTTCTGATGGCGCTCTTCTTCATCGGCAACACCTGCCTCGGCCAGGTCATTGCTCCGGTGATGGTCATGGCGCTGGAAGAACATGGCGAACATGCCGGCATGGCATCCTCCCTCGGTGGCACCTTCCAGATGGTTGCCGGTGGCGTGATGATCCTCGTCTGCAGCCCGTTCTTCGACCGGACAGCTTTGCCATTGGTTGGCGCGGTTGCCGCCTGTGCGCTCATCGCCCTGGTCATCGCACTGCTGACCCTGCGCACGTCGCGCGAAGGCCAGGCAATCGCCTGAGGCAATATTCCCGAAACAGGTACGCCGGAGCAGCCTTACACGGGCTCTTCGGCAGACTGACCGATTTGATCGAGTTTCTTCTGCAGGGACAAACGGTCAAGCGAAGACATCGGCAGGTTCACGAACACCGAGATCCGGTTGCTGAGCATCCGGAAGGCCTCGTTGAATGCGACAGCCCTTTCGCTGTCGCTTCCGGAAACGGCTGCCGGATCCGGCAGGCCCCAATGGGCTGACATCGGCTGGCCAGGCCAGACAGGGCAGGTTTCCTTCGCCGCATTGTCGCAAACGGTAAAGACGAAATCCATGACCGGGGCATCCGGCTCAGCGAATTCGGCCCAGTCCTTCGAGCGCAGCTCATCCGTCTTGAAATTGAGCTTGCTGAGCAAGGCAAGTGCTTCCGGACGCACCGCTCCAGCCGGTTGTGACCCGGCAGAAAACGCCCTGAAGCGGCCCTGCCCCTCCCGGCTCAGGATCGCCTCCGCCATGATCGACCGGGCGGAATTGCCAGTGCACAGGAAAAGCACGTTGTAGACATCGCCGGACATTTGATCCCCCTTAACCTCAACAGGTCTCTCCGCAGGCAATCGTCTCGATGACCTGCGCACAAAGTTCCGGATGACCACCACAGCAATCGGCCATCAGAAACGTCAGCAACTCGCGTATGCCGTCATGATCCGCGAAGTAGCGAATCGACCGCCCCTCGCGTTCATTTCGGACCAGCCCGGACTGAAGCAGAACAGCAAGGTTCGCCGACATGGTGTTCTGCCGAACGTCCAGAGCCTCACCGATCTCGCCGGCGGTCATTCCTGCGTCACCAGCCCGGATCAACAACCGGAAGACTTCCAGTCTGGTTTTCTGGCTGAGCGCCCCAAAGGCGCTCAGTGCATCTTTCATATCCATAATTCATGATATTTCGATTCATCAGAAACAGGCAAGTCTTTTTCGCAACCAGGCGCAACATCTCGGACACGGCCCGATCTGGTTCGTAACCGTCATTTTCAGCAAGTCGCTTGCAACCGGCCTTCAGAGCTGCTGACCTGCCTGGGAAACCGCGCGGGGCAGATGATGAAAACACTGAAGAATCCGTTCCTCGGCAAAGGCCTTCCCGAGCAAAGCGGGCTTGCGGATGGATCCGTCTCACAGGACGTCGCCGGAGCAGAGAACCTTTTTCGGAAATGCCCGCGTGCGGATGAAACCCCGCTGCTGATTGCGAATGACCTCGCGGTCGGTCTTGCTATCGGCAACCTTGCCCTCAAGGACGAACGGCAACGCATGGGTCTTGGAAGCTTCAAGGCACTTGGCGCGGCCTATGCGATTGCCAAACTGGCGGACAGCCGCGTTCGGGGCGGACTGACCCAGTCTCACGCTTCCGCGCTGACCGGCAGAACCTTTGTCTGTGCGAGTGCCGGGAACCACGGCATGTCCCTTGCCGCGGGCGCTCCGCTGTTTGGGGCAAGGGCTGTCGTCTTCGTTGCCGAAACTGTACCAAGCGCCTTTGAGGCCCGCCTCAAGGCCCGGGGCGCTGATGTTGTCCGGGCCGGAGCCACCTATGAAGACAGCATGACGGAAGCCCAGAGGCGCGCCGAGGCCGAAGGCTGGACCTTGCTGCCGGACAGCACCTGGCCGGGCATGACCGCCGCCGGACACGACGTCATGGAGGGCTATCTTGTGATGGCCGCGGAAATTGCCCGGCAGATCAAGACACCGCCCACGCATGTCTTCCTGCAGGCGGGTGTCGGCGGACTTGCCGCCGCCTGTGCCGTCGGCGCGCGCCTGACCTGGGGCCGCGATGTCACCATCGTCGTGGTGGAGCCAGAATACGCACCCGCCCTTATGGCCAGCATCGAAGCCGGAAAGCCCGTCACGGCGCCCGGCCCGGTGTCGAACATGGGCCGGTTAGACTGCAAGGAACCCTCGCATCTGGCGCTGAAGTACCTGGCCAGGGAAGCCGATTTCTTCGTGACCGTTTCCGACAGCGAAGCGGCTGAAACGGTCGACTGGCTGGGCAACAACGGCATTGCGACGACGCCATCCGGTGCGGGCGGTATCACAGCCGTTCGACACGCAGGTGGCGGGGCATCGACCCTCGGCCTCGGACCGGAAGCCCGGGTGCTCTGCTATCTTTCCGAAGGACCGGAAGATGTCTGAACAGGATTTTCCTGAAGACGAATTTGCCGCGCGCACGCAAGCAGCCCAAAAAGCCATGCATTCCCAGGGCATCGACGCGCTGTTTTTCACGACCGAAGCCGAAATGCGTTATTTCACCGGGTTCCGGACCCTGTTCTGGCAGAGCCCCACGCGGCCCTGGTTCCTCGTGGTGCCGGTAAACGGCAAGCCGATTGCGGTCATTCCGCAGATCGGCGCGCACCTGATGGCAAGTACCTGGATTGACGATATCCGGGTATTTTCCGCCCCGCACCCCGTCGATGACGGCATCGCCCTGCTCGCGGACACCCTCAAGGGC
>MDSZ01128318.1_pt1 | contig 14020 bp, 14 predicted proteins | sample 811201 | NCBI WGS metagenome assembly MDSZ01 (sample SAMN05326647, study PRJNA326480) | marine metagenome | isolation source: seawater | place: Indian Ocean: North | collected 2010
AAGGGCTCCACTTCGGTGGAGCTTTTTTGTTGCCAAATTTCTCAATCGCGATCAAGAACAAGACCGAGAGTTCGCTGTCAGTGCAGCAACGTTGACGACAGGTTCCTGTCAAATCGCTCGGTGCATCTGCGCTGTGACTGTTGGATCAAACGGCGATCGTGAGTCCTTGAATCACACTCAATCACCCACCATCTGCGATTAGCGGTTGTTGAAATCTTCGTGTCAAGCGATGGCAACAGGATCTGAGGATTGATTGCACGACTCGGAGGACATTCACGGCCCTCGGCAACATTGTCGGCCCTTTGATCCAGACACGCCAAGGACGTGCTTCCGGTCACATCGGAAACTATCGGGTGGTTGTTGCTGCTGCCGTGTCTCTGCATCCCTTTGAAGCGATCGTGATCGGCTCGGGAGCAACCGGTGGTGTTGCCGCGATGACCTTGGCCGAAGCCGGCGTGAGGGTGCTGGTGGTGGAGGCAGGACCGGACTTATCTGCGATGGAGGCCTTGGGAGGTGAACCCGCCAACAGCCTTCGCCGTGCGGAGGGGTTACTCAGCGGACGCCATCGCGTCCAGGCCCAACATCCGGGGTATTGGAAACAGAATCCTGCGCTCTACGCCGATGAGCGTGCTTTTCCTTATGAGACGCCGGAGGATCAACCCTTCCTGTGGACCCAGGGCCGACAGGTTGGAGGACGCAGCCTCACCTGGGGAGGCATCACGCTTCGGCTATCGGACTACGAATTCAAGGCAGCCGATGACGATGGATATGGCCAGAACTGGCCGATCAACCACAACGATCTGGATCCTCACTACACCGCCCTCGAACGGCTTCTGAAAGTGCGTGGAAACCGCGACGGCCTCAGTCATCTTCCCGATGGACAACTGGAGCCTGCGCTGCCCTTGATGCCAGAGGAGTCGCAGTTCCGCGACGCCTTGCATCGGGAACGCGGTCTGACCTTGATCCACTCCCGGGGCTTTGAAGCCCATCAGCCTTCAATCACAACACCCTGGCCGCGATCGAGCAGCAATGGCTCCAGCCTGCGTCGCGCGCTGGACACAGGGAATGTCGAAATCCTCAGCAATTGTGTGGCCGAGAGGCTGGAACTGCATCCAGGCCGGCAGCGAGCACGGTCGGTCGTGGTGGTGAACCGTGCAACGCATGAGCGACAACGTCTGGACTGCGAGCTGGTGGTGGTCTGCGCTTCCACCATCGCCAGCCTTCGCCTGCTGCTGCAGTCGGAAGAACAGAACAACGGGCCAGGGGGATTCATCGATCCCTCCGGACAACTGGGCAAGGGGCTGATGGACCACGTGTCCTGCTGCCGCTTCTTCTCAATCGCCAGTCAGACGGGGCGGCAGGCGATGCAACAGCGCGACCCCACCACCACCCTGTCGGGGGCAGGCAGTTTCTTCCTGCCCTTCGGGAACGCACCTGAACGACGCGCCAACGCATCCTTTCTGCGGGGCTATGGGCTGTGGGGCGCGATCAACCGCTTTGACCCACCCTGGTGGCTCAAACGCCATCCGGATCACCGACTGGGTTTCCTCATCGGCCATGGGGAAGTTCTGGCAGATGCGCGCAACAACGTGCGCCTTTCAGAGCAATGCGATCCCCTCGGAATCCCCATGCCCTTGATTCGCTGCCGATGGGGCAAAAACGAGCACGCCATGGTGCGCGACATGCAGCGCACGATCCAAGACTGCATTGCTGTGGCAGGGGGCACAGCTGCGTCGCTACCCGACCTGGTGCATCTCCCCCTGGTCGAGCCGATCGTGCGGAGTGCTGCGGCCGTTCAGAAGGATGCGCCTCCCCCTGGGTACTACATCCACGAAGTGGGTGGAGCTGCGATGGGGAATCACGAAGACACCAGTGTGGTGGACCGCTGGAATCGCCTCTGGCGCTGTCCCAATGTCCTGGTGGTGGATGGGGCCTGCTGGCCTAGCTCAGGCTGGCAGAGCCCGACACTGACCATGATGGCGATCACACGACGGGCCTGTCAGGACGCCGTCAGGCCTGCTAGCGGCTGAACAGGTCGTCGAGATAACGCTCGGTCACAGCGCGGTCCGAGCAGCCGTTCTGGAAGAGGAACTGCGCCAACGCAGAGCTCATCACCTGGTATTGATCCCAGTTGGGGTTGGACCCAATGAAGTCTTTCAGGCCCCGATACAGCACCTCAGGAATTTCAGCTTCAAGGCTGACAAAGGGCGCATCAACCTCCGTGGAAGGCACCGCTTGGGAGTCCATGCATCGTTCGAGGTGATTGCGATCCATCCGGTGCGTTGGGCCTCGTGTTCATCAACAGGGAGCCACAAAACCATGGCGCTCGTCAAAGGCAGGCTCCAGATGCGACCAAATGCACATCTCATTTGAGACTCGCTTCAGCGCAGGAAGCTTGTGGGGTGACATGGGTCGATGACCTCGAAATTGAAAACGTCCGTCCCACTGTCAAGTCGCAAATATCACCAGATCGCAAACCCACAAGCGCACACGCGAGAACAGGGATTCAGGCGATCAACCGTGGAAAACCCTGGCAAACCTGTGGAAAAGGCCTTGGGTTCTCCACAAAACGCACTTTTGATTAGTCACGCTTATCTTAAAAAGTCTCATGCGACGCACGCAAGATAGAGACACCTGAGCACGTCAACACCACCCAATTGCTTCAGGTTTAAGGCTGAGTTGTGTTGTCTTGTGACTGAACATTGCGCAGGGTGGCTGGACCAAGGGGGTGCTCAGCGTGCGGGTATGGATGATGACCGTGGCTGTGATCGTGGGTAGGGCTGTGATCCGTCCCATGGCTGTGGTCATGGGGATGGTGATGGCCGCCGCCGAGCGGAATTGGCACCCCATCCGGTGAACAGGCCCCAGTGCATTCCCGCTCGCAGAGATCACAGGACTCGGTGAGTCCCTCCACATGGTGATGGTGACTGGACTGCTCCAGACCAACTTCCTGCTCAAACCCCAGCACCTGGGCTCGGTACTTGCACAGAGAACAGTTCATTGCCGCTTCCCCGCCCAGCACCTCTTGCACCCGTTCAACAAAGGTGTCGAGGACATGGTCGTGATCCCCCAAGTACGACGCATGAAGGAATTCCAACTCGGGATGATCGTCAGCAACCCGTTCGGTGTGCTGACGAATGCGGCTCACGAGCACCCCTGAAAAGAGGAAGTAAGGGAACACCACGATTCGCTTGAATCCCAGCTTCACCACATGGCGAAGCCCAGGTTCCACCAGTGGGAAGGTGACACCGGAATAGACCGTTTCACCCCAGCCGAATCCGAACCCCTCCACCAACATCCGCGTCACCTTGGACACGTTGGAGTTGGCATCAGGATCTGAGGAGCCCCGACCAACCACCACCAGCAAGGTGTCGGACAGCGGCACCTCCGGGGCCTGAGCCAAGGCCTCACGGATACGAGCCCCTGCAGCCGCGATCATCAGGCGATCGACACCCAGCTCGCGCCCGTATTCAATCTTCAGACCCGTTTCAGCGCTGTAGGTGTTGAGCACCGAAGGAATGTCGTTCTTGGCATGCCCGGCCGCGAAAAGCATGGCGGGAATCGCCAGCACTTTTTCCACGCCCTGCGCTCGCAAGTTCTCAAGACCATCACGCAGGATGGGCTGGGCGAATTCAAGGAATCCGTAGTCCACCGGGAACCCTGTTAGCCGCTGTTTGAGGCCAACCGCCAGACCCTCAAACTCCTCGACCGCCAGACGATTGCGACTGCCGTGACCACAGATCAGAACACCATGCTTCGGTGCATCAGGAACATCGATCTGCAGCGCCACACCCGGTATGCCTCTCCCTTGAACTTATTCGGCGCTGGAAAGGAACAGCAGCGATGAATCCGCAGGCCCGCGATGCCAAGTCCCTCGGATGCCTGAGCCCCGGGCCAGAGCTGTTGCCACCACTGATGCGTCAACCGCTGGGTGGGACTCCACTAAGGGTGCGATCGGGAGGCACATCAAGCCGTTGCGCGGCTGATCAGCACTGGACGCTGGATCTGCGGCGCCATCAGCAGTTCCGCTACATCCACGCAACGCAGGAGGTGGAATTCGGTACGGGCCTCTCCATGGCCGCACTACTGAGGCAGCTGCAGGCTTTCGATCGCGCCATCCCGATCGGTCTCTCCGGCCTGCCCGGCAGCGGCTTTGTGCTGACTGGCGGCATGGGTCCACTCAGCCGAACGCAAGGGTTGGCGATCGACCACATCACAAAGGTGGAAGGGGTTTGGGGATCAGGAGCTTCGTTCACGCTTAATGCCGAGCAAGCTCAGCTCGAACCCTCAAACGCAGCTGCTTGGCGGGGCCTGCTGGGTGCAGCTCCCTTTCTCGCGGTGGTCACCAAACTGCGGCTGCGCACCCATGCCGTTTCCGAGCTGAGGCTGCGCAGGGGTTGGATCAACCCATCGGAATTGCCAGCCGTCATCGCCTTGGCAGAACAGTGGCCCGAGAGCTGCAGCCTGCAATGGACCTGGGGCGAGATGCTGGAGATCTACGCCGTGGACTGCAGTCCACCATCAACACCTAGCCCAAGCTTGCAAGCGCTGGATCCCTTTTTGAAAGCTTGCTCGGGCGGCGGGGTGCAGCAGGTCCGCAATCAGTTGGACCTGCCTGCCTTCGGCCAGTACGGAATGCAGACAACAACCAATGCGGCACCCTCTGGGTCCACCCGTTCTCATAGCGAGGTGCTGGGGCGTCTTGGGCCTGTCTTGACGGATCAAGCCGAAGCCCTGATTGAACAGCTGGAGCGGCACATGCGCCAACGCCCACACCCGGCTTGCCGGATCAGTGCCCAGCAACTCGGAGGAGCCACCGCACGCATCGATCCGGACCGCACTGCCTTCGTGCATCGGGATGCCCAGTGGAAGCCGTGGATCACAGCGAGCTGGACGCCGGGTGATGTGGAGGGTCGCTGGCGCAGCCTCGCCTGGATGGAGCGCGTCAATGATGATCTGCGCGCAAGCTGTCCTGGAGTGCACCTCGCGCAGCTCCATGACCACCTACGGGGTCATCAACAAGAGCTCAGCGAAGCCTTCGGCAGCTGGCTGCCGGAGCTGCGTCATTTGAAATCGAACCTGGACCCCGAAGCGAAGCTGCCACCGCTTTGACGTACGGTCCCACCAATCAATGCATTCCTGATGGCCCCAGGATCCGTGCCAAGACAGTTGAACATCGGTTTCGGCAATCCCAGCAAAGATCTGCTGTCAGGCCTGGTCGTGGCCTTCGCCATGATTCCCGAGGCGATCGCCTTCTCTGGCATCGCCGGGGTTGAACCGGAGGTTGGACTGTTCGGCGCCTTTCTGCTGTCGATCACCATCGCCTTTGTGGGTGGACGGTCGGCCATGATCACCTCCGCCACGGGCTCCACGGCTCTTCTGATGACGGGCCTGGTGGCCACCGGCGAGGCCCGCGGTCCTGGCCTTGGATTGACCTATCTCCTGGTGGCTGGCGTCGTGACCGGCATCCTTCAGATCCTCTGGGGCTGGATGCGACTGGCCTATCAGATGCGCTTTGTGCCGCTGGGTGTGTTGAGCGGATTCGTGAACGCGCTGGCCCTACTGATTTTCCAAGCGCAATTGCCTGAACTCGGGATCAATCTGCATTTCGGGGAAGCCAAAGCCGCTGGTGATGCCCATGAGGTGATCCTCAGTGGAGTGCAGCTCCCGATCATCTGGGGACTGGTTCTGCTGGGTCTGGTCATCATTTATGGCCTGCCCCGTTTAACGCGGGTGGTGCCGTCTCAGCTGGTGGCGATTGTCGTGCTGACGACAATCTCCATGGTCTTCAATTTGGCGGAAACCTACGGAATCCCAACCGTCAGTGGCCTCGGTGATCTGCCCAGGGGACTGCCGATACCGAGCTGGCCCTTCGGTTCACCTGAAGACCTGAAGGTGCCCTTCAACCTGGAAACCCTCGGCATCGTGTTGCCCACAGCCTTGGCCATTTCACTGGTGGGACTGATGGAAACTTTCCTCACCCAAGACATCTTGGATGACCGCACCGACAGTAATTCCAATAAAAACGTGGAGGCACGGGGTCAAGGCATCGCCAACATCGTGTCGTCACTGTTCGGTGGCATGGCCGGCTGTGCCTTGGTGGGTCAGTCGGTGATGAACATCGACAACGGTGGACGCACACGCCTCTCGACCCTGTTTTCAGGCATCAGCCTGCTGGCGATGATCCTGCTGTTTGAACCCTTGCTGAAGCAGATTCCCATGGCGGCCCTGGTGGCTGTGATGATCAGCATCGCTGTCAGCACGGCCGATGTCGCTGGTCTGAAGCGGATTCGATCGATCCCCAAGAGCGACACGGCTGTGATGCTGATGACCTTCGCGGTCACCATGCTGACCACCCCCCACAACCTGGCCCTTGGCGTGATCGCCGGTGTGGCCCTGGCAGGGATCCTGTTCAGCCGCAAGGTGGCCAAGGTGATCCGCGTGGAAGCGGTGGATGTCACACCCAACCTGCGCCGTTACGTGGTGACCGGTCAGCTGTTCTTCGTCAGCAAGATCTATTTCATGCAGGGATTCGACGTGCATGACCACCCCGGTCAGATCACGATTGACATGTCCGGTGCTCACATCTGGGACCAAAGCGGCGTCGGCGCCCTCAATCAACTGATCCGCAAACTTCAGCAGGGCGGATCGCAGGTGGAGGTAGTTGGTCTCAACAAAGAGAGCCTGGATCTGTTCGAAAGAATCGGCAGCCAGCCCGAGGGGGCTCACGGCTAAGTCTCTCCAGAGGCTTCAACGGCTGTTGTCGAGCAAACCGATACAAGCGGAAAAATCGTTACGCATCCCACTGAGGCGCTGGCGGATCTGCTGATCACTCGTCTGCTCCTGCAGATACAGCTCGGTGACATCGTTGCCGATGCTCATCACCAGGCACAGGGTTTGCAGATCATCCGTTTCAACGGCTCGTTGCTTGGCTCCTTCGAGGATCACGCTGAGCAGCGCCATCTTGTTGTTGTAAGCCTCGCGATCACTCACCTGCCAAGCAGACACAGGCGCTGAGATGCTCACCATCGCCATCACCAATGCGGGGATGGATCCCAGCAGGCGATGGAACATTACGGTGCGACTGATTAACAATGAGCTGAACCTAGAGAGTTTCGAGAACGTCGGCAGAAAGTGACATCAACCCGTCCGAAGCTCTGACAGGATTGCGGCTCGATGTTCACTGTCATGACAGCGCGACGACCGGTGATCTCTCTGCTGAGCGCGGTGCTCGCCCTCGGTGGTTGCGCGACGCTCGGGGAAGGCGGCGCCTCACGTCTCGACCAGATCCGCAACCGTGGAGAACTGCGCTGCGGCGTCAGCGGCAAGATCCCAGGATTCAGCTTTTTGCAACGCGATGGACGCTACGCCGGGCTCGATGTGGATCTGTGCAAGGCCTTCGCTGCCGCATTCGTCGGCGATGGTGACAAGGTTCAGTACCGGCCGCTGACGGCACCGGAACGCTTCACCGCCCTGCGCACCGGAGAAATCGATCTGTTGTCGCGCAACACCACCTTCAACCTCAGCCGTGATGCGGCCGGTGGCAATGGCGTCAGCTTCGCTCCGGTGGTGTTCCATGACGGCCAGGGGCTCCTGGTTCGTCGCGACAGCGGCATCCGCAGCCTTGAGGATCTGGGTGGACAGACCATTTGTGTGGGCTCCGGCACCACCACTGAGCAGAACCTCAACGATGCCTTTCAAGCGCGGGGACTGCCCTACACCCCGATCAAATATCAAGACCTGAATCAGGTCGTGGCGGGCTACCTGCAGGGTCGATGCCGCGCGTTCACCTCGGATCGATCCCAGCTGGCTTCGGCCCGCTCCGGCTTCGAACGTCCCGACGATCATGTGATTCTTCCCGACGTGCTGAGCAAGGAGCCCCTGGCTCCTTGCTCATCCGGAGGCGATCAACGCCTTGCCGATGCCATGCGCTGGGTGGTGTTTGGCCTGATCACGGCGGAGGAGATGGGAATTACCCAGGCCAATGTGGATGCGAAGCGGGAGGAGGCCACCAACAATCCTGATCTCACCCGAGTCAGGCGTTTCCTCGGGGTGGAAGGGAATCTGGGCAGCAAACTCGGCCTCCCCGACGACTTCATGGTGGAAGTGATCCGCAGCACAGGGAATTACGGGGAGATCTACAACCGACATCTCGGTCCCGACAGTGTGGTGCCGATTCCGCGCGGTCTCAACAATCTGTCCAGCCAGGGCGGTGTGTTGACAGCCCCTCCCTTCCAATGAAGCTGCGTCGCTCCACCTGGTTCCAGATTCTGCTGACAATCGCGGTGCTCACCGTGGTGGGAATCCTGGTGAACAACCTGTCTGTGAATCTAATTAGGACAGGGCTCGGCCTCAGTTTTCGCTGGCTCTGGCGCCCGGCAGGGTTCGCTTTGGGCGAACACCCATTGCCCTATCAACCCGGCGACAGCACCGCCTGGGCTCTGGTGATGGGCTGGCTGAACAGCCTGCGTGTCATCGCCTGCAGCATGGTGCTGGCCACCGTCCTAGGGGTCAGCGCTGGTGCAGCACGGCGCAGCCTTCATCCACTGTTGCGCAGGCTCGCGGCGGTCTATGTGGGTGTGATCCGCCAGATCCCACTGTTGCTGCAGCTTCTCTTCTGGTATTTCGTGGCCTTCCTGGGCCTTCCCTCAGAACCTCTGGCCCCCCTTGGAGCCCTGATCCGTCTGTCGAATCAGGGCATTGGCATCCTTGGGCTCAACCTGAGCGTGGAATTCGCCGCCGTGCTCGTCGGTTTGAGCGTATTCACTGGGTCGGCCATCGCCGAAATCGTGCGTGGTGGTCTGGATGCGGTTCCGTCGGGTCAATGGGAAGCCTTCCGCTGCCTGGGCCTGAGCGAGAGCGTGGGCATGCGCAAGGTGGTGCTGCCCCAGGCCTTACCGGCCATCCTTCCGGCCCTGGGCAGTCAGTATCTGAATCTCGCCAAGAACAGCACCCTGGCCATCGCGGTGGGATATGCCGATCTGTATGCCGTCAGCGACACCGCCATCACCCAGACGGGGAGAGCCATCGAAGGTTTTTTGATCCTGCTGCTCAGTTTTCTGATGCTGAACCTGCTGATCAACGCAGGCATGCAGATCCTCAACCGAATCGTGATGGTTCCAGGCCAACGGACGTAACATCCGCGCACCTTCCCGCTCTCCATGAACTCTCGACGCATCGCAGCGGTGCTGCTGCTCGTCGCCGCAGTAGCCGCACTGCTGCTGCCCTTTGCCTCAGCCACGCTGCTGACGATCGGAATCGGCGGCATCGCTTTCGCAGCAGGCATGGGCCAGCTGCTGAGGCTCGGCGACGTCAACGGTGCTCAAGAAAAGCTGTTCCGCGTGCTGTCTGCGCTGCTGTACATCGGTGGTTCGATCTTCATCCTGATCGACCCGATCGACAGCGAAATCAGCCTCACACTGTTCGCAGGGGTGCTGCTGCTGGTGGAAGGCGTGATGGAACTAGCCTCCGGAGCCGCGGCGTCCGGCCCTGCTTCCGGACTGATCGTGGTAGATGGAATCCTCACGGCACTGTTCGGAGTGCTGCTGGTCGTGGAATGGCCTTCCGACAGCCTGTGGGCCCTCGGGACCCTCTTTGGTGCAGCCTTATTCCTATCTGCGCTGAACTTGTTCCGCGCTCCGGCTGAACAATCCGGCAGCTGATGGCGCAACGCCGAAACGCCAGACGCCGGCGCCTGTGGCAACCCAGGAGTCATCCGCTGGAAACAGCCCTCAGCTTGGTGATCCTGGTTCTGATTGCCTGGGTGGTCTGGTCCACAGGAGCCTGGCTGTTCACTGCCGCTGACTGGTCAGTGGTGAGCGAGAACCTGCCCCTTTTTGCGGTGGGCAGCTACCCAGCTGAGCAGCGCTGGCGCCCCATGCTCTGGCTTCTGCTGCTTGGGGCGATCACCGTTGCCACGCTGCTGCAACCAGTTGCTCATTCGCCCTGGAAGTTCAGCGGCCAAACCTTGTCATTGGCATGGCTGGCGATGCTGCCGATCGGCTGGCTGCTGCTCTCAGGTGGATTCGGCCTACCGCCTGTGAGTTCTCGGGACTGGGGAGGGCTCACACTCACCCTGATGCTGACCGGTGCCAGCGGTCTGCTTGCAGTTCCTCTGGGCATTCTTCTGGCCTTGGGACGCCGCAGTCATCTGGCACTGCCCCGTGTACTCAGCCGCCTTTACATCGATGGCCTGCGGGCTGTGCCATTGATTGCCGTTCTGTTCTTTGGTCAGCTGCTGTTGCCGCTCTTCTTACCCGTGGAGATCGAAATCAACCGGGTGCTGCGTGCCGTGATCGCTTTTGCCCTGTTCGCAGCTGCCTACGTGGCAGAAGACGTGCGCGGTGGTCTCCAGGCCATTCCTCACACCCAGACCGAAGCCGCACAGGCCTTAGGCCTCAGTCCATGGCAAACCCAGCGCTTGGTGGTGCTACCCCAGGCCTTGCGCATCGCTGTGCCTGCCCTGACCAACCAGGCCATCGGCCTGCTGCAAAACACCAGCCTGATGGCGATTCTGGGCCTCGTCGAGCTGCTGGGCATCAGCCGCAGCTTGATGGCCAACCCTGAATACATCGGCCGGTATTTGGAGACTTACGTCTGGCTGGGCGGCCTCTATTGGTTGATCTGCAGCGTGATGGCCTTGCTGGCCAGACAACTGGAAGTCAAGACCGCCTCACCCTCCACCCCAGCCGAGCATTCATGACTGTCGCCGTTCGCGCCGATTCCATCACCAAGAGCTTCCAGCACGGGCAACGCGCCCTGGATGCCGTGACCCTTGAGGTGGAGCACGGCGAAGTGCTGGTGGTGATGGGGCCATCGGGTTCCGGCAAAAGCACCTTGATCCGCACCTTCAACGGTCTGGAGGCGATCGATGGTGGACAGTTGGAGGTGGTGGGGCTGAGCCTGGATGCGGAGCAAGATGAACGCCAGATCCGGCGCATCCGGCGGCGCGTTGGCATGGTGTTTCAGCAGTTCAATCTCTTCCCACACCTGACGATCCTCGACAACATCACCCTCGCGCCAAGACGGGTGAACCAGTTGCCCCGAATCGCTGCCGAAGAGCGCGCTCATGGCCTGCTGGCCCAGATGGGAATTGCAGATCAGGCGAACAAATACCCTGCGCAACTCAGTGGTGGCCAACAACAACGGGTGGCGATCGCTAGAGCCCTGGCGATGGACCCTGAGCTGATGCTGTTTGATGAGCCGACCAGCGCCCTCGACCCGGAACGCGTCAAAGAAGTGCTGGATGCGATGCGCCAGCTGGCATCCGATGGCATGACGATGGTGATCGTGACCCATGAATTGGGGTTCGCCCGTGAGGTGGCCGACCGGGTGTTGTTCATGGATGCCGGCCGTGTGATCGAGCTCAGCGATGCCAACAGCTTTTTCACGCAAGCCAAGGAAGAACGCAGCCGGCGCTTCCTCAATCAGATGGCCCATTGAGCGCCTCGCGTCTTCAATCCTCAACAATCCATCGCGACGATGCCGTGACGCTCCTTTCCACTGCTCCTAACGTTCGAAACACGCAACGCCCCCATGAAGAAGTCATGGAATGGACCGCTATCGAATGAAATCGATCCTGTGGTGTCGACCTGGTGGAGAGACCGTGTGTCGTTCCTGATTAAGGAAGGTCGCAAGCGAGACGCTGCAGGCCTTTATTTGGAGTTCTGCTTCCCTGGAAGCCGAGCGATTGAGCTCGCTGCCCATCCGCATCAGTGACAGGCCATGGACCAGAGACAACAGGTCCAGCAGCTTTGCGAAGACCACGCTGAAGCGCTCCAGCAACTCGCTTGCGACGTGGCCAATCGCCCACAGTGGGACTTGAATCTGCCCGTCGCCGTAATCGATGCCCGCACCGAGCGGCGATCCTTTCATGTCACTGGGGTCGGCAGCGTCGGCAATGTGGTGCGGGTCTCCACGACCATTGATCACCCCTTGATGCGGCAACTCTTCAAATTGGTGGAATCCAGCAGCGATGACGCTGCCGTGGACACCATGCGCAAGGATCCGGACATCGGCGAGGAGTTCGCGACTGTTTTTGAGATGTATCGCGACGAACGCCGCGGTGGGGCTCCCTTGTGGAGCGCCACGGACGCAGCCTCATTCGTGGTGAAATCCAAGGAGGCATATGACGACCGCGAGCTGGCCATTGTTGCGCTGCTGCCCGGCGATCCCCATGCTGTGGTGACGTTCGGTGTTCCGCTCAGCTATTACGGTGCCGAATCGACCTAATTGCCACGTAGACGGGCCAACGCCTGCTCAGCGGCCGCCAGTTCCCGTTCCGTTTGTAACCAGCGTTCATTGCCGAGCGGCAGGGTGGCCACCTGATCGGCCAGCTCGAACTGAAGCAACTGGCAACGCTCCGAAAGGGCGTTGCTGAGTTGAAGTTGATGCTGCGGAATCAGACAGCTAGGAGCGGCGACACCCAAACCATCTCCTCCAACAAGGACGATTACAACTTTGGCACATCACCCAGGCTTTTCTAAAATGGATGTCCTGGAAGGTCTGCGGTGCTGAACCTCCTCTGGGAGATGGGTCCCTGCCTCATCGGCGGCGCCTTCATCGGCCGCTGGCGACCCCAGTGGATTGCACCTCTAGCCACACCACTGGTGCGCTTCGGCGTGCCAGTCAGTCTGATGGGCCTGTTGCTGCATGGCGGCCTGAACGGCTCACTGCTGGGCATGGCGATGGTGGCCGTCACAGTGATCGCGGTGATGCTCACCCTGCTGCGGTTGGCGACACCCTTCTCAGTAGCCCTGACCCATCCCGAATTACAGCTCGGCAGCTGCATTGGCAACACGGCGTACTTCGGCATCCCAGCCGCACTGGCACTGCTGCCGTCTGACGCCTTACCCATCAGCATTGGCTACGACTTCGGCGCCACGCTGCTGGCCTGGGGGCTCGGCCCTCTCTGGCTCACCCGCAAGCCAGCGTCCAGCAACCCAGACCGCAGGTGGCGAAACCTGCTCGGACACCTCAGTGCCAGCCCAGCCACTCGCGGGCTGATCGGCGCGTTGATCGTGATGGTCACCCCTTGGCACCTGGCGATCAGCGATGCACTGTGGCTGCCCTCACGAGCCGTGATCGTGCTGGCCTTGGCCGTGGTAGGCATGCGTCTAGGAAGCATTGCCTCAAAGAACGCCCCGAGCCTCGACGTGAGCCTCACCACGCCGCTGATTTGCAAACTGCTGCTGTTTCCAGCGCTCATGCTGTTGATCAGCCTGGCGCTTCCACTTCCTGGCGTTGCACGCCAGGCACTTGTGCTTCAGGCAGCCGCTCCCACGGCGATTTCGGTGTTGCTGATGGCGGAGTCGGAGCACGTGAACGTGGCAGCACCGGCGCAACTGATCCTGCGCAGCACTGTGTTGGCGTTGATCAGCGTGCCGCTCTGGAGCCTGCTGATTCGTCCGCTTGGCGGAACACCCGGAATGTGAGATTCAAACGCGGTTCGCACACCCGCTTGCGAATCGGTAATCCATGCATCCACTGCTGCTGACAGCAGCTATCCATCAGCAGCAGATCGCCATTCGCCAGGGGGAGATCGTGGCGACAGCCACTCACGCGGTGGCGAAATTGCAGATCACGGGTTGCGCCGAGCGACAAGGACGCAATCGGAAAGTCATCATCAATTTCAGGCTCATCATCCGCATGCCAGCCCATGCGGTCTTCACCGTTGCGATAGAGATTGAACAGACAGCCGTTGAAGGGAGCTGAACAGCGCTGACTCACTTGCTCAAGCAGGGGCTTGAACCATGCCGGCCAGCCTTCACCACGATGCAGCGCTCCGCTGTAACGGTAAGCCACATTGTGATCAGCCAGAAACGCTGTGAGCCGGGGCACCCGGTGCCAACGCCCGTAGACACGCACTTGAGGCTGATCCCATGGGATTTGCTGCACACAACGATCCATCCACGTACGGCTGGTGGCGGGATTCAGCCAGGTGCGCTGATGCGTCCAGTTGATGGACTCAGCAGCATCGTCATTGAGCATGCCGACCACTCCCGTCGCGTCGGGCACTCTC
>MDSZ01247928.1_pt1 | contig 14019 bp, 15 predicted proteins | sample 811201 | NCBI WGS metagenome assembly MDSZ01 (sample SAMN05326647, study PRJNA326480) | marine metagenome | isolation source: seawater | place: Indian Ocean: North | collected 2010
GCTCTGGTTCTGGCTCTGGTTCTGGTTCTGGTTCTGGTTCTGGCTCTGGTTCTGGCTCTGGTTTTATTTCAGGAGGGGTTGATACAACTTCTTCAGTTTTTGCAACTTCTGACTCTGCAACCTCATTTTCCTTTGGTTTAGGCGTAACCACACCCGTCGCTACTAAGATTGCTCCAATACCAATAACGATAATAAAGTCCATAGAATCACTATATTTTATTTAGTTTTAAATTCTATAATATTATTAAAGTAATATGTACGATTTGGGGTGTTGTGGATATTTAAGTTTTAAATGCCAGTAAATGATGTTTTATACTTTCAGATAAAGCTAATAAATCATAACCACCCTCTAAAAAGGAAATCACTCTACCTTTAGAATGTATATTTGCTAATTCTATAATACGCTTTGTAACTTCATAAAAATCTTCTGATTCTAAATTAATATTAGCCAAAGGATCTCTGAAATGAGCGTCAAAACCAGCTGATATAAGGATAATTTCAGGTTTGAATTTATCTATTGGTTTTAGAATTTTTTGATCGAATATTTTTAAAAATTCTTTTCCTTTAGTCCCTGTTTTTAGAGGAGCGTTAAAAATATTCCCTACACCTCTTTCTTCCTCAGAACCTGTTCCTGGAAATAAAGGAAATTCATGTGAAGATGCGTATAATACCGTTTCATCTTTAAAAAAAATTTCTTGTGTTCCGTTTCCGTGATGCACATCAAAATCAATTATGGCCATTCTATTTACTTGATATTTGCTTTGTAAATATTTTGCGGTAACAGCTATATTATTTAGAAAGCAAAAACCCATAGCTTTATTTCTCTCTGCATGATGTCCTGGAGGTCTAATTGCGCAAAAAGATCTCTCATTTTTTTTCATTAAAATGTCTGCTGCAGCTATTCCAGCGCCACAAGATCTTAGAATTGCTTTTTTACTATTGGGACAAAGCATAGTATCTGCATAAGGTTCTTTTTCTACTCCAATTAAACCTGAATTAGGTATATTGGAAAATATTTTTTCAACATACTTTTTTGGGTGCACCAAAGAAATTGTTTCAATATTAGATAGAGGTGCATCTTTAAACTCAATTTTAAATTCTGATATCTTTTCTATTGACGCTAGAATACTCTCTATTCTTTCTTTTCTTTCTGGATGATTAAATCCATTGTTTTTAAGTAAGCAATCATGATGACTGTAAACTATCATTGCAAAAATTTGTTTAAAGACAGGCTAGCTAATTCTGAAGAAGTACCGTTTATTTTTAATTTATCAAGTATTATTTGCACGTTTTCAATTTGAGATTTAATTTTATCTGTATCTTCTAAAAAATTGCTTACATATTTAAAAATATTCTTTGAATTACAATCTGATTGAAGCAACTCTGGTATTACTTCTTTATTAGCAGCAAAATTAATTATGTTTGCATATTTTGTTTTAACAAGGCTTTTAACGATTAAAAAATTTATTAGACCCATCTTATAAATTATTATTGATGGTATTCTTGCGTTACAAATTTCTAATGAAACTGTTCCAGATTTAGCCACAGCAAATACCGATTTTTGTAAAATATGTGATTTAATTTCATTATCGCTAACTACTTCACAATTAGTGATATCGCTATCGTTTACAAATGCTTGCATTAAATTAGAGTATTCTTTTGTAGAATGAAAAACGTAAGTCATATCTGTATATTTCTCATTCATTAATTTAATGAAATTTAATAATATCGGCATTAAAGTAATTATTTCTGATTTTCTGCTACCAGCAAATATTGAAATCAACGCTTTATTTTTGCCAATAATTTGATTTATATCAATTTTGCTTCTTTCTTTATTTTGTAATAAAGGATGTCCGACAAATTCACAACTTACATTTTCTTTTTCAAAATATTTTTTTTCAAAACTAAATAAAAGCAATATATGATCAATAAACTTTTTAATTTTTTTAACTCTGTTTTTTCTCCAGATCCAAACTTGTGGGGCCACATAATGAATAGTTTTAATTTTAGGGTTCATTTTTTTAACTTTTTCGGCAACCCGTAAAGTAAAATCGGGGCTATCTACAGTAAATAAAATGTCAGGTTTATATTTTAAAACAGATTCTACAGTTTGATTAATTTTTTTGTTTATCTTAAACAAATTTAAAAAAACATTTGTAAATCCTAAATAAGTAATTTCTTTTAAATCGTAAATAGACTTAATTCCTAAAGATTTAAGATTTTCACCACCCACGCTTAAATAATCAACTTTTGGATTAATCTTTTTAAGGTCAATAATTACTTTTGAAGCTAATTTATCTCCTGAGGCCTCACCCGTTAATATGAATACTTTTTTCATTTCCAAATTTTATTTAAGGTTTCTTCTCTTTGACAACTTTTTTTATACATTAAATATCTTATAAAATTTTTTTCATAATAATCTTGATGATAGGTTTCGGCTTCATAAAATTCTTCAAATTTTTTTACATATGTGACCACTTTTTTGTTAAATTTTTTTTCTATATTACCTATAGAGTCTTTTATTATTTTTTTTTGTATATCTGTCTCAAAAAAAACTACAGATTTATAACTCTCTCCTTTGTCACAAAATTGACCATTAGCGTCAAATGGATCTATATTAATCCAATAAACATCTAAGAGATTTTGAAAATTAATTATAGTAGGGTTGTATGTAATTTCTAAGGTTTCGTAATGTCCTGTAGTATTTTTGACTACATCTTCGTATTTAGGGTTTTTAATATGGCCACCTGAATAACCAGAAATTGTGTTAATTACTCCTTCAACTTGATCAAAGGACTCTTCCATGCACCAAAAACACCCTCCGGCAAAATAAACTTTACGGTTATTATCAGCATATAGTTTTGTGAATATTGTTAAAAAAATTATTAGAATACAAATTTTTTTCAATTAAACATTCTCCAAAGTTCTCCTTTATCAGATAACATATATAGTTCTCCTGTTTCCTTTTGTAATTTTATATCTCTTATTCTGCCTATTATACCCTTGAAAATGATTTCTTCGCTCAAAAATTTTTTTTTCTTAAATTTAATTTTTCTTAGTGATTGATCTTTAAGAGAGGCAACTAATGCATCTCCATTCCATTTATTAAATGCATCACCTTTATAAATCAACATTGCGCTAACTGCGATTGATGGTACCCAATATTTAATAGCTTTTGTAAAACCTGGTTTCCATTTAGGCCCTATCTTGGTTCCTGAATAATTTGTTCCGCCCCACCCCAAAATTTTCCATCCATAATTTTCTCCGTAGTTAACTGTACCCAGCCAGTCACCTCCTCTTGCGCCATGATTGGTCATATAAATTTCATTGTCATAAGGGGATAAGGCAAGACCTTGTGGATTTCTTAATCCAATTTGATAAATTTCAGGTAACCAGTCTTTTTTATCTTTAAATTTAGGATTATCTGATGGAATTGAACCATCTAAATTAATTCTAATTATACTTCCAGGGTGCTTTGTTGGATCTTGAGCAATCATTCCCTTGCCTCGTTCGCCTGCGGTTATATAAAGATGATTTTCCTTTATCACTAGTCTTGAACCAAAATGATAACCAGACTCTATCGGAGGTTCAGCACGAAAAATATTTTGAAATTCGATTTTTCTCTTATTAAATAAACCTTTAGCAACTGAAGTGCTTGATTTTCGGTTACCTCTATTTTCTGAATATGAAATAAAAATTTGTCCTCGGTTGTATAAAACGTCTAGTAAACCACCTTGGCCATCTTCTAATATTGAAAGATTATGTTTGATCTCTAAAACTTTTTTATCTGTCAAGTTTAAAGTATATAATCTACCTGATTTTTCCGTAAATATTATATTATTTCTATCAACGAAACTTAAGCTCCAAGGTTTATCGAGAGAACCTACTATTTTCTCAAATTTTATTTCATAAGCATACAAGTTAGAATTAAATAGAAAAAATATGAGAATTAAAATTTTTTTCATTTAACAGTAATAAACATTTTATTTTGATTTGCGTAATTGATACATTTTTTCCGTTCTAAAAAAATATTTTGTTTACCTTTAAGAACAATCCCTTTGATTCCAGCAGATTTACATTTAGTGAAAGTTTTAAGGCCAATTGTTGGTAAATCTATTCTTAAATCTTGTTTTTTTTTTGGAAATTTGACTAAAACACCTAAATCTTTAAATTTTCTATTTTTACATTTTTCTAGCATTTTTTGTGTTCCTTCCTTACCTTCTATAGCAATAACTTTTTTGTTACTTACTACTATACCTTGGCTAAAATCATATTTGCTTAATCGATTAATTGTTTTTACAGCTTTGCGAATATTGGCTCTATCATGATTATTAGGTTTTGTTTTTGAATAGGTGCCTTTTTTTAAAGCTAATTCAGGATTAAAAGTTAATGAGCTTAAAGTTTTGATATTTTCATAATATAATATTCTTATTATTTCCTTAAGAATTGCAGCATCACCGATTTTATAACTTTTTATTATTCTAGGTAAATAGTAAATACCTTTAAAATCTAAACGAAGTTTTGATAAATTAGGTTTTTTTACTTTTCCAGCAAATAGGACTTTTTTACATTTTTTTTCTCTTAAAATATTTATAATTTTACCAAACTCTCCTATTGATACTGAGTAAGATTTTTTATCTTTTTTAAAAACCTTTTTTTTTGTTAAATCAATAATTAGATATTTAATATTTTTTTTTTTAATCTTTTTTAATATTTCTTTTGGAAATGATGTTTCTCCAAATATCAAGCCAATCATTATTCTGACAGTGGTGTGCAAATAGGTCTTTTTTTATCTTTTTCAATAAAATTAATTACCTCTTCTACAAGTTCGTTTCCTTTATGTTTACCATTTATTTTATTTAAGTTTTCATGAAAATTTTTTGATGAAAAAATTTCTTTATATGCAGTATTTAGTTCCATAATTTTTTGATTGTCATATTTTTTTCTTCTTAAGCCAACTAAGTTTAAACCTTGTAAATAATTTCTATTACCTATTGATAAACCGAACGGTATAACATCTTTAAGAACACCTGTCATTCCACCGATCATCGCAAGTCTTCCAATTCTTGTAAACTGTTGTACTGCAGAATTTCCACCAATTACTACTGAGTCTTCAACTGTCACATGTCCTCCAAGAGGAACATTGTTAGCAATTATTACATTGTTGCCTATTAAACAATCATGAGCGACATGAGATGAAATCATAAATAGACAATTGTTGCCTATTACAGTTTTTGATCCACCTCCTGCGGTACCCGGATTAATAGTCACGTACTCTCGTATCAAATTGTTTTCTCCGATTGTTAAACTGTTTTTCTCATTATTAAATTTTAAATCTTGAGGATTTGTTCCTATACTTGCAAAAGGAAATATTTTTGTCCCTTTTCCAATCGTTGTATTACCCTCGATATGTACATTAGATACTAGTTCTACATTCTCATTTAAAATGACATTAGGTCCAATATAACAGAAGGGTCCAATTTTTACTTTTGGAGAAATTTTTGCCTTAGTGTCAATTACACTTGATCTATGTATCATTTTTTCTATCAACTATAGTTGCTGACCATTCTGCATCTGCCATTCTTTTACCCTCAACTTTAGCAGTTCCTTTATACTTCCATACTTTACCGTGAGATCTTACAGCCTCTATTTCTAAATGTAGTTCACAGTTTGGTATCACCGGGCTTCTAAATCTAGCCTTGTCTACACTCATTAGGTAAACCAATTTATTTTCATATTCTTTTGGATCAATCCCATGAGCTGTTAGGGCTGCTGCCGCTTGACCAAAAGCTTCAACGATTAAAACCCCTGGCATTACAGGTTGTCCTGGAAAATGGCCCTGGACATAGAAACTGTCTTTTTTAACATTCACGATTGCAGTTGCAGATCTAAGAGGAACAATTTTTATCAATTTATCAATAAGTAACATAGGTTCTCTATGCGGCAGTAAACTCTCAATTTTTTTTTTATCTATTTCTGTTTCGCTCATTATTTTTTCCAACTTTTAATAAAATCTTTAAATGGAATAGCAGGATAACCCATTACTATTTGATTATCAGGAATATCTTTAATTACTCCGCTGCCTCCACCAATTTTAACATTATTGCCGATTTTTAAATGCCCAGAGATACCTGCTTGTCCACCTATTGAAACATTATCTCCGATAATCGAACTTCCAGCAAATCCCACTTGCCCAGCAATCATACAGTTTGCTCCAATTTTTACATTATGAGCTAAATGTACTTGATTGTCTAAATAAGTATTTTGTCCTATTTCTGTATCATCAACAGAGCCTCTATCAATAGTACATCCCGAAGCTATTTCAACTTTATCATTTATTAAAACTCTTCCAATATGGGGGATTTTTAAATTTTTATTTTTTATAGGAATAAATCCGAATCCTTTTTGACCTATTTTACAGCCATCTTGTATCACCACTTCATTTCCAACAATTGAATTTTTTAAAACAACATTAGAGCCGATTACACAATTTGCACCTATAAATACACCATGTTCAATTACAGTATTAGCTCCAATAAAGGAGTTTTTACCAATTTTAACATTTTTTCCAATTAAAACATTATTACTAAACTTTACACCTTTAAAACTACTTTTAGTGGGTTTTTTTAAAGATAAATCTGGATAATCCACGTCTGCGCCAACATATATTTTGCTTAATACTTTGGCTAACTCGTACAAAACATTCTTAACAATAATTCTTTCTACTTGATTGGGTAAATATTTCTCTAATCTTAAAGTAGTGATACAGGCAGAAGCTTTTGTGATGTTTGCAGAGGACTGGTATTTATTTGAATCAAAAAAAGTTAAATCATTTTTTTTTGACTTTAATAAAGTTGCAATATTATTGATCTCAAAATCATTTTTTATATTGATATTAGGAAATAAAGATTTTATCCGACAATCTTTTTTTTTTTTAAAGAATTTATACGATTTCATTAAACTTTTTAGTTTAATTTGATTGATTTAAGTTTTTTGTTTAATAGTGTTGTAATTTCTTTTGTTAAGTCTAAATTTTCATCGGCTAATAATATTCCTTTTTTATCTACTACCATCCTAATCTTCTTTTCTTTCATATATTCTTTAATGATGGGATTTAGATTTTTCAAAATTTCTTGTTTTGCTTTCGCTCTTTGTTTAGCAACACTATCTAAAAGTTTTTGCCTTTCTTTTTGTAAAGATGCTACTTTTTTTCTTAGCTCAGTAACTTTTTTTTTGTACTCTTCATTTGAAATAATTTTTTTTTGTTGAATAATCTTTTTTTCTTCTTCTTGAATGGTTTTTTCTTGATTTTGCAGTTTTTTTATACCACTATTGAGTTTCTCTTTTAAAAAGGTTTGAGCTTTTTTTCCAGCATCACTTTGATTTAAAATATATTTAAAATCAACAAAATGGGGAATATCTGCCGATAAGTTTGAATTAAAAAAAAGGCTAAAGATTAAAATCGTTAAAATTTTAAGATGAGTTTTCATATTAAAACGTTGTACCAAGTTGGAAATTAAAGCCCTCTGTTTCATCGGTTGCTGCTTTTGTTATATCTCTAGAAAAAACAAATGTCATTGGTCCTACGGGTGATAACCAACTAGCTGCTATTCCAGTAGATGATCTTATTTTGTTACTATCATCTATTGAACTATCGTAATCAACACCCCAAACATTTCCAAAATCTAAGAATAAATTAATATCAGTGTTTGTTGCTTCTGGAAGTAATTTAGGTAAGTTTGCCTCTAGATTTACTGCAGTTGCATAATTTCCACCAACATGATCGGTTCCGTCCAACGGGCCAACTTTTCCTCTTTTAAATCCTCTTAATCTTTTTGAGCTCAAATATTTCCTTTTACTTAGCCTGACATCATCACCGCCTAACCCGTCTATTGTAGTAGCGTAAAATTTAGCTGCTCCAATTACATTTTCAGAAAACTGTTGATAAATGCTTGATGAAAAACTATTAGAAATAAAGTTTCTATCTGCAAAAACTGGGAAGCTTTGGTTAAATTTAGTTATGTAACCATCTGTTGGCATAAAGGCCCTATTCCTTCTATCAAAAGAAAAACCATAGTTTGCGGCAAGTTCACTAAATTGTCCTGCCTGTTTTTTTAAAGACTCAGAAGCGGAGTCTGTGGTTTGAAGATCATCGTAACTAGCTGATAATCCCAAAGTCGCAAATACATCTTGAAATTGCTCAAATCCAGTCTGGACCCCGGCTTGCATTAGTGTATTTTCATAACCTTGGTCTGGCTTGTCATTAGTTGTACTGCTTACATAATAATTTATAGAATTTCCTAAAAAATTATAATTTGGATCTGTGAAGTCAATGGTACCAGTTAAAGAATCTGTTTCTATCTGGACGTCAAGACCAACCTTTTTACCTTCACCTAACCAATTATTTTCTTGAATACTAAATGCTATGGTTCCGCCATCTGTACCGACACCTGCACCCGCGCTTATTTCTCCAGTTGGCTGTTCTTCAACTATGATATCAATTATTTTTTGGTCTTCCGAGGAACCAGGCACAACATTTGACTTAACAGTTTTAAAAATTTTTCTAGCTTTAATTTCAGCAACAGATTTTTCTAAATTTAAATTTGTAAAAGGATCACCCTCATCAAGTAAAAGTTCACCTCTAATTACACTTTCATTTGTAACCGTATTTCCTAAAATATTTATTCTTTCAACTAGTATTTTTTTTCCCTCACTAATGTTAAATTTGATTGAAATTGAATTATCCTCAACTATTTCCTCAACATTATGCTCAACGAATTGTAAATTATTAAATTCAATTAGTTCATCAATTTTTTCTAATAATTTTTTAATTTTAAACGGTGAATAGTAGTCACCTGTTATTTTTTGATATTCTTTGTTTAAAGGATAAAATAAATTTTTGTCAAATACTGGATCTACATTAGTAGTTATCTTTTTAATAATATATCTATTTCCTGCATCAATTGAATAAGTTAATACTATATTATTTTTTTGTTCAACCTCTGCTGAACTTGATTTTATTTGTACATCATAATATCCTAAGGACTTGTAGTAATTTTTTAAAAGTCGAACATCTAGATTAACTAAGTTTTCCCTAAATTTTGTATTCCTTGAAATAAATTTCCAAAATTTGTGTTCTTCACTAGCAATTACATCTTTTAACCGTCTTTCTCTAATTTTCTTATCCCCCGTAAATAGAATTTTCGAAATTAAAGCTTCTTCACCTTTTTCTATTTTAAATATTAAATCTAGATTATTTTTATCAATTTCTTTTGTTTGTGACTCAACTTTAGTAAAATTAAAACCAAGTGATGAATATAATTGTTTGATAGTTTCAACGTCATCTTTTAAGTTATTTAATATAAATGAGTCTTTTTCTTTAAGTTTAATGAGTTTTCTAATTTGCTCTTTATATTTATTACTCTTTTCACCGATAATTACTAATTGGTTAATCACCGGGTACTCAACTAACTTTATTTGTAAAATGTTGTTAATAAGGCTGATCTCAATATTTTCAAAAAAATTTGTTGAATATAAATTATTTATAATCTTATTTAGTTGTTGTTCATTATAATCTTGATTTAATTTTATATCTCCATAAATTTTTATTGTTTCATCACTTACTCTAGTATTGCCTGAAATCTTTATTTCTTTAACTACTTCAGCATTTAAAAAAGACAAATGGAAAATAAAAGTCAGTGTTATAATTATAATTTTAAACATTTTTGTTCAATTTCTTATAAGTTAAATTTCTAGACCAGTGATCTATTTTAAATATTTGACTTATAGTTTTAGGTTTTTTTACAGCATATTTCTTGTAATTTCTATCATTGAGTACCATTAATAGGTGCTTATAAATGGAATTATATTGTATATTTTGCTTTAAAAATTGATCAACTAATATTTCATTAACCGCATTTATTATTATTGGTGAAGAAGGGTATAAATTGATCTTTTCTTTTAGATTTATCATTGGAAATTTTTTATTGTCTACTTTAAAAAAATTTAAATTTTGAAAGTCTAATGATTTCTTGCTGTTCATTTTGGTTTTGAAAATTCTATTAATATCAAAATTTTTATCAAAAATTGCATTAGCTATTGGCACAAGCATTGTTGTTTCATGATAAATAAATTTAAAAAGACCATTTTTAAATTCTACAATAGCATGCACTAATGACTCTGGGTGAATAATGATTTCAATTTTTTTTGTTTCAATAGAAAAAATTTTATGCGCCTCCGACACCTCTAAAATTTTGTTCATTAAAGTTGCAGAGTCTACAGATATTTTTTTTCCCATTTTCCACTTTGGGTGTTTTATAGCATCCTTTGGTTTAATCTTTTTAAATTTTGACTTTTCGTAATTTAAAAAAGGTCCGCCTGAAGCAGTTAAATAAATCTTTTTAATTTCATCTGTTTTTTGATTTTCTAATATCTTCATTATAGAAAAATGCTCAGAGTCAATTGGCACTAAATTTGTTTTTGATTTTTTTGCGATATCATTAATTATGTTCCAACCGCAAATTATAGATTCTTTGTTTGCCAAAAGAACTTTTTTACTTTTTTTTATCATATCTATGGTTGGATTAAGTCCTGCTATTCCTGGTATCGCTGCCACAGTTATATCCATTTTTTTTTTGATAACTTTATTTATTTCATTAAAATTTATTATCTTAACTTTGTGTCCTTTAAATTTATTTTTTACTTTTTTAAGGATATTAGGGTTCTTTATTATAAATACTGAGGGTTTGAAAATTCTTATTTGTTTGCAAATTAATTTAAAATTTTTATCTGCTGCTAGCATATGTATTTTAAATAATCTTTTATCTTTAAATATTTTAAGAACTGTAAAACCTATTGACCCTGTTGAACCTAAAACTGAAACATTTTTTTTCATATCAATAAAATAAAATTAAACTAAGAAAACCGATTGGAACTCCAAATAAAATTCCATCAACTCTATCAAGTACTCCTCCATGACCTGGCAAAAAGTTTCCTGTATCTTTTAATAAAGATTTTCGTTTGATAAATGAAATAAATAAGTCCCCTAACTGACAAGAAACAGAAATTGAAACCCCAACAATGAATATTAATGGATCATATTTATTTGTTAAAAAGAAAATTGTAAAAAAAATAAATATTGAGGAAAAAATTATAGAGCCAATTGCACCAGAAATTGTTTTTTTTGGACTAATTTTTGTAAGTTTAGTTCCCTTAAACCATTTACCAATTACAAAACCGCCAATGTCTGAAAAAATACAAGTTATTAAGACTACAAAAATTAAAATCTTTAAATGCAAATAATATGAAAATATAAAAAATAAAGAACAAAATGTTAAAATAAAGATGAAGAATAATAAGTTAATAAGAAATTGTTTAATTTTGTTATTTTTAAATATAATTAATATTATTTTAAAAAATTCTAAAACTGAAAATACTCCAAAAACTAACAATACGTAACTCAAAGCAATAGTATTAAAAAAACAAAAAGTTAATAGAGACAATAATACTATTGAAGTGATTATTCTTTTTTTTAAATTTTTTTTCATTTCAAATTGATCCAAAATTTCTTTTTATAGTCGAAAAATTTTTCACTATTTTTTTTAAGTCTTTTTCGTTAAAATCTGGCCATAACTTATCTAGAAAATAAATTTCCGCATAGGCTAATTGCCATAACATGAAATTACTTAATCTGTTATGTCCTCCCGTTCTTATCAGTATATCCGGGTTAGGTAAATTTTTTGTATAAAGGTTTTTCTCTATAGATATTATTGATATTTTGGTCTTTTTTTTTAAACTATTTATTGCATCAACTATCTCGTTTTTAGATCCATAGTTTATTGCTAAATTGACTAAAATTTTTTTATTCTTTTTAGTTAAATTGCTTATATCTCCCAAAACTTTTTTAATTTTTGGTGGTAGTTTATTTGATCTTCCAATTATATTTATCTTAATACCATTCGAGTGTACTGAATTTTGCTCTTTTCCAAAATAATTAACAATTAATCTAAATAAAAAATTTATTTCTGATTTAGGTCTTTTCCAATTTTCTGTAGAAAAAACATAAAACGTGACTATTGGTATTCCAATTTTAATTGATGTTTTTACAATTTTCTTAACTGTTTCAACACCTTTAAGATGTCCAAAATTTCTTCCCTTATTTCTTTTCTTCCCCCATCTACCATTACCATCCATGATAAAAGCAACATGGTTGAGTTTATTCATATTTGAAGTATCTCTTTTTCTTTTTCAGTTAAAATTTTTTCAATGGTCTCAATATTTGTGTCTGTCAATTTTTGAATGTTTTTTTCAAAGTTCTTACTTTCATCTTCTGAGATTATTTTATCTTTTAATTTCTTTTTTAAATCCTCGTTAGCTTCTCTTCTTATATTTCTAATTGATACTTTCCCTTTTTCACCCATACTTTTAAGCACCTTAATTAGTTCCTTTCTCCTTTCCTCAGTCAAATCTGGAATTCTTAGCCTGATTATTTGACCATCAATTTGTGGATTAACACCTAAATCTGATTTTTGTATCGCAGAGTCAATAAGAGGGATATTTGTTTTATCCCAAACTTGTACTGAAATTAACCTAGCTTCTGGCACATTTACAGTTGCTAATTGTTCAATCGGCATTTGTTGTCCATAAACATCAACCTTTACCGTATCTAACATGTTTGCGTTGGCCCTTCCGGTTCTTAAGGTTGATAAATCTTTTTTTAAAGATTGAATACTTTTTTCCATTTTTGAAGAGTAGTTTTTTTCGTTAAATTCTGAACTCATTTATACTCCCTCGCCTACTTTATATCTAATAAAGTCTAATATTGTTAAATCTTTTTCTACTTTATTCTCTTTTAATATATCAGAAACTTTCTTTTTAGGATCCATTATCCATAATTGATTTATAAGAGTATTGTCATTAATAAACTTGGTAATCTTCCCTTTTGAAATTTTTTCAGCAAATTCTTTAGGCTTTCCAGAGTTAATTATTTCAGCTTTAATGATTTCAAGTTCTTTATCGATTGTTTCTTTGCTTATTCCTTTTTTGTCTAAAGCTAAAGGACTTGAAGCTGCAATATGCATAGAAATTTTTGGTCCAATCTCATCATTTTTACCTTCAACAATTCCTTCTAATCTTACTACAGAAACAATTTTACCGATATTTTTTTCTAAGGCAGAATGAACATAGTAGAAATTTTTTCCTATTTTATTGTCATAAAAGGTTGCTCTTCTTATTGTTATTTTTTCTCCAATTTTTGCAATTAAATTTACTAAATTATCTTTTACTAAATTCCCATTACTCATTTTTGTATCTTCAAGTTTTTTTATATCTCCCTTGGTTTTAAAATTTATTTCTGATAGTTCTTTGCAAAATGATATAAAATCTTTATTCTTTGCAACAAAATCTGTCTCACTATTAATCTCTATAATTGAAACTTCACCATTAGATTCTTTTACCAAAACTAAACCTTCGGATGCAGTACGTTCCATTTTTTTTGAAGCTTTTGCAATTCCTTTTTTTCTTAAAAATTCAATAGATTTTTCAATATCACCTCCAGTTTCATCTAAAGCTGCCTTGCAATCTTTGAATCCTACACCGGTTAATTCTCTTAGTTTTTTGATATTATCAAGGAGTAGTTTGTTTGACATTTAAAATTTGCTTATTTTTTTTTAGGAGAAATTTTTTTTTCGACTTTTTTTTCAGTTTTTATTTCTGAAACTTTAATAAATTTTTCAGCGTCTTTAATAGTATTTTTTATTAGTTCACAATATAAATTTATAGATCTTCTCGCATCATCGTTTCCAGGAACTGGATAGTCTATACCAGTAGGATCTGAGTTAGTATCAAGTATAGCAATTATTGGTATATTTAATTTTTTCGCTTCGGCTACAGCTAATGATTCTATATTTGTATCAATTATAAAAATTAAGTCTGGTGTTTTTTTCATCTCTGAAATTCCGCCTAAAGATCTTTGTAATTTTTCTTTTTCTTTTCCAAACTTTAGAATTTCTTTTTTTGTAA
>MDSZ01093278.1_pt1 | contig 14017 bp, 13 predicted proteins | sample 811201 | NCBI WGS metagenome assembly MDSZ01 (sample SAMN05326647, study PRJNA326480) | marine metagenome | isolation source: seawater | place: Indian Ocean: North | collected 2010
TCGTCTTTATCTCCTATTTCCCATACAGCATCCCAACTCCCTATATCTGTCCAGTTAGCTGATAAAGGAATAACTGTCCCTAATTTGGTTTTTTCCATAACTGCAAAATCTATTGAAATATTGGGACATTTTTCAAATGAAACTTTATTTAATCTTTGAAAATCTAAATCAAATAGATCTTGAACAAGTGATTCTTGGCAACATTTATAAATATTTGGATAAAATTTATTGATTTCTTGGAGAATTATATTTGCCTTAAATAAAAACATCCCGCTATTCCATGTGTATTTTTGATCCTTTAGGAATTTTTTTGCAGTGATTAAATTTGGTTTTTCAATAAAGCTATCTATCTTTGATCCCCTCAATGTTTTGAGATTTAAGGGATCCTCTGACTTAATGTATCCATAACCTGTTTCGGGTGATGTTGGAACTATACCAAAGGTAACGATTCTCTCTTCTTCAGCATATTTAGTGCCCGCTTTAATAGCCCTTATAAATTCATCTTCCAAACCAATAACATGATCAGCAGATAAAATTAAAAGATAGGGATCATCTTCTGTCTTTAAAGCTGTAAAAGACGCTAGAGCTATTGCTGGAGCTGTATTACGCCCAAATGGTTCAAGTAAAATAGTATTTGGATTTATGTTTATAGATCTAATTTGCTCAGCAACAAGAAATCTATGTTCTTCATTACAAATAATGATTGGATCCTTAATTCCATTGAATTTTTGTATTCTTTTTAAAGTTAGTTGCAATAAAGTATTTTTTGAATCACTAGTTAATGATAAAAATTGTTTTGGATAACTACTTCTTGATAGTGGCCAAAGTCTCGTTCCAGTCCCTCCACACAAGATAACTGGAATAATATTTGGTGGAGACATTACAAATTATATTTTTAAGTAAATTTCTTAAATTCTACCTTATTGATTTCTGATTGATCTTTGGGAAATAATATACTTAAATAAATAGACTCATAGTTTAAACGTTTTAATGTTTTTTGTTCTTTTTTGAGTTATATAAATATTTTAATGACTTTGAAATTGGCAAATATTCATATAATTCTTTAAAAACTGGGATACCTTTTTTTACTGCTATTCTTCTTGATCCTAGATAACTATTTGGTGTTCCTTGATTTATTAATACTTTAATTATTTCATTTTTCAGATTATCTTTAATATTTAAAGTTGGCGTAGAAAGAAGTTCATGTACTTGATTTACAGAAAAAACACCCATTCTGGTAACATCTTTTTTTAAAAATGGTGATTTCAAATAAATAATATTTAAGATTCCAAAAACATGGCTTGGGTTATAGCTCTCAAGTGAATTTATTAATCTTGAGATACCTTGAGCAATATTTTTTGATTTTTTTGAATCATATAAGTTAAAACATGTCTCTAAAAAATATAAATTTTGAGGTAGAAAATTTGATATTGACTCATAGCCATTTGATAGCTCTTTCTGCATACTTTTGCATAATTCGTGACTAGTCAGTAGAACTTTTGGTCTGAATTTTTTTAGAATTTTATTACTAAACTTTATTTCTCCTTTTTTAATTGTATGATATCTATTATTTAAGGGAATATACTTTTGCCAGAAATTTTTAAACTCAGCTTTAGTTATTATTTTGTTTGATAAACATAAAAAATATGATTGATAATGAAATAAGCCTTCGTAATTACAGTTTAGGCTTATAAAATCAAATTTTTTATTTCTAATATTTAAAGTATCTTTGAATTTATTTTTGAATTTAAGTCCATTTTTGCCTCCAAAACAAAAATTGCTATCATTGCACAATAGTAACCAATCTAATTTATTTAATAGTTTATATTCTTCTAAAAAACATATAGTATCTTTCCAAGCCCCAAAATCTTGGCCTATATTTTCTCTGCAAATTATAAAACAACCTTGATCAATAAGAGCTTTTTTTGCTTTTTTCTCAAGTGGACCATTATGAACATAAATAATATTAAAAAATGATTTCTTGATTATTTTTAAGTAGTTAAGATTACTTTCAGGAATCTCATTTGAAGAATGAAATGCTACAAATATGGCCAGTCTTTTATTTTTTTTATTAATTAATTTAGTTCTTAAAGTATCTAAATTACTTATATATTTGAATCTTTTTTTATAGTTTGAGCTTTTTATGTAATTATAAAAATATGAGATATAAGAAATAAAATAGTATTCTAACCTTAGATAAAGTCCATATGATTTTAAAGAAAACTTTATTATATTCATTATGCCGAAAATCTTCTACTAAACTTTTGTAAATATCCTATTTTTAACCTTAACATTTTTGATCTAATAAAAATTTTATTTGAGGAATAAATTTTAATTTCAAGCGTTTTTATAAGTACTAAAATTAAAAATTATTAAAATTTATACATTTCAAAATTGAGCAATAAAAATTTTATTGTTTTAAATTCCAATTATTTAGCCTAAGATAATTAAATTCGGGAAAAAAAATGAATTCTAAAAGGGAACTTGTTTTAAGCTTGGAAAATGTCTCATTAAAGATCCCAGTTTTTAGTAAAACAGAATTGTCATTGAAAAAATCTTTCTATCGCGCAGTTACTGGAAGTAGGGTTTCAAGTATAAATAATGTAAGCAATGTAGAAGCATTAAACTCAATTTCTTTAAAAATCTACAGGGGAGAAAAGATCGCTTTAATAGGACACAATGGCTCTGGAAAATCTTCTTTTCTTAGGCTTATATCTGAGATATACTATCCTACCAGTGGAAAAATATATAAAAAAGTAAAACCATATCCGATGCTTTCACCATCTTTCATTGTATCTGAAGTCTTAACTGGGATAGATTCAGCAAAGGCACATTATCTTTTTAGATATGGAACTTTGAAAGGATTTAAAGACTATTTAAGAGATATTGTTGAGTTCTCTGGGTTAGGAGATTTTATAGCTTTACCAATCAAAACTTATAGTGAAGGTATGAAAAGTAGGTTTATTTTTTCAATATTAACATTTGATAAACACGAATTTCTTGCTCTTGATGAGGGTATTGGTACTGGTGATAATTCTTTTTATGAAAAAGCTCAAAAAAGGATGAGAGAATTTATTGCTAAATCGGGAACATTAGTATTTGCAAGTCATTCGTATGATTTATTAAACAAGTTCTGCTCTAGAGGTTTGGTATTTTCTTGTGGAAATATAGTGTATGATGGAAAACTTAATGATGCACTAAATTTTTATGCTGGCAGGAATAAGTAAATACTTAAAATATATATATAAAACAAAATCTGTTTGGTGGTACACAGCCTCAGCTAAAACAAGAGCTAGATATATTAGGACTTTATTAGGCAGTCTTTGGTTAGGGATATCAAACCTTTTGTTTGTAGGAGTTTTGGGGTTTGTTTATGGCGTAGTGTTTAAGGCTGAAAACTTTAAAGATTATTATATTTATCTTGGGTTGGGGTTCTCTATTTGGAATACCATCGGTGGGTCAATAAATGCAGCGCCAAATATTTTTACGAATAATTCCGCAAGCTTAATGAATACCAACATCAATCCGCTATTTTTTGTTCTTGAGGAATGGTGCTTTGAAATTCAATCTTTCTTACAATCTCTTGGGATGGTAATAATCTTTTTGGGTATCTTGGACAGTCAGATCTTTATAAATTTAATTTATACACCAATGCATTTTATTAATTTAATAATTTTTATCTTCTGGGCACCTCTAATTATATGTTTATTAGCTGCAAGGTATACAGATATTTATCAACTAGTGCCAATAGTAACCCAATTGATTTTTCTAATGTCGCCAATTCTTTATCCAGAGAGAAACCTGGGGAAGTTATCTTTTCTAGCTAATTTTAATCCCATCTACAAAATCTTAGCTCTATTTAGGGACTCAATAATCGAGGGAAAATTTTTCTTTAAAGAATCTTTTTCATTACTATTTTTAAATATATTCATGTTTTTTATCTCCTTAATAATCCTAAATAAGTATAAAAAAAGACTTGTTTTTTATTTTTCTTAATTTTTGATTTCTTATTCCCAGACATTTCTAAAAAAACATAAGAATCATCTCTTTTTGCCTTAGTTAAATATATTTTTATTTTTCAAATACCATTGCACAGTTTTTAGAAGTCCATTATCGAAAGAATATTTTGGGGCCCAATGGAGTTCTGATTGTATTTTTTCTGAATTAATGGAATACCTCTTGTCGTGCCCTTTTCTGTCCTTTACAAATGATATTAAGTCTTTGTGTTTAAAAGACTTGGGGATCAGATCATCAAGAATTTCACATATTTTTTCAACTACTTCTAGATTGGTTCTCTCTCCAAAGCCTCCAATACAATAAGTCTCACCAATTTGCCCTTCTCTTGCGGAGAGAATTAATGCCTCTACATGATCTTCTACAAACAGCCAATCTCTTACATTAGATCCATTTCCGTATATAGGAATTTTTTCTGAATTAATTGCCTTTAAAGTTGTTAGGGGTATAAGCTTTTCAGGGAATTGCCAGGGGCCATAATTATTAGAGCAATTTGTAATTATTACTGGCAAATTATATGTGTGATACCAAGATCTTACTAAATGGTCGCTTGATGCTTTTGATGCTGAATAAGGACTTCTTGGATCATAAGGAGTCTGTTCAGAGAATGTACCAGTTTCTCCTAGAGATCCAAAAACTTCATCTGTACTAATATGATGAAATCTAAATTTTAATTTTTCGTCAAAAGAAAGACCTTCATAATACTTTCTGCAAGACTCGAGTAAATTATAGGTACCAATGATATTACTTTCGATAAATATCCTCGATGAAGATATTGATCTGTCCACGTGACTTTCTGCTGCAAGATGCATTACTAGTTCAGGTTTAATATTATTAAAAACTATTTCTAATTCTTTATCTTTAACAAGATCTAGCTCAAAAAAATGATAATTATTTTTATTGCTTTCATCGATAGAATCTTCAATGAAAGTTGAGTTACTGGCATAACCCAATTTATCAATATTATAGATTGATAAGTTTTTACTAGACAGTAATTTCTTCACTAAATTACTGCCAATAAATCCGTAACCTCCAGTTACTAGTATTCTCATTAAGTGTAATTTAATAAAGTTTATACATTTTAATTCATAATTAAAAATTTATTATTATATATCCCCTTTATTAATAGATTTCATAACATCTTCTAATGATTTTTCCCAATATTCTTGTTCATGATTTAAAAAATTAATTGTATTAGTGCAATCTAAGGCAGAAAATTTTGGCCTTTTTGCTTCTGTAATGTAATCGCTCGATTTTATAGGAATAATTAGTGCTGGCTCATCTATAAGTTTTAATTTTTTGCCAATAATGCCTATTGCTTTTGAGAAATCAAACCAACTAATAATTCCTTTGTCACTCCAATGATAAATTTGATAATTCGATTTTTTGGCAAAGTTGGGGTCCATGAATTTCCAACAAATATCAGATAGGGTTTTACAGCTTGTAGGGCTTCCCCTTTGGTCTGATACTACTTTTAATGGCAGATTTAGTGAATTGTATTTTTTGTGAAGTTTCAGCATTGTTAAACAAAAATTTCTGCCATATTGTGAATAAAGCCAACTTGTCCTTAGGATCAAGGTGCCAGGATATTGAAGAGCTAATTTTTCACCTTCTAATTTTGATTCGCCGTATGTATTTATAGGTTTGCAAACATCTTCAGCTTTGTATGGCGTTTTATTTTCTCCGTTAAAAACAAAATCTGTACTAATCTGTAAAAGTCTTCCACCAGTTTTGGAAATAGACTTAGCTAAATTCTCAACACCTAAAGCATTAATGGAAAAGGCTAATTTTCTATTTGATTCAGCTAAATCAACTGCAGTGTATGCAGCAGTATTAACTATCCAGTCAGGTCTAAATTCATTAATAACTTTTTTACATTGATCAAAATCTTGTAGATCAAAATTATTTTTATCGAGACCTAATATTTCAAATGATTTGTTTCTTGAATTAAAAACTGATCTTCCAAGTTGACCTTTTATTCCTGATATTAGTACTCTCATTCAAATAAATCCTCTTCATTTATCTCTTCAACTCTCAAACCATTTAAATCTTTTTCACTAATTTCTAACTTGTTTTGAATAATTTCTAGAGGCCAATCGATATTTAAATCTTTATCATTCCATAAAATGCTTTTTTCACATTCTTTATCCCAATATTCGGTAGTTTTGTATGTTACTTCTGCTTCTTTTGATAAGGTTAGAAATCCATGAGCGAATCCTTTCGGAATCCAAAATTGGCATTTATTAGATGATGACAAATTAATGCCAAACCATTTACAGAAAGTATTAGAACTCCTCCTTAAATCAACTGCGACATCGAAAATCTCACCTTTTATACACCTTACTAATTTTCCTTGGGCCATGGGATTTTTTTGAAAATGTAATCCTCTCAAAACTCCTTTGGATGACTTTGAATGATTATCTTGAACGAAGTCATAATTTCCTTGATCACAATTTTCTAATATATAATCCCAATCTTTTTTATTCCAACTTTCAAAAAAAAATCCCCTATCATCTTCAAATATTAGAGGATTAATTTTTAATAATCCCTTTATCTCTAAACCCTCTTTAGTGAAGCTTTTCTCAAAAGTTAGATTCATTGATTCTTTGATAAAAGTGATAATAAATAATTACCATAACCGCTTTTAATAACTGGTTTGGATAATTCTACAAGCTTATCATTGCTTATCCAACCCTCTCTCCATGCTATTTCTTCTGGACATCCAATTTTGATCCCTTGTCTGTTTTCTAAAGTCTTTATAAATGAGGAAGCCTCATGAAGAGAGTCAACAGTTCCTGTATCAAGCCATGCCATCCCACGACTTAACAACACTACGTTAAGTTTCTGTTCCTCGAGGTAGAGAAGATTTAAGTCGCTTATTTCAAGTTCACCTCTATCTGATGGCTTTATTTTTTTGGCTTTTTCTACAACTGATGAATCATAAAAATATAGTCCAGTGATTGCAAAATTACTTTTTGGGAATTTTGGTTTTTCTTCTATTCCTATAACTTTTTTATCATTTGAAAATGAAACCACTCCATAGCGCTCTGGATCGGCCACTTGATATGCAAAAATTGTAGATTTATCAACCTTACTTGTATTTTTAAGAATCTTGCTGAATCCTTGCCCATAAAACAAATTATCACCAAGAATCAAAGCTGTGGGTGAATTATCAATAAAATCTTCGCCAATTGTGAAAGCTTGGACAATACCCTTAGGCTCATTTTGGTATTCATAACTTATTGATATTCCGAAATATGAACCGTTTCCCAATAAAGACTCAAATTTTGCTTTATCTTCTTTTGTAGTAATAATCAGAATATCCTTTATTCCAGCAAGCATCAAAGTTGACAATGAGTAATATATCATTGGCTTGTCATAAATAGGTAATAATTGTTTGCAAGTCGCTTTAGTTATTGGAAACAATCTACTGCCAGTGCCTCCAGCTAGAATTATTCCTTTCCTATTTGAATTTGTAATTAAAGACATATCTTTATCAATCTATAATATAAAAATTTAATTGATTATTTTACTCTCAATTAACACCCATTTTAAATTTTATTAAGTAATAATCCAAGAACTAAAAATATTGTTTCTAATTTTGATTGCCTAAAAATCCCTGATTTATAGAATTGGATTATTTTTTCAAAGGGGTTTTTAGATTTTCTAGCTTTTGAAAAGTGAAAAAGTGTTTTTAAATTTTGTTTAGTTATTAATTCTTTATTATTATGCAAATTTTTAATATTAATTTCGCACCAATTTTTGTAATTGCCAGAAAAAAAAGAATTAAGTCTTTTTAATTTATCAAGAAAACCTACATTTTTGCCAATGATATTATGGCGATGTTGACGATATTTTAGAGTTTTGTTGTGATCAAAAATAACTTTCCCTCCTGAAGCAGTAATCATTTGATAACACCACCAATCGTGTGATACGAATTCATTTTTTTTTAATGTTTTTATTATTGTGTTCCTTGCTTCTTTATTCATCAAAATAGTATTTCCCCCAGCAATGTTTTGAATAAGAGCGTTTTTGAATTCTGGCCCCTTTTTAAAGATTCTTGATGAACCTATTTCTTTTAAACAATCTTCAGTATAGTAGGCAGTTCTTGAACAATATAAAAGTGATTTGGATGACTTAAAAACATTCATTTTTTTTATTGCTAGCTCTATTTTATTAATTGCCCAAATATCATCTTGATCACTAAAAGCGTAATAGTCAAATTTTTCTCCTACATCTTTCAAGCCAAATAAGAAATTTTTTGCATAACCAATATTTGATACCCTTTTGATGATTTTGATTTCTGGATGTATTTTTTTATTTAAAGTTAGTTTGAGTTTATGTAATCCCTCATTTGAATTATCATCAAAAATAAATACTTTAAGGTTTTTGTGTGTTTGTGAAATTATGCTTTCCAGCTGATCTTTTATATATTTTTCTCCATTGTAAAAACCTAATATTACAGCGACAGAATCAGAAACTAGTTTTCTATTCATCAAAATTAAATTAAATGCGAAACAAGTTTATCTTACATATTTATGTAAACAAAAATCGATTAAAGATAATTTTTTTGTTTTAAGTTTAAAGTCTAAAATTTTTTTGATTTAGTTAGATATCATCAAAAAAACCCTTTATAAAGATTTTGTATACAAGAATTTTAATTATCCTCATGGGTTATATTAATAAGTGGTAACTAGTTTTATTTATATATAAATGAGTAAAATAAATAAAATTGTTTTAATTACAGGTTGTGCAGGATTTATAGGGGCAGCGTTAGCAAAGAGATTTTTAAATGATAATTTTAAGGTTATTGGAATAGATAATATAAATGATTACTATGACCAAAATTTAAAGTTGTCGCGCCTAAAAGATATAAAAGATTTAGCATCAAAAAAAACAAAAGATTGTTGGTCTTTCTACAAAATTTCCATCGATAATATGGAAGCCCTTGAGGATATTTTTTTAAAAAATAAACCAGATATTGTTGTAAATTTGGCAGCCCAGGCTGGGATAAGATTTTCAATTAAAAACCCAGACTTATATTTTCAATCAAATTTAAAAGGATTTTTTAATATTCTTGAAAATTGTAGGAAATATAAAATTGGACATTTGGTATATGCTTCCAGCAGTTCAGTTTACGGTGCAAACTTAAACTATCCTTTTAGTGAAAAGCATAATACGAATACGCCGCTAAGCTTTTATGCTGCTTCGAAAATTTCTAATGAAATGATGGCTTATTCTTACAGCAATATATATAATTTACCAATAACGGGATTAAGGTATTTCACTGTTTATGGACCTTGGGGAAGGCCAGATATGGCTCCAATGATCTTTTCGAGAAAGATATTCTTAAAACAACCAATCACACTTTTTAATTATGGAAATATGAGCAGGGACTTCACTTATATTGATGACATAGTAGAAGGAACTTATTTATGTTCTTTAAAACCTCCAAATTTGTCTCTAGAATCAAATAATAAATCGATTAAAGTACCAAATAAGATTTTTAACATAGGATTTGGTAAACCAGTCAATCTAGATTATTTTGTTGAATTATTGGAAAATCAATTATCTATAAGTGCTCTAAAAAAATATGAATCTATACAACCTGGTGATGTTGTAAAAACTTTTGCTGATACAACAAATCTCGAGAAATGGATAAACTACAAACCTAAAGTTTCTATAGAAGATGGTGTAAAACGTTTTGCTAAGTGGTTTTTAGATTATTATTCCTGATTTGTAATATAACTTTAAAAGTTATCATAAATATCTGTAAAAAAAATAATCTTTGAGCTGATAATAAGTGATTTTATGCAAACTATATTAGTTACTGGAGGAGCTGGGTTCATTGGGAGTCACACCTGTTTAGTTTTACTTGAGAATAATTTTAAAGTAATTATTCTCGATTCTTTTGTTAATGGATCTAAGGAAGCACTTAGAAGAATTTCTAAAATCCTGATAAATAAGAAAATTGAATTGAAAAATAGTTTGTTCATTTATGAAGGAGATATTAGAGATGAAGAAAAATTAAATAATATTTTTGAGGATTTTAGAAAAAAAATTTACCAATTGAAGCAGTAATTCACTTTGCTGGGCTAAAAGCGGTAGATGATTCATTTTTAAGACCTAATGAGTATTGGAATGTAAATGTTGAGGGATCTGTGAAGCTTTTTAAAGTAATGGAAAAATATAACTGTACAAAGATTGTATATAGTAGTAGCGCTACTGTTTATGATCAATTATTCAAAGGCTCTTTGACTGAAGAGGCTCCATTATTACCATCCAATCCCTATGGAGAATCTAAGTTGGAAGTAGAAAAGATTCTGAATAATATTTATTTGAAAAAATCTAATAAATGGAATGTAATTATTCTTAGGTATTTTAATCCAATTGGGGCACATCCATCAGGACTCATTGGTGAAGATCCTAAAAATAAGGGCTCAAATTTATATCCTTTGTTAATTGAGGCTGCTTTATCAAAGTTAGATATATTAAAAATATTTGGTAGAGATTGGCCGAGAAAAGATGGGACTTGTATAAGGGATTTTATTCATGTTATGGATTTAGCTGAAGCCCATTTAGAATCATTAAAATATTTGCATAAAAATGAATCGAATTTTTTGATATTGAATGTGGGAAGAGGAAAAGGTACTTCTGTACTAGAACTTGTAAAAGCTTTTGAAAAAGCTAATGGATGCCAAATTTTATTTAAATATGTAGATCGAAGAAAAGGAGATATTTGTAAAAGTGTTGCAAATAATTCTTTGATCCTATCTACTTTAGATTGGACATGCAAAAGAAATTTAGAAGATATGTGCAAAGATGGATGGAGATGGAAAACTCTTAATCCAAATGGATTTAATGATTTATAGAGAATATCTATTTTTTAGATCAAACTGCTTTCCTATTTGGTTTTGAACCTTTTGCATTAAGAACTAGTTTTATAGTTTTGAATAAAATTAGAAGATCTAAAAGAATTGTAAAGTGGCTAATGTAGTAAATGTCAAAACTAAGTTTTTTAGTAGTATCTGATATACTCGCCCCATATGGGTAATTAACCTGGGCCCATCCACTTATACCTGGCCTAAGAATATATCTGCAATTATAATAAGGTATGTTTTTTAAAAATTGGCTCTCTATCTCAGGTCTTTCTGGCCTTGGGCCTATTAAACTCATTGTTCCTCTAAATACACAGAATAATTGTGGTAATTCATCTATTCGTGTAGCCCTAATAATTTTTCCTATACGGGTCACCCTTGGGTCCGTGTGTTTTGACCATTGTACGCCATCCTTCTCAGCGTCAATTTTCATGCTTCTAAATTTAATAATATTAAACTTGGCACCATTTAATCCGGTTCTCTGTTGAGTATAAAAAAGGGGACCTTGGTCTTCAATAAATATTAATATGCTTACTATTAAAAACAAAGGAGAAGTCATTATTAATAAGAATGAGCTAACTAGCAAATCGCCTATTCTCTTAGTTCTTATTTGATAACTATCCTCTAATGATTTTAATTTTTCTACAAGTTGAAATTTATTGTCAATAATATGAGTAGGCATTCTATGGAATTCATTTTCAACCCAAGTTAACAGGCTTTCAACTATAACTCCCTTGAGCTTTAGCTTAAATATTATATCCAGATTATCATCATTTATATCATTAAAATCTCCAATTACTATTCCTTTAATCTTGTTAGGATTTAGGAAATTAAGATTATCTTCATGAGAGATCCTAGTTAATACAATATCATCTTTGAAATTTTCAATTTCCTCTGAAATTTGCGTAAATCTAGATTTTGTACCATAGAATATCCATTCTTTTTTTTGATTATAAATATTATAAGTAATTATGCTGAAGAAATATTGGACAAAAAGACTTAAAAAAGAAATATACAATGAAGCTCTTATGAACAGATTACTTAGTTCCTTAGAAAGATAATTACTAAATTGAATTTTATCCCAATAAAAAACCAAAGGTACGCCCCAATTAATTATCAGATATATAAGATTACAAAGTAAATATAAGAAAATTATCTTTAAAAATGCCTTAACAAAAGAATTTATCGAAAGTTTTTCAGTTTTAATATATCTCCCTAAAACATAACTTACTAATATCCAAAATGACGCAAGACTTAATGTAACTAATTTGCTTGGATAAATTTCTAATTCTTTAAAGTATATGTAATTAAATAGAAAAATATTTATTAAATAATCTAAAGTACTTCCAATTATCTTTCTTCTCCTACTAATTATCCAAGGAATTCTGAGATCCATTAAGTATATTAATTTTTTATATATTACCTTACAGATCAGATTGAATAAAGATCAATTTAATTAATTTATCTAGTAATATATTTTTTCTCTTCTTCAAGAATATTTCTTGAACCAGATAATAAAATCCATAAAATGATGCTTATTCTCCCGTCAAAATATTGAACATCAACCATTTGTGAAAACAGTAAAATTATAAGAGTGGAGATCCAAGCCTTATCATACATATCAAATCCTGATCTTTTTTTGTTCAGTATTTTTAATTTAGCAGTTTGCAGGGTTATGATTGCTATCGGGGTAATTATCATTAAAGCAGCAGGAATTCCATAACTTACCATTAATTCCAATGGCAAATTATGTGCATGGCCTTTCCATAAGTTAGTTTGATATTTGAATATTTCTGGAAATGAACTTGCACCAGTTCCAAAGAATGGGTGTTTGAAAGTTAGATCTATAGCCGATTTCCATATTTCAATTCTTGAGTATTGAAAATCGCTAAATTCAATCAAAGTTTGTTCAGGTATAATTTTTTGGAGATAATATTGGATATTTTCTCCCAAAATTGGAAAAATTGAAGCTCCAAATATAATTGTGAGAATGATAATTATAATGAGGATTAATTTAAAACTTTTTACTCCAAACATTAATAAACCTCCAAGAAGAATTCCTATCCATGCTGATCGAGAATTAGTCAAAATAATTGATAATGATATCCCAAAATTAAAAAAATATATCGCGATATTTTTTATAAAATTACTACTTTTTTCTATTAAAGCGGCCAAACAAAATGGCCAAATTACATTTAGCCAACATCCTGCATAATTTGGATTATTGAACAACCCAGTCAATCCTGTTATGCCATCTATGGGCCTTTGATACCAAACTATTAATCCATTGAAGATTTCAAATGGTCCATGCCAGTTAAAAAAAGATTGACCTATGCCAGTAATAAGAACTGGGAAGGTTCCAGAAAGTAAAAATAATCCAGACTTTTTTCTTTTTTCATGTGAGTTCAAAAAGGGTTTAAAACCCCAGTAACACCAAAAAAAAGGTAGCCAGTTTGCTAGACCTATCCAGGAAAGATTTGAATTGAGTTCGTAGGGCGTCAAATTATTTGTAAATGTATGCATAAATGAGCTCAGAATCATAAAAACCCCACCTGTTATAAAAAATATATTTGATTTATCTTCTAAAAATTTATCTTTCCTTTTGAAAGTGCTTACTATTAGGGATATAAATAACATTATTGCTGCTATGGAAAATGCAGAAGGCAATAAAAATAATCCAATATAAAATAAATTACTTAATGGATTAATTTTTGAATTAAATTTGTTAAAGAAAAAATTTTTCAATATTTATCTTTAGAAATTAATAAATAGTAATTTGAAATTATAATACATTCCTTTTTATGGTTCAGTAAGTAGTTTTAAATATTTATAAAATCTTTAATTATAATAAAATTATTTGAATAAGTTATAATTATTCATAACATAATATGCTTAAAAAATTAAATTTAACATCATCAAATTTTAATATATTCAATATTATTTATAATTTGAAAATTGTTTAATATTCTTAAATTAGTGAATAAATTTATATCGAGCAGAAATAATATAGCCAAGAAAATTTATTTTTATTTGATTTAATGCGATTACGCTTCCTGCAGGATTCGAACCTGCGGCCCACTGCTTAGAAGGCAGTTGCTCTATCCAGCTGAGCTAAGGAAGCAAAA
>MDSZ01260020.1_pt1 | contig 14017 bp, 11 predicted proteins | sample 811201 | NCBI WGS metagenome assembly MDSZ01 (sample SAMN05326647, study PRJNA326480) | marine metagenome | isolation source: seawater | place: Indian Ocean: North | collected 2010
AAAAGATGGAAAGGGTCAAACCATTTGGCGTGGTCCTCGTCAAATTGATGAACTTGTAAACCGACCAATCAATGAGTGGGCCAAATTAACATTTTTTGATGTCCCTCTCTATGGAATTGACGAATTCGAGGTTAATGAAATTAAAAACGATAAAACCAGAATCACCACATCTTTGAGTAAACAAAATGAACATTGGTATTTTTCCCAGCCCTCAACTAGTCCAGCTAATGATGAGGAAGTCTCCTCATTACTCCATCGCTTAGTATCTGAAAAATTAACTGGTTTCACCGAACCCAATTCTGACTATAACAGCACCCAATTTTTAAGTTTTACCGCTCGTTCAATGGGCAAAAAGCATAGCCTTTCTTTCCATCGAAACATTCAATCGGATGACACAAAAGTTTTAGTCAAAATAAGCAATAATCCACAAACCTTCCACATTTCTTCCGAATTCGTAGAAAACTTCATTAATCTGGCCAATCGGTTGAGAGAAAAAAGACTTTTTTCTCTTGAAATTGCTAAAGTAAGACGGATCAAGATTATTGACCACAACCGATCCCTCGCCCTTCGAAAGAATGATCAGAACGCCTGGCTTGGATTGGAGGACAACGGCACTAACACTTTTTCTTTTCTTTCAGATACCGATGCAGTCCGACAATTTATTCATAATTTGAACGCTATCGAGGTAACCAATTTCCTTCATTTTAATCCATCCCCACTAATATTAAATCAACAAGGTCTTGATCGTCCTCGATTTTCTCTTGAAATCGAACAGGAAGATAGCACTCGAACCTCTTTGTTTATCAACAAATCAAATACTGAAACTTCACTCTGGAATACATATTTTACCGAACAGGCACTGATTTGTTTAGTTAATTCGAGGTGGGATCAACTGCTATCCGTAAAAGCCATTGATTTTAAAGACCGCAGGCTTTTGCCCACCCAGTTTGAATCTAGCCAAGTTGTCCTGAAATCATTAAATGATAACAAAGTATTATTTACTTTCACCCAAGCATCAATGGGGGAAGCATATGAGAGGCTCATTGGTTTCAAGGCAGATTCATTTATCGACCTCTCTTACAATAATGAAGGAACCTGGGTGGGAGGTGATTGGCTGCCATGGAAGTACTCTCTTCGTTTTGAAAGTTTTGAAGTTAATCAAGCAAACTCGATATTATTTAATCTTACCGACCGAGTAGGGGGAACAAAATGGTTTGCCGGTTCAGAGGAACTCGGATTGGTCTGCAACTTGCCCATCTCCATAATTGACGAACTGGCAAAAGGAATAATATCAGAGAACACCGACCCCTGAAATCCCTGCTTCTCCATGAAGCCCGTTAGCACATACCTATCCCTATCCCAAGCAGGAAATAAGGTTCGCTTGCTTCTTTTGATATGCTTACTCGCACAAGTCTTTTATTTTTCAATTAAGGAATTTAAGGTTCCCTTGCCTGCAAAATTGATAGAGGTCTCGATAGCTTCGATCATTTCTGAAGGCATTCGAGTCGAGATCAATCAACCATATATTGTTGGATTATCGAAAATTGAATTCGAGGGACTACTAATAAAGAGCAAGGAAACAATCCTCCTTCAAGCACAAGACCTTTCGCTTTCTCTACGCCCAGCATGGCCCTCTAAAGACCCTCTCGCCTTGATCAATCAGATTGAAGTTTCCTCTGCAACTTTTTTGCCTGACCAAAGAGATAAAAATCATTGGGGAGTTTCAGAATTCTCCTTAAACCATCATTATCATGACAATTCTTTATTTTTAAAAACTTCTCTTGAACTCGGAGAGATTCGGACGGAATTAAACTTCGAAGTCCAAAACATAGATCAATTACATAAAAACAAGTGGGGTAAAAAGAGGACAGAGGAACATAACTTGGGGGATTTAACCGAATCTTTAATTTCGATGAAAGAATCTGCTCAATTATGGACTAAATCCTTCCCTCCCATTCATACAAATTTTCAAGGACTAATTAATCATAATGGTGGTAAAATTTACATATCTCAGAAAGAATCTTTGGGCAAAAACACACAAAAGATAGAAGATTTCCTGACTGTACTTTCCTGGGATTTCCAAGCTGATAACCATGACCTAATAAATTATAAATTTCAAAGCCAGGCTGAGAAATTAATGCTAAACACTAAATCTTCAAACATAGCTTTTTCCTATCCCCTCATCCGAGGAAGCGGTATCGGCAATATAGCCAGATTAAACCTTCTATCTGCAAATTCATCTTTTACATACAAAAATTTGTCACTTTCAGGAGTAATTTCCGGAAACCTCCCACCCGTGGATTTCAACCTTAATCAAGATATATCTAAGCACAAAGTTCATGTTTATTCGGATACAAATGGGACAAAAATTTCCCTGCATGCTGAAAAAGATACAGGTGGTTGGAAGGCAAATGGATTAATCAAGTTAGTTCCCCGACTGCATGACATTCATGCACAACTACCTCAGGGAAATTTAAGAATGATTGATGGTAAAGAATTGTATATAAGTCTCTTGTCCAACCCTACTCCAACCCGAGTAGATTCACCCATTCAATTTTTTGTAAGTGCCGATCATTTTTCAGCTCTTCAAACACCGCCAGGCAAATTTCAATTCACTGGTGAGATCAAGCAAGATTTCAGTATCTTCATTAATGATGCTTATGGAAAACTAGGCCAAAGCGAGGTCACTGGTACCTATTATCAAAAGTGGAATCCAGCAAAATACAGATTTTTATTAAACGGTAGTTGTTATCCGCCCGATATTGATAACTGGCTTGGAATATGGTGGCCTCCTCTGTGGCAGGATTTTACTTTTTCTACAACCATTCCAGTTGGTGATTTCTCAGTCGAAGGAATTTGGGCGGGGCAATCCGGTAATTCCGTAACGATTGGCCAGGTAAAAACAAATGATGTAACTTTTAGAAATTTCCCCTTCGACAGCGGCTTAGTAGACATTCGTGTTGATCACCAAGCAACTCAATTAAGTGGGAAAAAAATGAGGCACCAATATGGTTCTCTTGATGGAAGTTTGCTGTTTCCTAGATCATTAAACAACAGCAACCTTTTTCTCAGCTTTTCTCTTAATGGGGATTTTCCCGTAAATGAGGCAAAAGGAATACTCGGCAAAGAAGTTGAAGAATCATTGAGCGAATTAAATGTAACTTCTATTTACTGCGAGGCTGACGGGGAAATTTTTAAAGAAAATGAAATTGAATCTGTCGATAATAATTTAACATGGTATGATTTGTACTTATCTGCAGATGAGCCTTTTTCCTATGCGGGAATAGATGTCGAATATGTTCGGGGAAAAATCTCCAGTTTGAATGGACTGACGACAGCTAAATTCGACGATTTTGGCTTGGCTGAAGGTCAAGGCAAACTCAGTTTTGCCGAAACTTCACCCTTCTCCGACCGCATTTCTATTACCATGGACCTTAAAAATGCAAGCCGTCAAAAACTATTCGAGAACTTATCCAATTCATCTCAATGGGAGAAACACACTTCACCACAAAATGTTGATCAACTCAGTGGGGATTCAGTATCCAAGCAGGAGGCAGCTGGAAAAATCAATCTTTCCATGCAAGTCGAGGGACCCAGTTCCGACCCAAAATACTTTGAGGGAACTGGTAATTTGGTATTACATGATGTGGATATTGGCTCTATTCATTTACTTGGGGGAATCAGAAATAAACTCGGAGCATTTAATCTCCCCCTACCCTCCGATGCACTAAATTTTAATAAATTAGTAGTTCCTTTTGCTCTCGAACATGATCGAGTCATTTTTGATCGAGCTAATCTTTCTGGTCCTCTTTCTAAATTTGAGGCATTTGGAGAAGTAAATTGGGTTAAACAAGAAGTAGACCTGCTCGCAGATTTCAAATTAGCTGGAAACCTAAATATACCTGTCCTAAAGCAAATTGTTAATTTGGCAGACCCTTTATCAAAACTAAGTAAATTAAAAATTCAAGGAGATTGGGAAAACCCTGATTGGTCCATTTACTTAGGTGCACGGGCTTTAAATCCCTAAGTTTTTTTATGATTTGGAAAATTCATTCAAAACAAGCGTTGCATGATAGGGCAAATCAGCTTTGATAGTAGAAAATGATAATCTTCAACTAGGGAGGACCATAGATTGGACTTAAGCGAACTTAAAGGTATTGTATCAATAATGCAGAAATCAGATCTCACTGAACTTGAGATCGAACTAAAGGATTTAAAATTACGGATGGCCCGACCTGGTTCCGGATCCACATCCTCCAGAGAAGTGGTTGTGCATTCGCAACCGATACCCTCACCTGTATCTTCTCCTCCACCATCTCAATCTCCTGAAACGGCATCTCCAAAAAAGAACGACTCAAAGACTTTTGATTCTCCAATGGTAGGAACCTTTTACCGGCGCCCATCACCCGAAGATCCTGAATTTGTAAAGGTTGGGGATAAGGTCAAAAAGGGGGATACTCTCTGCATTATTGAAGCCATGAAAGTCATGAATGAGATTCAAGCTGACTTTACGGGGGAGATTGTAGAAAACCTTGCTGAGGATGGTTCAAGCGTAGAGTTTGGCCAACCCCTTTTCACGATCCGTCCATCTTAATACAAGCATGATTCGTAAGATCCTCATCGCAAACAGGGGAGAGATAGCCCTGAGAATTGTCAGGGCTTGTCGAGAGCTTGGTATCCAAACTCTTGCAGTATACTCAGAAGCAGATGAACAGTCCCTCCATGTGCAATTAGCAGACGAGGCAATCTGTATTGGACCGGCAGCCGGTGCCGAAAGTTACCTCCGAGCTGATAGAATTTTAAGTGCTGCTGAGATTGCAGATGTTGATGCAATCCACCCAGGATATGGCTTCCTATCGGAAAACGCAGAATTTGCAGAGCAGTGTGCTTCTTGTAACATAAACTTTATTGGGCCAAAGCCTGAAACCATTGGTAAAATGGGAGACAAGGCAATGGCACGAGAAACCGTCAGCAAGGCAGGTGTACCAATTATCCCTGGAAGTGATGGCCCAATTGAGAATGAAAAATCCGCAATCAAAGTTGCTCAAAAGATAGGTTTTCCCGTCATAATCAAGGCCGTTGCCGGAGGGGGTGGTCGGGGTATGCGCATTGCTCATAATGCGGTCAGCTTTGCCAAAGAATTCCAATCCGCCAGACTAGAGGCCACTAAGGCATTCGGAAATGGTGCCCTATATGTCGAAAAGTATTTAGAAAACCCAAGACATATTGAATTTCAAGTATTAGCGGATAAACACGGTAATGTAATTCATCTGGGAGAGCGGGACTGCTCGGTACAAAGGAGACACCAAAAGGTCATCGAGGAAGCACCCTCCCCTTTTCTTGACAAGAACCTTAGGGCACGCATGGGCAAAGCTGCAATCAAGGCAACGCAAGCAGCTGATTATGTAAACGCCGGCACCATTGAGTTCCTCGTAGATGCCAAGGGCAATTTCTATTTCATTGAGATGAATACCCGGATTCAGGTCGAACACGCGGTGACGGAAGAAGTGACTGGAATTGACCTGATTAAAGAACAAATCAATATTGCCTCTGGTAACCGGCTCAGCATTTCGCAAAAGGAAATTTCATTCAACAAACATGCGATCGAGTGTCGAATTTGTGCTGAAAACCCTTCCAATGGATTCGCACCTTCGCCTGGTACTATTGGGTTATATTATGCACCTGGCGGTCACGGAGTTCGAGTAGACTCTCATGTTTATGGTGGATATACCGTATCTCCCTATTACGACAGTATGATCGCCAAGCTGGTAACTTACGGCAAAACTCGTAAAATTGCATTAGACCGAATGTACAGAGCATTGAGTGAATATTTAATCCGAGGAATCGACACTAATATTGAGTTTCTCAAAGCGATTGTACTGGACCCTGGATTTCGTCAGGGAGAAGCAACCACTTCGTATGTTGAAGAATTTTTATCCCGTGCACCCAAAGATGTTTTCAAAAAAACTCACTAGGAGAGTATAACAAATGACCAAAAAGAAAACCAATTCCGAATCCGATGAAAGTATTCCTACCTTCTCTGAAGAGAGTGGAAGCCTCGGAACCATCCGTATTAATCACAGTGTAGTTGCTGGGATCGTTCGACTTGCAACCCAGTCGGTCAAAGGTGTGATCAATGTGGGAGGGGCTGGTGTAGTTGAGGGACTTACTGATTTCTTTGCCAAAAAAGAATCAGAACGCGGAGTTTCTGTGAGCGAAAATGAAGATGGAACTTACAAGATTGAAGTACGGGTTGTACTTAGATTTGGAGTAGACCTGGCTAAAACGGGGGGCATGATTCAGGAAGCTATCCGTGACCAGATTTTGTCCATGACCGGAAATCATGCATCTGTGATCGATGTTGTTATTGATGACATCAAGCAGGAAAGCTTAGACCGTGACGATGAGGAGGATCCGTGGTCTGGCCAAGACTCTGAATAAAAGCTATCATGTTTGTACAATTTCAAGACTACCTCGGTCTTGACCCCAGAGAGGCTGTATTATCTCCTGTTTTTTGGTACTCTTTGCTATCGGTCCTATTTCTGCTCATTCTTTGGGGAATCATTAAAAAAACTCGGTCTGAACTTGTTTCGGTTTTTTGCGATGAGGAAGGTGCGGTGCAAATTACTCCACTAGCATTGCGTGAACTTGTACGTAAGTCCTGTGCTACGATTCCTGGTGTCCACTCCCCATCAACCAAGATTTTTAAAAAATCTGGTGAAGTAAGATTACTGGTCAAACTGCATGTCGAACAAGATTGCAAAGTCAAAGCAATCAGGTCTCAGCTTCGCGAAAAATTAGAAGTTGTCATGGTCAATAATTTAAATTTCGCCAATTTCTCTGGAGTCGATGTAATCATAAAAGGTTTCCAGGACTCCAAGTAACTAAATTTAACGACTTACACTTAGTTTAGCTGGCAAATTATTTTTTTGGGGATTTCCCTCGCAACGCAGGTAAACCAATTTCGATCGGTATTTTGTTGTCCCGAAGTAAAGCATACCACCCATTGTCAGTACGACATGACCAGTTTGTACCTTTGATTAAAGCACTGCCCATCGGTTTTTTGAGAAGAGGTGAAAAACCGCCGGAAAGAACTTCACCAGCTAAATTGGACTGAGGGTCCATTATCTGACATCCTTCGCGTGGTATTCTCCGGTCATCGGCAAGATAATGAACAACACGATGCGTTGGTTGCTTTGTTTTTTCCTCAAACAAGGCATCTCGACCAACAAAATTTGTTTTATCCCAACCAATGGCCCAAGACAGTCCCGCTTGAACTGGGGAAATATTGAGCGATAATTCATGTCCATACAAAGGAAAACCTGCCTCTAAACGCAAACTGTCCCGAGCGGCCAACCCTATCCAAGGAACACTGCATACCTGGGAATTCTCAAAAGCATCGACCCAATTAACGAGCTCTTTTTGGGAACAATAAATTTCAAACCCATCCTCTCCAGTATAACCTGTTCGCGACAAAATTGATGAATTACCCATCCAATTTCCTTCACAAAAATGCATTTTGGGGAGTGATGATAATCCTTCACCAATGATAGATGATAATATAGTTTCTGCGGATGGTCCCTGAATAGCAAGTTGACCAAATTTCGAAGAGAGATTCTTAACCTCACAATCAAAACCAACTGAACGGTCTAACAAAGCTTCATAATCAGTCTGAGTATTTGCAGCATTTACACACAGCAGGAACTTATCTGTCTCACAGCGATAAACAATCAAATCGTCCACAGTGCCTCCGTTCTCCATGCAAAGTAAAGAGTACTGAGCCTGTCCTATGTTACATCTTCTGAGGTCATTGGTTAATGCGAAATTCAAAAATTCTTCCGCTTGTGCACCTGTCACCTCAATTTCTCCCATATGGGAAACATCAAATAACCCCACGGATTGACGAACGGCCAGATGCTCGTTTAATGAACTTCCGTATGAAACAGGCATATTCCAACCCGCAAAAGAAGTAAATTTTGCCCCGCGGATTTCATGATGGTCATGCAAAGTAAGTTTTATTATTCCAGACATTTTCAAAGCTTGCCAAAATTGGTGGATAGGTTGTTTCTAGTAAAGGGATGAGCCCAAGCTCTGTCAAAGTACAAGAATTCATTTTGAATGGTTAGCCAATTAGTTATTGCCGTTGTTTTAACTATTGGTGTTTCCGCCCTCTGTTCCATACTTGAGGCAATGGTTCTTAGTGTAACCACCGCTGAAATAGAAAATTTCAAAAAAAAATCACCCAAAAGAGGTGTTTTGATTGAAAAATACCGAAACGAGATTGATGAAACAAGCTCCGCAATTCTTAGCTTAAACACGATTGCCAATACCCTCGGAGCAACTTTGGCAGGCGGATTAGCCGAAAAAGCATTTGGTGATGGCAGTAATTCAATTTTGTGGTTTGCCGGAGGAATGACTTTAGGAATTTTATTTTTTTCGGAGATTTTGCCAAAGAATTTAACCGTAATTTACAGGTCAGACATGCTGGGACTACTTGTGCCCCCTCTCATCGTGGTTCGCTTTTTGATGTCTCCATTTTCCAAAGTTTGCAAATTCACCATGCGAGCAATGGTCCCGATTAAAGAAAAATCAAATGAGGAGGATGAGGAAGAAATCATTTTACTTGCCCGCAAAGGAGCAAAAGAGGGAACGTTGTCTGCAGATGAAAGTGATTGGGTAACAAACGCCTTAAGGCTTGATGGAGTAAAAGTTAGTGAAATTATGACTCCTCGCACGGTGATGTTAGCCTTGGATGAAAATCTTTGTGTTGAAAAAGTCTTCGATCAATATTCAAATGTTCCCTTTGCCCGCATTCCGGTTTATTCGGATAATATTGATCATATCACAGGAGTGGTTCGCAGAAGGGACTTGCATAATGCAATGGTGGAGGAGAAGTCTCATATTAAGCTTAAAGACTTGGCCTTAAATCCATTATTTGTACCAGAAAATGCGAGTGCTGACAAAGCACTCCGTCTCCTACTCGCCGAACATTCCCAACTCTCCGTAGCCGTGGATGAGTTTGGTTCAGTCGCTGGAGTGTTAGCCATGGAAGATATTATTGAAAGTATCCTAGGCAAAGAAATTTTTGAACACGATGATCTGGCAGTTGATATGCGCGAATTGGCTAAGCGTAGACACAACCTGCAATCTCCTGAATCCCCCGATTCAACTTTCAACTAAAACCTTAAAACTATGGAGATTTTTTCTACGGCATGGGTGCACGACTTGAGTCCCTTTCTTTGGAAATTCCCCCCGTCCTGGGAGAACTGGGGGCCCGGTGGCTTAAGATGGTACGGAATCTCTTATCTAGCAGGGTTTATTACAGCCTATAGTTTATTACTTTGTGCCTTTAAAAAAAATAGAAGTCCATACGATAAGGAACAAATCTTAAACCTTATGACCTTTCAAATCATTGGGGTTTTACTGGGGGGTAGAATCGGATTTGCATTACTCTACCGAACAGAAGAACTGATTAATGACCCATTTATGATTTTTTATGTCTGGCAAGGAGGAATGGCCAGCCATGGCGGATTTATTGGAGTCATCCTGGCAACCTTGTGGTATGCTAAAAAGTCTCACCAGTCTTTTTGGCCCATTGCTGATTTAATAGCCAGCGTAGTACCGCCTGGGTTATTTTTTGGAAGAATTGCAAATTTCATAAATGGCGAGCTTTGGGGAAGAAAAACAGATATTTCCTGGGGCGTATTGTTTCCTCAGGCGCCAGACTTTGCTCTGGGCATTGCCCGTCATCCTTCTCAAATATATGCTGCATTACTCGAGGGTCTTATTGTTTTTATTTATGTTCAATTCAGGTTTTGGAAATCTAATATTTGCCAAAATACACCGGGCAGATTGGGAGGAGAATTCCTCGTAATCTACGCTTTCGCTAGAATTATTGGTGAATTCTTCCGTGAACCCGATGCCTCTTTGATCATTGGAATGTCTCGCGGTCAATTTTACTCGATTTTTCTTATCTTGGGAGGGGTTTGGGTCATTTTTCTTGCTCAAAAAAGAAAATCTCATGCCCTTTAATTGACCTTTTTACTAAAAGTTTTTCCCAACTTATTCACAATGTGAATGGTTTGTCTTTGACAGATAAAGGAAATCCGAAACAAATCATATGCATCCTTTTGATTTAAATAATGATCAGCAATCTCTTCGGTTTTCTATCCAATGACATTGGAATTGATCTTGGCACTGCCAACACCTTGGTATTTGTCAAGGATCGCGGAATTGTACTTCGTGAACCAAGTGTGGTTGCCCGCTATAAAACGAGCAAGAAAGTATGTGCAGTCGGATCTGAGGCTAAACGTATGCTCGGTCGGACTCCTGGAACTATCGAAGCACTCCGTCCGATGAAAGATGGGGTCATTGCGGACTTTGAAATATCAGAGGCTATGCTCAGGTATTTTATAGAGAAAGTTGATAAAAGAAAATTGGTTCCACCAAGGGTTGTGATTGCTGTACCATCTGGAATAACTGCTGTGGAAAAACGTGCAGTCAAAGACTCGGCAATTAGGGCAGGTGCCCGAGAAGTTTTATTACTTGGTGAACCCATGGCTGCATCGATTGGAGCAGGGCTCCCTATTCACGACGAATATGCAAATATGATTGTTGATATCGGAGGAGGAACAACTGAGGTTGCAATTATTTCCATTTCTGGAGTTTCCTTTCAAAGAAGTATACGGGTGGGTGGGGATGAACTTGATGAAGCCATCGTGGCCTACATGAAACGGGCATATGGATTGCTAATTGGGGAAAGAACGGCTGAAGAAATTAAATTTTCTATTGGTTCTGCTTCACCCTTGGAATCAGGTGAGCTAAGCATGGATGTTCGTGGCAGGGACTCTACTGCTGGTTTACCCAAAACAATCCATATCACCTCTCAGGAAATCAGGGAGGAAGCACTTAAGGAGGTTGTGCAGCAAATTGTAGAGCTTGTTAAAAATGCTCTCGATCGATGCCAACCGGAGCACTCTGCAGATTTAATTGACCGAGGAGTGGTACTTGCAGGAGGAGGAGCACTTATCCGCGGACTTGACCAAGTAATTAGTGATGCGACTGGACTGACTGTAATCCAGGCAGAAGACCCTTTGAGCTGTGTAGCTAATGGTACAGGTGAGTTTCTAAACTTGCTCGATTCTTTAAGTCGCGAGCAAATCGATCGTCTGGTAACCCAGTAACTCTTTTCCTTTTGGCCGCTCCGCAGGACAGGCCCAAGTTCGGACCCTACCTAGCATTAGGTGCCTTTTTTTTGCTTTTTATTGCCCTGCCCTCTGGATGGAAAACAATCACCCAATCCACTTTTGATGAATTTCAAGCCCCCCTTTGGGAAATAACTTCAAGAATAACTGACCTTACAGATTATTGGGGACACCAATCCGATTCGAAAAAAACCCTGATCGCCAAAAACCGTGACCTTTCCCGAATCAAAGCGGACTGGAAACTACAGGAAAACCTGCGGGAAAAATGGGAAAAGGAAATGGCTAAACTCAATGATCTACATGCACAGGTCGAAGCATTGGAAAAAAAGATAGGCCTTGATTCAGAAAGGCCATACCGTCCCGTGCTTGCTCGGGTTACCCACCGAAATCTTAGTGCATGGTGGCAAGAGCTCTTCTTAAGAAAAGGAACGACTCAAAAAATTCGTCCAGGTTTTGGAGTTATTTATGCTGGTGGTATTTTGGGACGAATCCATCAAGTTGGGAGCAACTCATCCAAAGTTGAACTCGCAACCAATACGAATTTCCGGATTGTTGCCCATTTCCAGGGCGATAAAAGACCCGTTACTTTTCAAGGAACAGGCGTATTATTAGGAGGGCAACCAATGGGTGCTGTGCTCGATGTGCCCCATGACATTCAAATCAGAGGAAACGAGGGTCTGCTCTTAGAAACTTCTTCTCTTGGCGGCACCTTTCCTGGCGGTTTACCAATAGGAATCGTTCACTCTCTTGAAGAAAGTGGGGATGGTCTGTTCAAGACTGGCAGAGTATTCCTGCCCAAAGATCTTGCCCAAGTTTCTGAGGTTACCGTTCTTTGCTCGTTAAAAAAGCCAGCAGAAAGCAAGTGAAGTCTCTCAATCGTTTATTTATCATTATCACCACTTCAAATTTTATTTTGATTGGATGCATTGCTCTGCTCAATTCCATACTTGGTCCCTGGGGAGTTTTTCTCTACCTCAGCGGACTCTTTTTTCTTCCTCATTATCAATTACTTGATGCCTATCGTTCTTTGCTTTCCCTTCTATTAACCGGTTTTTTAATCGATCACTTGTTTAATTACCCTTTGGGTTTTCACGCTTTTTTGCTTGGATTAATTTTTCATGTTTCCCGCGAGTTTTTTCACCTAGGAAAACAAAGCCCCAAACAAATTTTCGTATACCAAGGGTTCGCAAATTTTATACTCGCTTTGCTTTGGTTTCTTTTTGGCCTTTTTGCAAATTCAGATACATCAAGTTGGACAATTTTCAGATTCCTGAGTGATCTTTTATTTTCTACAGTCTTTCTGATTCCGCTTTCTTTTTGGTATGTAAAGTTCTGCGATACCCTTTTACATCACATTGAGCCATCATTGTTACGCATTTCTGCCCAATCTAAATGAAGTTTTTTGAGAAGTATTTTCCAGAAGCTCGAAGGTTTAGGGTATTTGCATGGTTTTATTTAATTCTCTTTACCACGCTATTCGGATTTCTTTTCTTCAGGCAAGTTTGGGAGCGTGAAGATTATGTTGAAAAAGAGAGAAAACAAGGGCAGCGTCGGATTCTAAGACCCGGAGCAAGGGGAGATGTCATCGATCGTAATCAAAACCTACTTATTGGAAACCGGGCTCATTATTCTGCAAATCTTCATCTTGAACTTCTCAACCGCGAAATTTGGGAAAAAAAAATAAAACTACGCAGAATTTCATACTCACTCAAAGATCGTATCAATCGTTTGGATACAGTGAAGTTAGAGGATCTCTTGGCTCTTTGTTTTGAAAATGACCATGTCATAAAACGAAAAGTCAAAATCACTGGAAAGGCTTTATCCGGGACACAAAAAGTTGCATTATGGCTTGGCAAACAGCGAGTAAATGTCAGCCAAAAAGCAGACTCATGGTCTGCACAGATTGCAGGATATCCAGAGAGTAATATACCTCCTATCCGGGCGGACGGAGTGAAAAGAGAAATTTCTGTTCATATTTCCGGCCTTTTTTCTTTATCTTTTAAACTCGACTCAAAGGGGCACCCAATACCTATAAATAAAGAAATTGGAGCAAGAGACGGTTGGTTGGACATGCTGTTTGAAGATAAGACAACCATGGATTTAAACTTTTTGACGAGCGGCTTTTCCCACACCTGGGAAGCGAGGTATGCTGTAGTTCAAAAATATGTCGAAACCGTAAATCAAATTACAGGCAGAAATACCGAAATTACCCTCAACGATGTACAAAAGCATTGGCATCGGCAACTGGTTTTACCCTTTGAGATTTGCGGTGATCTAACCAATGAGGAATATGCTTTACTCATTGAAAAACTCCCACCTGAATCCCCTATCCAAATCCAAGCAAGAGCGGTCCGTCATTATCCACAAAACTATTTGGCATCACATGTCCTCGGTTATGTTGGGAGTGGTTACGAAGCCAATCCTGAAACCATGACAGGTTCAGACTTAGCCACCTTCGAACTACAAGGAAGAACTGGTAAGGCGGGAATTGAAAAAACTTATGATAATCATTTACGGGGGAAGGATGGAGTGGATATTTGGATTGTTAATCCAATGGGTTCCCGATTCGAGAGATTGGAGAGACAACCCTCCCAAAAAGGAAAATCCGTTCGTCTCACCATTGATCTTGACCTTCAAAAAATTGCAGAAGATTCGATTGACCGTATGGTACAAAAAGTTGCAAAGCAAAGAATACTACCTGATAAGGACTGGGCAAAAACTCTTGAAAGAAGAACGGGGCGTGCCTTGCTGGGAACAAATGAAACGGAGGTAAGAGCAGAATTGCTTCTGACCGCATTTAAGGATGCCCCCTT
>MDSZ01058980.1_pt1 | contig 14015 bp, 8 predicted proteins | sample 811201 | NCBI WGS metagenome assembly MDSZ01 (sample SAMN05326647, study PRJNA326480) | marine metagenome | isolation source: seawater | place: Indian Ocean: North | collected 2010
AAGTCTACACCTTCAATACTCAGTGTATCTAAAAAATCAGCAAAATCTGGCATCCTAAAAATATCGTCTTCTTTCATTAAATTATTACCAATACAAAATAATGATCTACCACGTTCAGTATGACAGAAAATAGGCTCTAAAATTTTAAAAACATACTCTTGAAAACAATTTAATTTTATTCCTTTTTTAGCTGATTCTATCGCAGGAGATGCTATTTCTTTAAACGGAATTTTACCTAACTCTTTATGAATATGAAAAAGACCTGCAATGGTTCCAGGAACTGCTACTGAACCTTTACCAACATGAAATTGTTGCTGACTATCACCAAAATCAACCTCAACTTGAAAAAAATCTGGATCCTGTATTTTTTTGTTAGGCATATTAACAAAAAAATCAAACAGCTTAGGCTTTCTACTCTCAGGATATGCTAATAGGAATCCACCACCTCCAGGACTTGTTAAACCTGGCTCTGCCACCATACTCATTAAAATACCTGCTATAGTTGCATCATAAGCATTGCCACCAGCAGATAAAATATCAGCTGCGGCCTCAGTACTTTCTTTACTGCCTGAGGATATAATCGATTTATTCAAAAATAATTAATTTAAAATAGAATTAATAAGCAGAATGACATCCTGAACATTAATAAATGAATCGTTATTTAAGTCTGATATAAATAACTCATAATCTGTAGGATCTAAATTAAATTCTAAAATAATATTAACCATGAGAACTACATCTAAAACATCAATAGAACTGTCATCATTTAAATCACCCATTAAAAAACCAGTGATACCAGAATCACAATTTTGAATGGATTCGCCACATTCATTCATAGATGCAATACAATACATATATTCACTTTGATCATCAACATATTCATCTAAATATTCTGTTTGATTCTCAAAAGTTGAACCCAACCAAATTCCATCACGGTATATTTTATAACCTGTTTCATTGTTTAAATCATCCCACGATACATAAATAGAACTCGTATATGTTCCATCTGATGCAGAAACATTTGTTGGAGCATTTAATATCGGGACAGTTGAACCAACATCGCAGGATTGATATGATGTTCCACAGAAATTTTCTGCTTCAAGACAATAATTATGTTCTCCTGGAGAAACATCAAAATCTACATATCTTATTGTACCAGCTTCTAAAGGCATAATAGCTATCCCATCTCTGTACAAAACGTAGCTTTCAGCATCTGGGTTATTATCCCATGATAATTCAATATCAGTACAATTCAAATTACTTGATGCACTAAATCCACTTGGAGTAGTAGGATTATCACATGTATAATACATCTCCACTTTTACAAAATCTACACTATAATTATCTTCAGATGAAATAACTGGCGTTATAGCCCCATCACAAAAGATATTATCATATATAGACTGTGGTAATGTATATGGACCATTTACAGTATAATTAATACTTAACTCTGCCTGCCATTGATCGCTAGCCCATGAACAATCATTTCTTTTTACTGTCAAATATGTTTCAGACCATAATGGCAAATCATCACATTGAACACCCTGAACTGTAATTTGCAAATCATCAATATATTCATGTGGTGGTGGATTAAATGACCACCAAGCTTCACCATAATAATCAAGAGGATCCCACCAATCATCATTATAACCTATGATTAAACAATCAGAACCATCTGTACACATACAACCATATCCAACATCTCCTCCAGTTCCTGATGATTGACTTCCATATTGATATTGCACAAAATACCCTCTACCATCTGGTTGAATATAATTTTCTCTAATAATTCGATAAAAATTATCTCCAATAATTGTTGGTAAAGTAACATATAAATGTTCAGGTAAAATTCTTTGGTATGATGCAGGTCCATTACGTAAATCTAGTTCTGGTAATCCCTCATGAACTAAATTATATAAACTATCATTAGGTAAATCAAATTGAATTAAATATAGTGTTTCATCATTTGAAAATGGAGCAAGTGCATCTACTTTACCCGGTTCAACAAATTCTTTTTTTATAGGACCTTCTTCACTATTTTGTGAAAAAATAAAACTCGAAATAAAAGTTAATATTAAGATTTTGTTTTTCATATTAAGAAAACTACAACTCTTTTGATATTGTATACAATAATTCAATTATCACTGAATTATAGCCTCTATGATATTACAACCTTTTCTTAATAAGCACTCTTTTAATTTTTTACTAAAATCCTGTCGAGTTTTAGATCTATAAAAATTAAAATTATATAAATCAGCAACTTTTTCAAAATCAAGATTTGTTGGAGTTTCCCAAAACTCATTAAATGATTTATTATTTTTATCTAATGATAATTTTTTAAAAATTCCTCCACCATTATTATTACCAATTACAATTGTAATATCAAGACTATATCTATTTGCAGCTAACAACCCATTCATATCATGATAAAAACTTAAATCTCCAATTAAAAGTAACGTATTTGATTTGCATTTAGTTGAAGAACCAAGTGCAGTTGATATAATACCATCTATTCCACTTGCTCCTCTATTAGCAAGAGTTAATATTTTTTTATCTATATTTGAAGTATAAATATCTAACTCACGTATTGGTAAAGAATTACCAATAAAAAAAGTATCTCCAGAACTTAATGAATCAATACATTCAATAGCTACTTGAGCACCATTTAAAGATGAAGAATGATATTTTTCAGATAATGATTTTTCTGATTCATTATCTAGTTTCAAGATATGATCTTTCCATTTTTCATTAAATTGATTAGGTGATAATGCTGTTTTTATAAGTTCTAAATTATGCTTTAAATCTCCACTCAATATATTTGATGCTGAATCATTAAATCTTCCATTTGGACTAAATAATAATGTAATTTGATCCCATTCAGTTAATAGAGAGCATAATTTTTTAGATATTGGTTTATCTCCAAATCGAATTATAAAATCTGGCTCAATTGTATTGCTATTTAAAAAATCATCATAATTTGAAATGATATTAGCATGCTTTATATTATATCTTACTTGTGATAATGGGTCAGCTAAAATAGGTGCATTAATGCTATCAGCAAAATCAATAATTTCATTATAAACACGATTCATTCTTCCACATACTACAAGTGGTTTTTGACTTTTATAAATGAATGAATAATCCTTTTTGATACTATTGTAATTAATCTTAGGATAATTAATAATTTGTTCATTTTGATCACTTTCTACATTGCTCACATGATCAAAATCTTTAAGTTCAAATAAAGGTTCATTAAAAGGTGCGTTTAAATGAACAGGGCCAGGAGGATTTTCTCTTACCATAGAATGATTTAAACCCATAGATATTCTATAAATTCTATTTAATACACCTTCTAAAGTATTTGTATTTTTATTGGGGATACCTAAATCTTGAAAATATCTAACTTGATATCCATATAAGTCTCTTTGTTGAATAGTTTGATTTTCACCTGTTCCTACAAGGCTATTTGGACGATCTGCAGTTAAAATAATCAAAGGTATTTGACTTAAATTAGCTTCAATTATAGCAGGATATAAATTTGCTGTTGCAGTACCAGATGTAGTAATAATAACTGTTGGTCTTTGTGTAATTTTAGATAAACCTAAACCATAAAAAGCACATGACCTTTCATCAATATGACTTGTACAATTAAAACCGTTATATGATGTCATAGATATGATAAGTGGGGTATTTCTATTACCTGGTGCAATACAAATATCTCTAACACCCATTTTAAATAAAGTCGATGCTATAACTTTAGACCAAAGACCATTGTATTTTGCATCTTCAATCATTAAAACTGACCTCCAGATAATGCTGACAAAATAGGATGTAATTTTAACTCAGTTTCATCCCACTCTTTTTGTGGAATTGATTCTGATACAATACCACATCCTACAAAAATATATGCTGTTCCCTTCTTAACAAGTGCTGATCTTAAAGCAACATTAAACTCACCATCTCCATTTTTATCAAACCAACCAAAAGGACCAGAGTACCAACCCCTATCCGTTTTTTCTTCATTATTAATAATCTTTATTGCTTTTTCTGTTGGTGTTCCTGCAATTGCAGGAGTTGGATGCAGAGTATTAACTAAATCTAAAATATGATCATTATTTTTCAATCTGCCTGATATCGGAGTCTGTAAATGTTGAACATTTGTTAACTTTAAAACTATAGGATTATTATTAAAATCTAAATCTTTAACTACGGGTTTTAATTTTCTTAAAATTTGATCAACTACTAATCGATGTTCTTCATTTTCTTTATGGCTATTAATTAATGTTTTTGATAATAATCGATCTTCTTCCATATTTTCACCTCTTGCTTGCGTTCCAGCAAGAGCTTCAGTTTCAATAAAATCGTTTTTCATTCGAATTAATCGTTCTGGAGATGAACCAAAAAATATACCTTGTGATGGGAAACTAAACATAAAAGTAGTGCATTTAGGATATGAATTTCTAAGGATTTGAAGTGCTGATGATACACTAAAATCATCACTTACTTTAATTTGATGAGATCGCGAGATAACAACTTTTTCAACTTCACCAGGTCTTATTTTTTCAAGCACTGAACATAATGTTCTATTCCAATCTTTTTTACTTGGTATATCTGTAAAATTATCCACATCTACCTTTGTAACAGATGGAAGGGTCACAGGCATTCTATTTTGATAATGAATACATAGCTGCATTAAGTCATTATAAAATTGACTTGTAGAATTTTTAAAATTAACAAATTTAGATATTGTTAACCAGGCACCATCATCATTTAATGTTGCTAAACACTCTGGTAAAAAAAATCTACTTCTAGGAAAGTTTTTCCAAGTATTATCTGATTTTGCATCAACCGTAAATGCATGTCCTCCAATTATTTTTGGACCAACTAATTTACTATCAGCTATTGAAACTGAATTTTTGAATAATTCTACCGTTTCTTTCTTAACTTCACTATAAAAATCTTTTTTTGAATAATCACGTACCCAAATAGAATTTAAACCTGCAAGACTAATGCCTTTAGATGGTTGTTGCCAATAAAAACGTAGATTCTGTCTATCTGAGGGGTGAGTTACAAAAGGTAGAAAATCATCCGTATCTATTCTATACGTGTAACTAAATAATATATTCTTTTTATATTTTTCAGATAATGAAAAAGCTTCAATTATTCCATCCCTTACATTATTAGAAGTATTTATAATTCCATTATTTATGTATTCAGTCATAACAAAAATTACTATTTTTTAAGAATAATCCTCAATATATTCAATATTAAGAATTTTATTATTACAACCCAGATCATATTTAATAAATTAGATATATAATTATGTCAGAATTTTTACACAGAGGTGATGGAAAAAAGAAATTAGTTCAAAAAATGTTTGATGATATATCATCACATTATGATTTTTTAAACCATTTTTTAAGTTTAGGAATTGATAAATATTGGAGAAGAAAGTTTCTAAAACTTTTACCATTTTCTAAAACAACTAAAGTATTAGATGTAGCTACTGGTACTGGTGATATAAGCTTTGCAATTCGTAAAAAGTTTGAATGTCCTATTATTGGTCTTGATTACTCAAATAATATGTTAAATATTGCAAGATCTAAAGCTGAAAAAATGAATACATCTGATATTAAATTTATTCAAGGAGATGCTGAAGCTTTACCATTTGATGATAATTCATTTGATATTATTACTATTTCATATGGATTTAGAAATTTGGGGAATTTTAAAAATGCTTTAAACGAATTTCATAGAGTTTTAAAACCAAATGGAACTTTAGGAATTTTAGAATTTTCAAAATCAAAATATAAAATTTTCTCAATTTGTTTTAATATTTATTTTCATTACATACTTCCATTCATTGGGAAATTAATATCAGGTTCAAATGCTTATAAATATTTACCTGAATCTGTTGTAGAATTTGCTTCAAGAGATGAACTATTGAAACTTATGAAAAAAACTAATTTTAAAAAATGCTATATGTCTGATTTAACATTTGGAATAACAACTATATTCATTGGTAAAAAAGATAATGAATAAAAATAAATATTTATTTGCACAAATAGCACTCATATTGACTACTATGATATGGGGATTTACATTCACAATTGTACAAGAATCTTTAATAACAGCTTGTCCTCCATATGCATTTTCTGCATATAGATTTGGCATTGCCGCAATTGGCTGTTTTTTTCTTTTAGATTTTAGAAAAATTAGATTTACAAGAAATGAGATTCTAGGCGGAATCTATTGTGGTCTATTTTTATTTGTGGGCTATGCTTTCCAAAATTATGGACTTGTCTATACTACTCCAACAAAATCTGCTTTTATAACTGGAACTTCAATCATCATGGTTCCAATAATTCTAATTGTATTACGACTAGCTAATGTTTCAACCAAAATTTGGATAGCAAGTATTTTAGCAACAATAGGAATGTACTTTTTATTAAATCCTAAGGGAGAAGGTTTACAATATGGTGATATACTTACTTTTGGCTGTGCAATAGCTTTTGCATTACACCTAATCATTCAAGATAATTATACTAAAAAATGTCGTACTATGTTTTTATTTTTTCCACAACTAATAACAGTATCTATATTAGCTTTCATTTTTAATTTTATTTTTGAAACACAAGAAATAATTTGGACAAATCAACTATATATAAGTTTAGGTATTACTAGCTTATTAGCCACTTTATTTGGAATTGGTGCAATGGTATGGGCACAAAAAATTATATCACCATCAAGGACAGCTATCATATTTAGTACTGAACCGTTATTTGCAGCTATTTTTGCAATGGCTATAATCGGTGAATATTTATCTCCAATAGAATGGTTAGGTGGATTTTTAATAATTATTGGAGTACTCTATAGTGAATTAGGAAATAGATCTAATTAAAGTGATTTAAACGTTTTTTTCTTTAAAATAAAATAACTTAAAACAATACTACCCTTATAAAAAAATTTCATCATTTTAAAATCATTTATTTTTCTTAGCTTATAATTATTTTTCATTCTTTTATAAATGATATTTGGATGCACAACTAACCACATCAAACTTTTTATTATAGCAAAACTATGATTAATTCGACCTAATAATAATTCATAAAATATAGAAATAAATTCTAAAATTAATCTTGGAATAAATAATAATAACATAACAGGTATGGAATAATTAGTTAATAATAATAAAAAACTATTTCGATGATTTAGATATGTTTTGAATGGCGATTGATAATCTAATGTTTGACCACCTTTATGATAAATTATTGAACTAGGTACATTAGAAACATTATACCCTAATAAATGACATTTCCAGTGATAATCAATTTCTTCCATATGAGCAAACAATGTTTTATCAAAACCATTTACTTTATTGAAAATTGATTTTCTTGTCATAAAACCTGTACCAGAAGCCCAAAAGATATAATCTGATTTATCATATTGATTATTATCTTTTTCAATTGTATTAAAAATTCTACCTCTAGAGAAAGGAAAACAAAATATATCTAATTCTCCCCCACAGCCTCCAGCATAATCAAAATTTTGATCATTATAAAAATTTTTAATCTTTGGTTGAACTGATGATATATTTGAATCAGAATCCATTTTTTTAATAAGGGGAGCAATCCAATTAATATCTTGAATTGTATCATTATTTAAAAAAACTAAATACTCACTCTTTGCGATAGAAGCACCCTTATTGCAACCTTCAGCATATCCATAATTCTTATCACAATTTAAAATATTAAGCTTAGGATATAATTCTTTTATTTGCTTGATACTATCATCCTCTGAGGCATTATCAACAACAATAATTTCAATTTTATTTGTAATAGATTTTTTTAAAGATTCTATACATTCTCTAAGAATTTCAAAACCATTATAATGGGGAATAATGATTGAGACTTTATATGTATTTATGATACATCCTTTAAAATATTTAAATATTCTAATGCTTTAGGATCATCAGGATTTTTTTCTAACCAATTATTTAAAATATTAATCGCTTTTTCAAACTGATTAGATTGAGAATATGCCTGAACTAAAGAAATAACAATTTCAAACTCTCTTGGATATTCTATATTTAAATTTTTAAAAATTTCAATAGCTCTTTCATAATTTTGAAGATCTTGCATATAAAGTTGACCTATGTAAAAAATATCTTGAAAACTTGTTTTTTCATTATTTAATAGATTATCTAATATATCTGTATATTTTTTAGTATCTCCAGCTTCCTTGTACATTCTACCTATTTGGATTTCTAAATCACCATTTCTCATTGGTAAATGCTCTGATGGAAAATATTGTTCCATTTTATTTAATAAATTTAATGTTTCTTTATTTTTATCAGGATTTTCTGAATATATAGTTTCTATTCCTAATTGTAAAAAGGAAGATCTATAGTTTTGTACTAATCTCTGTATGTTGTCATTAAAAAATACATTTTGATTATTTAAATTTTTATATCTGTATACACCATCACCTGATTCAATATAATTTATATAATCTTCCGAATTATAGATTATATTATTATAATCAGGAGTTTCTGTAATATTTTGAATCATTTTAGATCGATTTAATTTTTCATTTTTTACTTTTGATGTTTTTAACTTAAAAACAAGTCCTTCCATTTGCAGATAATCATCCAAACCAACACGATTCTCTGGTGATACTGTAACAGCAAAATAAATTGGACGTTCTTTTGGTAAATCATTTATAAGTTGAACAATCATAAAATCTTGTACTCTTAAAAATGAACCATGAGTAGATTTGATTTTCCAGTTTAATTTAGAATTTAAATAATTAACTGAAGCATCAGCATCTTTCCAAGGACTTAAATCAAAACCCATTCTAATTTCCCAAGGCATTCCATATACTTTTTGCGCAGCTTGATTTAACTTATTTCTATAATTAAACCAAAAACTTAAATCATTAAATTTTTCTCCACTATCATAAACACCATTATTATTAATATCAGTGTACGGTTCTCCTAAATCATATACATTATTTCCTTTTGTATATGATTTAAGTGTACTAGCAGTTGCAATGTAAGGGCCATATGTATTCATTTGCTCAATAAACTTATCATCTAATTGAATTGGTAACTTAGGAAAATCATGTTTTAACTGATGAATATACCAACCTGTATTTAATAAACTTAAATTAACTACTCTTACATCTTTTCTAACACCTTCTACCTCTTGAATGTACCATAATGGGAATGTATCATTATCACCATTAGTAAAAATAATCCCATTAGGTTCGCAAGAATTCAACATATTATATGCATAATCCCATGCAACATAATTACCACGTCTATTATGTTCATGATAATTTGCTTTTAACATAATTCCTGGCATCAAAATAAATATTAAACTAAGAAAAGCAATAGAATAATTTTTATTATTTGTAAACTCTTTGATTCTTTCTAATAAACCTGCAATTCCAATTCCAATCCATATTGAAAAAGCAAAAAAGCTTCCTACATATGAATAATCACGTTCTCGTGGCTGAGGATCATATTGATTAAGATATAATATGATCATTACTCCAGTCGCTGCAAATAATGCTAAAACTGCTAATGCCCTCTTCCAATCTTTAATAAAATGATGAAACAGTCCACCTATACCTATCAATAATGCAAAAGGTAAGCCAAATTGAAGCCAATTAATTCCATCTAGGGTTTTTATGTATTCTCCCTTTTTAGTTATAAGATCCCAAGATCTATTATCTGCATTTTCTCTGCCAGCAAATTGCCATGCAAAATATCGAAAATACATCTCTTTAAATTGATAATTTGAAACAAAATCTTGAACTTCTTTTCTAGAAGGATCCCTTAAATTTTTAGGTTCTACCCATCTTGATATATATGATGAGTTCAATAAACTTTGCTCCCTATCAGTAATCGACCAACTTCCATATTGATCTCTGTTTAAATATGATAGAGCTCTTTCAATGGTATCAGGATTATTTTCATTAATAGCTGGATGTTGATTTGCTCTTATAAATATCGTTGTATAAGATGTGTATCCTATGAAAATCAGCATCATAGATGCAAAAACAATTGATAACTCAATATATTTATTTTTTATAAAATAAATTGATACCAATAGAATAGAGAACATTAAAAGAATTGGTACATAAATATTATACTTATGCGCTAATATTGGTAATCCTTTAATCATTCCCTGATAGATTATTAAATAAATTCCAATAGAAATTAATCCAGTTAAAATAAAAGTACTCCATTTAAACGGGAATTTTTTATAATAAACAATAAGTGCAATAAATGGTAATGCAAGTAAATTTAATAGGTGGACACCTGAAGCTAAACCTAACATATATGCTATTAAGAGAATATATCTTGTATTACCTATTTTGCCAATATTTTGACTCCATTTTAATATAATCCAAACTACAATAGCTGTAAAAAATGTTGACATGGCATATACTTCTGCCTCTACAGCATTAAACCAATGTGAATCTGTTACAGCAAATGTACATGCTCCAATAAAACCACCACCATATGCAATGATTGCATCTGATATATTTTCAACTTTTCCTCTCCATTCTTCAACAAGCTGTACAATTATTAAATATAAAAACATAACAGCAAATGCACTTACAATAGGGGACATAAGATTTACCCTAGCTCCAATATCTGAAAATATCGGTATTTGTGAAAAGACATTACCCAATAACAAGTATAGAGGACTACCAGGAGGGTGCGGTACTCCCATTATTACTGAAGTTGCTATAAATTCACCACAATCCCAAAAAGATGCAGTTGGTGCCATTGTCATTAAATATATTATAAATGAATAGAAAAAAGTAATAATGGCTAAAATTTTATTTAATTTGTTCATATATTTTTATTTTTAAATTAAAAGAATTTAAAACATTTTAGAAATTTTATTTATTAACTAATATCAATAAATTCAATCATTTCTTTATAATCTTTTAAAAATTGTTTTTTTATCAAAAAATTATTTTTATTATTTAAAAATGGATCTTTATTTATTAGAGAAAAAGCAGCATCTCTTGCAACCCTAATTATTGGACCATCTTTTAATATATTACCTATTTTCAACTTCATATATCCATGCTGTTTTTTACCAAAATAATCACCTGGTCCTCTCATTTTTAAATCTTCATCAGAAATTAAAAACCCATCATTAGTTTCTGACATGATTTTTAATCTTCGTTGTGATTCTGGAGTGAATTTTCTTTCTATTAAAAGACAAAAACTTTTATTTATTCCTCTACCAACACGACCTCTTAATTGATGTAATTGTGATAAACCAAATCTTTCTGCATTTTCAATAATCATTACTGTTGCATTAGGCACATCAATACCAACTTCGATAACTGTAGTAGATACTAAAATATTTAATTCATTTTTTGAAAACATATCCATTATTTTGTTACGTTCATCAATTTTCATTTTACCATCTATATACCCAATTTTATAATTACTAAAAATATTTTTTAACAGCTCATATCCTGATTTTGAAGCTTTTAAATCAGTGTTTTCACTTTCCTCTATTAATGGATAAACAACAAAACATTGTTGCTCTTTATCTAATAACTCCTTAACAAATTTGTAAACTTCATCTAATTGTTCTTCTTTGATTATTTTTGTTGTAATAGATTGCCTATTTGCAGGTAACTCATCTATTATTGAAACATCAATATCTCCATGATATGTAAATGCTAATGTCCTTGGTATAGGCGTTGCAGTCATTGCTAAAATTTCAGGATTATAACCTTTATCAATAATTTTTTTTCTTTGTTCTACGCCAAATCTATGTTGCTCATCAATAATAATAAGTCCTAAATCTTTAAAAGCAACTTGATCTTGAATTAATGCATGAGTCCCTATAACAATTTGAATTGTACCAATTTTCAATTGTTGCAAACATTCTTCTTTTTCTTTTTTACTAATACCTCCTGTAAGTAAAGAACATTTAATTTGCACTAAATTGCAATATTTTTTAAAACTTCTATAATGCTGCTCAGCTAATAATTCTGTAGGTGCTAAAACTGCAACTTGGGCATTATTTCCAACGATAATAGATGCAATTAATGTTGCGACTATAGTTTTACCTGATCCTACATCTCCCTGTAATAATCTATTCATCTGTTTTTTAGATGATAAATCAAAACGAATTTCTTTTAAAACTTTAATCTGAGATTTTGTTAATTGAAATGGTAATGCATCATATAATTTTTTAACATATTCACCTCTTTTACTAAATAATCTCCCATCCGTTGATTCAATCCTTTTTTTTCTTAAAGCCATTAATAGTTGTAAAAAAAAGTGTTCATCAAATTTCAACCTATATATAGCATTCTGTAATTTTTCCATGTTGAATGGTTGATGAATATTTATAATCGAATCATTTCTATTCATTAAGCCATATTGTTTTTGAAATGATAAAGAAAAATAATCATTAATAGTTCCCTGAATTTTGTCAATAGAATTGCGAATAATTTTTCTAAAACCTCTACTCTCTAAACCCACTTTTTTTAATTCTGTCGTACCTGGATATATTGCAATTATCTGCCCAGTGTTTATTGGATCATCATTTTCTTCCAAAACATCAAACTCGGGATGTGTAATATTAAATCCATTAAAGAAATCTACTTTTCCATAAGCAGCTATATGATCACCTATTTCAAATTTTCCTGTAATCCAACTCAAAGCATGAAACCATATTAAATTAATAATACCATTACCATCATTTAACGTAACTTGATAATAATTTCTTTTTCTGGTTTTTTTAAGACTGCAATTTTGAACCTTCCCTGCTACTAATGTTTCTTGACCAACTTTGATCATATTCATCTTAGTAATTACGGATCTATCAATATATTTTCGAGGATAATAATATAAAAGATCACCTATATCTTCAATTTGATGTTCATTTAATACCTTAGCTCTTTGAGGGCCAACGCCCTTTAAGTAGGTTACATCAGTTAATAAATTAATCTTATTTTTTAATGTATCTATTTTATTCTAATGATTGGAGATTTTTATTTAATTTTTCAAGTGAAGACATATATCTTTTCTGTTTAGATTGTTCATTTTGAACAACATTTTCTGGTGCTCTAGAAACAAAGTTTTTATTATTTAATTTTGAATTAACAGAATTTAATCTACCTTTCATATCTTCAATTTGATTTTTTAATCTATCTTGTTCTTTCTCAATATCTATTAAACCAGCTAATGGTATAAAAAGTTCTAAACTATTAATAACTGCTGCTGCTGATTGAGATGGTTTATCAATATTTACACCTGAACTTATTGATGTTACTTTTACCATTTGTAATAAATATTCTGAATATTTTTGTATTATTGTTGTAATATCTTCAGAACCTCGTAAAATAATTGATATATTTTTTGAAGGTGATATGGTTAAATTTGTTTTAATTACTCTTATAGATGAAATAACATCCATGATAATTTGTATTTCATTTTCAATCTTTATAGAAATTTTATTTTTATCAGCTTCAGGCCATTTAGAATGCATTATAAACTGATTATTTTCTTTTTGTATCATAGACCAAATTTCTTCAGTTATATAAGGTGCATAAGGATGTAATAGTTTCAAGATTGATTTTAACACATAAACTGAAACTGCCATTGCAGATTCTTTATCTATTTGATCGTCTCCATAAAATCTTGCTTTAGAAAATTCAATATACCAATCACAAAAATCGCTCCAAACAAAATCATAAACTATTTTAATAGATTCATTTAACTTATATTGATCATATGCATTATTAACATCTGAAATTGTTTTATTTAATTTTGAAATAATCCATTTATCAGTTTCCCTTAACAAAATTGATTTATCATTAATTGACTTTGGTTCGCTTTCAATATTCATCATTACAAATCTAGCAGAATTCCATAATTTATTCATAAAATTTCTACCAATCTGTATTCGATCTTTTGAAAAAAGAATATCTGAACCTTGTGGTGCAATTAAAAGCATTCCAACTCT
>MDSZ01110292.1_pt1 | contig 14012 bp, 13 predicted proteins | sample 811201 | NCBI WGS metagenome assembly MDSZ01 (sample SAMN05326647, study PRJNA326480) | marine metagenome | isolation source: seawater | place: Indian Ocean: North | collected 2010
AGACCAATCTCCTATTTTAACTCCAAAATCGTTATGATCCCAAATAGCTATATTATTAAAATTACAACTTTTAAGGAGATTCCTCAATACCTCATAATCGTAAATCGATTTATGAAAATCGTATTTATCATTTTGTCCACCCATCAATGCATATTTTACTAATTGTAATTTACGATCTAATTTATAAATCTCAGATATTTTCTCAAAATCTGGTACTGAAATTCTAATTACCCCACCTTTTTTTAATTTTTTGTAAATTTTATTTATTAAGATAGTACTGTCATTAAAAGAAAAATGCTCTAGCACGTGACACAAGTAAACCTCACTCAATGCTTCATCTGAAAAATTATTTAATTCAAAATCCCGATCAATAACATGGATGTGACTTTTTTTATTAGCATCGATATTTATCCAACCTTGTAAATTTATTTCTCCTGCCCCAAGATGTACTTTTATACCATCTAAATTTTTAGTATAAACTGGGATTGGTTCGTTAAAATTATTTTTAGCTAACTTTAACCATTTTGAAGTTCTTAGAAGTTTATTCTTTAAATTATTAATAATTTTCATTTAAAAATTTTGATTATTCTTTCAATTTTTGTTCTATAATCTTTAATACTTTTACTATCATATTTTTTTTCTAACATACCTAGGCCAGGAGCATTAATTATTGACTTGTAGTTTAGCTCATTATTTAAAAATGATATTGTTTTTTTTTGGATAGATGTACTTTTTTTTATATTTATCGTTTGTAAATCGAAGTTTTTTCCTAAAGAATTAAATTTAATAATGCCTGGCATTTTAATATACCATGGATTTCCTGCTACAATTGTTTTCAAGCCTTTAAGGCTTCTCTCAATAGCTATAGTTCCACTTATCGTAATAGGTAAAATATTGTCAAATGCTTTTGAATTAACGTTTAAGTTCATTGGAAGAAAATCAACATTTAATTTTTTTAAAATTTTTAAATAATCTACTGATCTAGCTGATCCAACTCTCGTGTTTTGAATTATTTTAAGGTAAAAATTTTGAGTGTCATGATGCTCTTTATAAAAAATTTTATTTTTGTAGCCCAAATTCCTTAGTTTATACAATATATCAATATGATTATTATTATCTTTACCCATAGGAAAAGATGTCCCTTCAGGTTGATAATTTGCAATTATTATTAAAGAATTTTTTAAATTAATATCTGAGTTTTTTAAACTTTTTTGGTTATAGTATCTCAAAAAGTCCCTTTGCTGGGATAGTTGTTTTAAGTGAGTTAATACAGAATAATTTGAGATGTTTTTTTTTTTATTTAATCCAATAAATTGTCTTATTGATGCGTAAGAATAATAAAAGAGGCACATTAAATAGCTGATATAATAGTTTTTTGAATAAGAAAATTCATCAATGTGTACAATGCGATGGGTTTCGATATTGCTATCAGTTTTTAATTTTTTTGACCATCTGGCTATTGTTTGTTTAAAATTGATTTTAGAAATTCTATTTTTAATAATATATCTCTCCATAAAGTATTTATGTTGAGATAATGGTATAAGTAAATTTTTTGGATATGGTAAAAGACTTGAAATGGTTTCAAAAAATATTTGTTTGATTTTTAAATTTCTACAAACTAAATCAATAAGTAATGCATCTAAATGATGGGGTATGGCTATAAAAAAAAGTGATAATTTAAATTTTTCATTTTTCATTAATTGATAAAATTCAAAATATTTATTTAGAAGATATCTTTGATACAAATCTATTTGATCACCTTTGTCAGTATCTCTTGACCAGACAGAACTCCAAGATCTTATTTCTTTTATAACTAGATTTATGTCTTGATTTCTTATTTTTAAAGGTGCAAATTTAATTTTTTCTCTTCGTTTTGTTTTTTTGTTGTAGAAAAAGAAATTATCCCTGTCACAAAAAATTATATTTTGATATTTATAAAATAATTCTTGAGTTAATTTATCAGGATAAAAAAAAATTATTTTCATAATTAAATTATTTCAAATTTACCATCTGATAATTTATAATTAATATCAAAATATTCTTTATTTTTAATATTATGAGTAACAAAAATTATTATTTTATCTTTTTTGAGATTAGATAACGTTTTAATTATTTCTATCTCCAGTTCTCTATCTAACGAACTAGTCGGTTCATCTAATATTAAAATATCAGGATTGTTATATAAAGCTCTAGAAATCAATAACCTTTGTATTTGACCCCCTGATATTTTAGATCCAAACTCACCTATTCTAGAATTTATTTTATCTGGAAGCTCTTCAATGAATTGGCTCAATTTTGTTTTTTCACAAATTATATTTATAATCTTTTCATTAATTTGATTATCATCTAATCCAAAAGCAATATTATTTTTAATGGTATCGTCTAAAATTGTTTGACTTTGAGAGACAAAACCAATTTTTTTTGTCAATGAAATAAATTGATTATCTGAAGAATAATCAGTTTCATTGTATCGCAATTTAATTTTATTTGCTTTGATCAAACCTAGCAAAATATTTAAAAAAGTTGACTTTCCACTCCCGCTTTCTCCAAATATCCCATAAATTTTACCTCTTTCGAATTTAATATTAGCACTTTCTAGTATAATTTTTTTATTATATTTGAATGATAAATCTTTTATTTCAAGTGTATTTAATTTTTCTTTATCGGTTAGATCAATTTTATAATCACTATGTTTAAAATTATTCTCGCTTAAAAAATTCTCAATTAATGTTTTGAAATTTTCAAAAGTTCTTTCTGTAAAGTTTAAATTCTGTACTGAAGTTATAACTTTGTTTACAGAGGGTATGATTCTCAGAATACAGATAACTAAAAACCCAACTTCAGGTATGGTTGATTTAATGTCAACACTGAAATATGACATTAAGGCATATCCTATTATTAGAAGTATAATTACAAATATTTCAACTAATAGCCTAGGAATAAATTGAATTATTTTATTTTTAATCCTTAAGTCTATAGATTTCGAATAAACATCTTTATATTTTTCATAAAAGAAATTTTCTTTTTCTAATACTTTTATATTTTTTATATTCGAAAAAATCTCATTTAAATGCTTAAATCTTGTATCATTTAGCAATATTAAATCACTTCCTATTTTTACAATTTTTTTTTTAAATAAATAAATATATGAAGTTGAAAACAAAATTAGCAAAGTTAGTATGATTATTGTAAATTTTAAGTTTATAATTCCAAATAAAATAATTAAACCTGTAAGAAAAAATAATTCACATATTAAATTTAAATAATTTAAAGTCGCGTCATTAATCTTTAAGATTTCTAAAGTAAGATTATTTACTAATACACTTGAATTATTATTCACAAAAAAATTGTAATTTTTTTTTAAATAATTGCTTAAAATTGTGTTTGAAATTTTTTCTTCAGTTCTAAAAAGAAATTTATAAGTGTGTGAATGTATAAATATTAAAATTATATTTTTTAAAAGCAAAAAGGTAAAAAATAAAGATACAAGTAATATTGTTGAGCTTAAAAATGTCTCGACAATTTTAAAATCTTTTAAAAATTCAAAGCTTTTGCCTAAATTTAAAATATTATTTACAATCGGGATGATTAAAGAAAGTCCAAATAATTCTAATAAAGATGCAAAAAATAAAACTAAAGAGAAATAAATTAATTTTTTTTTGACATCATTTGGTAATATTTCAAGAATTTTACTTGAAAAAAAAAATTTATTCATCAATTTGATCTAAATATTTCCCTTGTATTTCTTTTTCTCCAATTTGGATATAATGTGATTTGTATCATATCTCTTTTTGAACTCGGTATTGACGCTCTATGTAAACAATTTGAAGTGTTTATTAAAATATATTTACCTTTTTGTCCTACAAAATTTATTTCTTCTTTAAAGCTTTTATCAACATTAGTCTTGTCAAAAGTCCACCTTTCTCCAATTAGATTCCAATATCTTTTCGTATTTTTTCTATCCAAAAAAATAAATGGTCCATCTTCTTTATTTATACTTGATACTAGAACAAATATATTTATCAATTTATAACCATCGTGACTATCTTGATGCCATATATTTGATATTATGTCATGCTTTGAAAGCCATTGATCAAATTTAAATGTTCTGTAAAATTTACACTTAGTGACTAAAAAATTTTTTCCCAAAAATTTTTCAATATTAGACTTATTTATATTAATTATTTTTTCTACAAAATCTGGGATTTCTCTAAAATCAATCATTTTTGAAAAATCAGATCTAAAGACTAAATCATTTTCATTAATCTTAAATTTATCTATTTCAACTTTATCCATAATAATTTCAAAATTTGTAGTTGGATTAATTCTATTTTTTAAAGAAAAGTAATAATCTTTTATAAGTTCTGAAAATCTTGATTGACTATAAAAAAAAGATCCTGATATCAAAGTATCAATTTTTCTAAAAAAATATCGTAAGTTTCTAAACATAATTAGTTTTTTCTGGACAAGAAGTCATATAAATTTCAGGTTTTATTATATTTAAATAAATCATCAACTCTATATTACTTAATGATAACTTTGTTAATTAAATGTTTTCACTGGTATTATTTATACAAGTCGCACAAATATTATTTGGTTTGTTTAAAAGAAAATCATTTCGTATTTTTTTCATCATCTCATTATTCCAAATTTCTTTAATTGAGTGGTTTTTAATATTTCCAACACTTAAATTTCTACCAAATGTATTACAACAAGGGGTGACCGTACCGTCTGAATAAATTGTTATCTGTCCCCATGGCTCGCTACAGAAGTAATCTTTATTTTTAATAATAGTTGCTTTCTTATTTTCAAGATCTGAATACGCATTTATTGAAACTTCTTTTTGTACTTCAATTGAATCAACAACATCTTTCCATTTTGATTTAAACTTTTCAATTTCATGTTTATTTTTATCTAAAGATACAAATGAAGTTCTTACAAGAGGTAAAACCTTATTATGTTCTTTTCTTAATTGCATAAATCTTTTAATATTATTTTCTAATTCTGAGAGTCTAGTAATGTTAGTTTTTAATCGCTCTGAAACTGGTATTCTAACTTTATTATAAGTTTCTTCAGTCGATGCATCTATGGATACAAATAATCTTGTAACCCCAGAATTTAATATTAATTTTATGTTTTTTTCATTTAACAATATTCCGTTGGTAAATAAAAAAATATCCATGATATTGGCTTTTTTTGCTCTTTCAAAAATTTGATCGATATTTTTAAATAACAAAGGTTCTGATATACTTAGCATCAAAGCACTTAGATTATTTTGTTGAAAGTCTTTGAATATTTTGTCAATTAAATCATTATCTAGGGTATGCTTTTTTGCATTATTTCGGAAACCTTGAAAACACATTGTGCATTCTAAGTTACATCTATTAACTAATTCCAAAACAACTGTATTCGGATAATCATTTAAAGCTTGTTGCCTACCATCTGTAATATTGCTTAAGTATTTTTTTCTGTAATCCTTAAAGCGTTGTCCATACTTTTTTGATAAATGATTTTCTAATACTTTCTCTGGATCTTTGAGTGCATATTTGTGCAGATTGTTAGGGGATTTGTATTCTTTAAGAGACATAATATTCTTTAAAATTTCTTACAATGATATAAACAATTTGTCAGCAAAAAAATAAATGAATAGAAGAATAATTGCTAAATTAGAGTTAAAATCTGAGCATATAGTAAAACCTATATTTTTTGAGGGATTAAAGAAAATTGGAAACCCAAAACAAATAGCAGAGAAATATTATAAATTAGGTATTCAAGAAATCATAATTAAAGACATTGTCGCAACTTTATACCAAAGATCTATAAATTATAATTTGATTAAAAGGGTTATTAAAAATTTGCCAATTCCAATTGTTTTAGGTGGTGGAATTAAATCTATTGACGATATACAAAGATTGATTAATTGTGGGGCAGATAAAGTTTGTATAAATTCTGGAATATTTCAAAAAAAAAATCTTTTAGATCAAGCGGCCAAATTATATGGATCACAATCTATCGTCGTAGAAATTCAGTCAAAGAAAATAGGAGATAAATGGTTTTGTTTAACTGATAATGGAAGAATTAATACTAATGTGGAAGTTGGTAAGTGGATAAGCGAAGTTCAATCAAGAGGAGCAGGTGAATTACTTTTGCAATCTGTCGATAAAGACGGGACTATGGAGGGTTTTGATATTCAACTTTTAAAAAATATAAAAAAAAATATTAAAATTCCAATGATTTTTTCAGGTGGGTGTGGATCTTTGAGTCATGTAAGAGAACTATTAAAATATAAAGTATCAGGAATATGTTTATCTAGTGTTCTTCATTATAAAAAAATTAAAGTTAAACATTTGAAAAAAATTTTAAAATGAAAAAAATTGGAATTTTAAATTATGGTATTTATTCAAATCAAGTTCATTTAAAGAACATTCTTAATAATTTAATGTGTAAAGTTGAATATGTTGACAATTTTAGAAATTTTAATAATTATGATTTATTAATTTGTCCTGGGCTTGGTTCATTTGCAAACTCAATAAACTTACTTAGAAAAAAAGGATTTTATAGTGCAATTCAAGATTTAAATCCTAATAAAAAATTTCTCGGAATTTGTTTGGGATTTCAAATACTTTTTCAATCTGGCAATGAAAATAGTATAAAAACTAATGGACTTGGAATTGTTAAAGGACATGTAAGAAAAATTATAGGTCAAAATCCTAAAATAGGCTTTTTTAAAACTGATTTAAAAAAAACCAAACTATTTAAAGATATAAAAAAACCTGCAGAATTTTATTATCTTCATAGTTATGGAGTAGAGTCTAACAATGATAATTCAGAAATAGGTGTCGTAAGATATAAAAATATTTTTTATAAATCATGTATAAGATATAAAAATTATATTGGAGTACAGTTTCATCCTGAAGCTAGTGGCAAAAATGGGGTAAATTTTTTTAAGAATATTATAAATGAATAAAGATAAATTAGGAATGTACGGGTTGCCAACAAAGGTAGAGTACTGCTCTCATTGCACAAGGAGTAATCAAAGACCTCATAATGTTGGTGAATTTTTACAAAAAAAAATAAAAAAAAAAATTCGTCAATTTATCAAAAAATAAAATATGCAAGGCTTGTCTTTACTACTTTGAAAAACAAAAGATTGATTGGAAAAAAAGAGAAAGTGAATTAAAAAAAATATTAAATAAATACAGAAGGAATAATGGGGAATATGATGTTATTGTTCCAGGAAGCGGTGGTAAGGACTCTGTATATGTTGCCCACGAATTAAAAAATAAATATAAAATGAAACCATTGTTAGTAACATGGGCACCAAATATAATTACAAAAATTGGTAAAGAGAATCTATTAAGTTGGCAAAAAATTTGTAAAAATCCTATTTTTATTAAGCAAAACCAAAAAGTTCACAGATTATTAACTAAATTAGCATTCATAAATTTATGTCACCCATTTCAACCTTTTATTTTAGGTCAAAAAAATGTAGCCCCGAAACTTGCATTAAAAAAAGGAATAAAATTAGTGATGTTTGGAGAGCACGATGCTGAATTTGGAATGATGATGAATACAAAAAATAAACCAGATCTTGATATATCTCATTTTTGCTCCGATAAGTCTTTAGATGAGTTGTATATAGGTGGAGTCAAAGTAAATGATTTAATTTCAAAATATAAATTAACTCTTAAAGAATTAAGTCCTTATCTTCCACTAAGTAAAAAAAACTTTTATTCTGCAAATATAAAATTCCACTATTACAGTTATTATAAAAAATGGAACTTTCATGATAATTATTATTATGCAGTTAAAAATTCAAATTTTAAACCAAATAACGTAAGGATTGAGGGAAGTTATGATAAATATGCCTCGATGGATGACAAACTAGACTGGCTGCATTTTTACACTTTTTATACAAAATTTGGAATGGGAAGAGCTACTGCAGCAAGTGATCAGGAAATAAGATCTGGTGTAATAACAAGAGATGAAGCCATTTCATTAGTTAAACGTTTTGATGGGGAAATTATAGAAGAATATTTAAACGATATTTTAAAGTACCTAGGTGTTTCAAAAAAAAGGTTTAATCAAATTATAGATAAATTTAGACCTTCACATCTCTGGAAAAAGGAAAAAGGCAAGTGGAAACTTCGAAAACCTATATGGAATTCTTTATGAATGGAAAACACCAAGATTATATTTATTTAAAAGAAAATTATATTAAAAAACCTAAAGAAACATTTGTTTTTTTAAGTAAATTAATAAAATCAAACAAAAATAAAATATCTTTACTTGATCTAGGTTGTGCAAAAGGTGAATTTCTTTTTTATTTAGAAAAAAATTTTAAAGGAAAAATTGAATTAATGGGAGTAGATTATAGTTCAAAACTTATTAAAGAGGCTAAAGGATATAATTTTAAAAATAAAATCCAATTTTTAAAAAATGATGCTGAGAAAATAAAAATTAACAAAAGGTTTGATTATATTGTTGCGTCAGGCTTAGTATCGTACTTTGATTATATTGGGATATTCTTAAAAAACTCTTTAAAACATCTAAAAAAAGGCGGGAAATTGATAATTTTAGATAATTTTAATAAATATGATGTAGACGTAATTGTTAGATATAGAGATAATTACAACAAATTTAAGAATTTTGAAAAAGGGTGGAATTTACATTCAATTAAAACAATTAAAAAAATTATAAATACTAAAAAATATAAAGTAAATTTAAAAAAATTTAGTTTATCATTCAACCTAAAAAAGAAAAAAGATCCGATGAGGTCATGGCATGTTACAATAGATAAAAAAAAAATGTTTACGAATGGTCTATCACAAATATTTGAAATTGAAGCTTTAATTATTACTAAATCTAATTAAGTCTATAGAAACCAGTTGTACATACCGGGCCACTAAGTAGTTCATCTATTGGTTTATTATTTTTTATCTGATTACTTAACTTATAAATAGTATCCTCTAAATTTTCAAAATAAAGATCCAAAATTTTATTTTGATGATCAGTACAGGTATATATTGTATTTGCAGCCAGAATATTTTTCTCTAACATTTTTTGAGTTATGATCGTTTTAATTTTTAACCATTCATTATGTTTAATAATAAATGAAGGCAATGGATCAATTCCATTTACTTCAAAATTTAATTTATTTCTCAAAAAAATATTTTTCCATTTTTTTTTAATATATTTTCCTGTTTTAGCAAGTTGCTCCCAACTCTTAATTTTTTCCATTATTTCCAAAGTTTTGATTGCGGCCGAAGGGCCAGATCTCTCAGTCCAAAATGTACTACTTATAAAAGTATTTTGAGCATTCTCCATAATCTCTCTTTTTCCCAAAATTGCATTTATAGCATAACCATTACCTAAAGCTTTTCCAAATATTGCTACATCAGGATAAATACCATACTTTAAATGTAAACCACCAAATGTTTCCCTAAAACCAGTCGTGCATTCATCAAATATTAAAATGATTTTTTTTTCATCACAAAATTTTCTAACTTTTTTAAGAAAATTATTTGTGGGCTTTATATTTCTTTCCACTTCCATTTTAATAATTCCAATTTTTGGGTTTTTGTTAACTAATTTTTTTAATCCCTCAAAATCATTGTACTTAAAAGGAAAAGCAGTATTTTTTAGTTCTGATGGCACTCCACTAAACTTTAGTCCTTGCATCAGTTGTTCGTTAAGATTTGATGAATTTTTAATATTAGAAGATAAATACCAATCATGCCATCCATGATATCCACAAAAAGCAACCTTACTTTTTTTTGTGGATGCTCTAGCTATTCTTATAGCTACTGCATTAGCCTCTCCTCCAGATCTTGTATATCTTACCATATCTGCCCATCTATGTATTGAAAGTAGTCTTTCTGCTAATTCTATTTCTTCCAAAGAGTTTAGTGTAGACATATTTGATTGTTTTAATTTTTTAATAACAAAATTATCTATTAATTTATTAGCATAACCTAGAGAATTTGTTCCAAGTCCCATATAAGATAAATCAAAAAATTTTCTTTTGTTTAAATCCCAAATATTGCAACCTTTAGCTTTTGAATAGTATGTTGGCCAACTTCCCGGAGAAAATAATTCTGGTCTTTTTGAAAATAAATGAGTTCCACCTGGAATTAATTGTTTTGCACGCTCCCATTTTTTTTGGTTTATGCTTAATTTTTTTGTATTTTTTTTTATATGCATTTGATTAATGTTAAATAAAGACCTATTCGAATTATATAACTCAATTATATCATGAAAATCAAAATTTTTGTTTTTAAATATTTTTAAAATTTTATTTATCAACTTAAAATCTTCTAAATAATCTAATGTGAGTCTTAGATGTGAATAGTCCTTTGAATTATAGATATTAAATGTTTTAAATTCACCCGAAGATCTCATATATTTTGTTACGTGTTCCTTTTCAGATTTTGTTATTGCTTTTTGATAAGTTTTTTTTAGTGTTTTAAAATTAAAAACTTCAATATCGAAACCATCTGGAAAAGTGGGAGGATTTACATTTGAAATATAATCATAATTACCTTTGGTAAATATATCTGAAATTCTTTTTAAAAGTTTAATATCAGTTAATGGACAATCACTAGTTAATCTAATGATTGTATTAGCTTTAAATTTTTTTGCGGCTAAATAATATCTTTGAAGAACATTTTTTTCACTTCCAGAAAAAAATTTGACATTTAAATTTTTACTTATTTTTTTAAAAATTTTATCTTTTTTATTAGTCGTTGAGCAAATTATTATTTCATAACTTTTGCCCAATAATTTTAGTCTATTTATGAGATGTTCAATAACACTTTTTCCATCAATTTTTAGGAGTATTTTATTTGGCAGTCTTCTTGAACCCGATCTACATTGAATTATAATAGTTTTTTTTATCTTTTCCATTTTCTAGGGTCTAGCAGTAAGGAATTTTTTTTTATTTTTTTTAAAAATTTTATTTGAATTTTGTTCTTTGATAACAAATATTTAATATCTTTTAAATGTTGAAGACTATCAATACCTAAAACTAATGCATCAATTTCTTTAAAATTTCTTATAAATTGCAAGCATCCCTCTAAAGATGATATGTTTTTATTTTTACAAAAATGATTCCACTTAATTATATGTTGAACTTCTTTTTTAAAATTCTTTGGAAGAGATTTTTTATTATAATCAAGCAAAAGACCTTGTAAAAAAATTGAACGTACATGTATTTTCACTCTTTTCTTTCTCAATCTGTATAACAGTCCATCATCATAGAACTCCGTATTGAGAGGATTCATTGGGATTTGTACAACATCAGGTGTCATAAATTTTAAAAAATATTCTAAATCATTTGGCTTATAAACTGAAATTCCAATTTTATTTACTAATTTATCTTTTTTTAGACAATATAATAATTTAATAATTGTATCTCTATTTTTTTTGATTTTAAAATCTTTGATATCATGAAATAAAAGTGTCTGGACAGAATATTTTGTTTTTTTCAGATAATTTTTTAAATTTTCATAAACTAATTTAAAATTCTTAGAAAATTTAAGATCTTTTATACTTATTTTAGAGATTAAATTTAATTTAGTTTTTGATAGTTCATTTAAAATTTTTGGATCTGAAATATAAGAATACGCCAAATCAAAACTATCTATTTTGTTTTTTACTGAATATTTAATTATTTTTTTTATTTCATGAATATTTTGAATTTTATTTTTTCTAATTCCATATCTTCTCTGAAAGTTTGCTGTGCCAACTATTAATTTCAATATATTTTAAATGTTGCTATGTTTTAATATTTTTTTAATTTGATCTTTATTTAAAAATACTGAATTTGTTCCAGAATTATAATAAAAGTCTTTTTTTACTTTTTTTGCACTATATTTTTTATAATAATAAGTCTCTAGCTTTGGATTATTTTGAGGCAAAATTATAAAGTATTTTTTTATATCAATAGTATGTGGACTCTCAGCTTTTGTAATTAAATCTTCATGTATTTTCTCACCAGGTCTTATTCCAACATACTTTATTTTTGAATTTAATGAGATGGCCTTAGCTAAATCTAATATTTTGATAGAAGGTATTTTAGGAACAACAACTTCACCTCCGATACAATTCAATATTGACCACTTTACCATTTCGATACTTTCGTTCATTGTAATATTAAACCTTGTCATTTTAGGGTCTGTAATGGTAATTTGCGCTCTTTTTTGAGCTTGTTCTTTAAATTTGGGAATTACAGATCCCCTACTACCCATAACGTTACCGTATCTTACAACACTAAACGATATATTTCTTTTTCCTATAATATTATTTGCGGCAATTATTAATTTATCTGAACACAATTTTGTTGCTCCATATAAATTTATCGGCGCAACTGCTTTATCGGTGGATAAAGCAATAACCTTTCTCACATTAGAGTTTAAACAAGCCTCAACAAGATTTTGTGCTCCTATCACATTTGTTTTAATAACCTCAAATGGATTATATTCTGCGGTTGGCACCTGTTTTAAAGCAGCTGCGTGTACTACTATATCAATACCCTGTAATGCTCTTGTCAATCTATATAAATCTCTAATATCTCCGATGAAGTATCTAAGCATCTTATACTTATTTTCTGGATACTCTTGCATCATTTCAAACTGTTTAAGTTCATCTCTGCTGAAAATTACTATTCGCTTTGGCTTTTGTTTTAAATTTAAAAGATGTTTTAAAAAGTTTTTACCAAATGACCCTGTTGCACCAGTGATTAATATTGAACTTTTTGATAAAGATTTAAGCATTTCTTCTAGAATATTTTTTTATAAATAGTGTTAATGTTTGAAATATTTTTTCAAATTGTTTTTTTGTTAGATTACAATGTATCGGAAATGATATAGCACTTCTATAGTATTTATTCGCACCGTGAAAATTGTTGGAATTACTATATTTTTTACCAATCTTAAATAAATAAATTGGAATATAATGATATTGCAGAAATATTCCTTTTTTTTTGAAATATGAAAAAACATCATTTTTATTACATTTTAATTTACTGAAATTAAAAATTAAAACCTTTAAATGATATGATGAATTTTTATTATATTTGGCTGTTTTTATAAAAGTTTTAAACTTCGATAAATTTTTATCGTACATTCTTGAGATTTTTTTTCTGATTTCTAGAAAGCTATTAATTCTTTCTAATTGAGAGTTACCTAACGCACAATTTATATCACTTAATCTGTAATTCATTCCAATAGAGTGAATATCATATATCCAATGTCTATTTTTATGTCTTATAATATTATGAGATCTATACAATTTAGCCTTTTTTGCAAAAATAGGGTTATTTGTAGTTAATGCACCACCTTCTCCTGTAGTAATAGGCTTTACAGGATGAAAAGAGAACGTGCAGATGTCACTATGACTACAAGATCCAACTTTATATAACTTATTTTTATGTTTATATCTGGCACCAAATGCGTGGCATGCGTCCTCTATTAATATAAATTTATACTTCCTTTTTAGTTTATATAACTCAATAACATTTTCTGGACTTCCTCCTAAATACATTGATATTACAGCTTTGATTTTTGATAATTTATTTTTTTTTATACATTCAAAAAGATTTTCATGAGTCATCTGACCTGTTATTGGGTTTACATCGGCCAAATAAACTTTTGCTTGCATAAATTTGCACATATTAAATGCAGAAATAAAGTTTATTGAAGGCATAATAACTATGTCATTTTTTTTTAGATTAATTGATACAAGTGAAAGGTGAATAGATGAAGTAGCATTTGTTGATGTGACTACATATTTTGCTTTAGTAAATTTAGAAATATTTTTTTCAAATTTGTCTACAGCTTTGCCAGTAGTTATTTTATCATGATGTAATACTGAAATTATACTTTTTATATCTTGATTATTTATACTTTGTTTATTGTAATATATTGGTTTCATCAGGAAATATGAACTATTTTAGCTTACTAAGTAACTTTGAAATTTTTTTATCATCATAATTAATTTTTTTCATTATCTTA
>MDSZ01158239.1_pt1 | contig 14010 bp, 26 predicted proteins | sample 811201 | NCBI WGS metagenome assembly MDSZ01 (sample SAMN05326647, study PRJNA326480) | marine metagenome | isolation source: seawater | place: Indian Ocean: North | collected 2010
GCGTCGTAGCGCCTGCTACTGGCACTACAAGTCGAAAATGGCTGAACACTGGAAGCAGTCACAGCAAGAATCGTTAAATCAGAAGCAGTAGTGCGCTAACATGAGCGTGAGTGCTTTGAGTTTCCGTGAATCTGCTTATTTCCCCGTGACGGTGATGGTTGGACTCACGGCGGGGCTGATATCTTCTATGTATTATGGTACGAAGGCTTTCCCATTTTCGGATGAGGCGACAGAGAGGACAATAAATGATAGGGGCGAGCGTGGCACTGGCACCTCTTTCGCTGACAAATACGCTGACAAAACCCACGAAGAGATGGTTGTGGAATTATACAAGACAAAGGCGAAAAATGGCCTCATCATTGCCACTGCGCTGACCTCTGCTTTCGCACTATACACATTTTTCGATATCGAGCCCAGATTCTCAGTTTGAGGCGCCCCTGCCCGGATTCGAACCGGGGTTATCGGCTCCGCAAGCCGAAGTGATATCCAGACTACACTACAAGGGCCTGACACTCCCTCAGACGTTGCGGTGATAAAGGTTCACTGGCCTTTGTGATAGTGGCACCTACCGTTGAACCTTATTTGACCCAGTTGAGTGCATAGCGTGCCTTTGGATGTCACGCCTTTGCAGTGGTATTCCTCTGGTAAGTTGCTACGGCACATGGAACATATCATTGGCTCTTCGGGAGCGCTTCGGTTATTGGCTGTTCGGGCAGAGATTCCAATCTTACAAATCACACAATACTCGGCGTGGCGGCGGTGCATAATTTGTTCTCACTCGCCACAGTTCTTAACAGTCCCGATACCGTTGGTCGAAAAGAGTTATATTCTGGTTTGTTTGGACGAATACCAATGAGACATATTTTGGCATACGCAACGGAGGAATCAAAGTGAAATGGATTGTTGAAGGTTCGACAGACGGTGAGAAGTGGTATATATTCGCCATGACAAAAACTGCAACAGCAGCCCGCACAAAGGCGGCATCCTGCATCGAAAAAAGCAGGCATACATATGTTCGAATCATACAAGAGGAATCAAAATGAAGGAGTCAAGGATTTGTTCTGTCGGTGGTTGCTACACTCGTATTTCACGCTGTGATGGCCGAAGGCTCACACGATGTGCACGATGTGTACGTCTTGGTAAAAAAGCAATACTGGAGGCTTCACAATGAACATCGAAGTATTCTGTCAGAGTCACAGGTGATTCAATCTTGTATCAATGCGGCGTCTGTGGGAAGGGGTTCAAGAAGCCCAAGAAAGCAAAAGAGGTCGAAAAGGTTTGGAATAAGTTCAGCCAAACATATTTCAGAAAAGCCAAAGAAACAAAATGCTGTCCCTATTGCGGCACTCCGCTGAGGTGATTCAATGGGTCTTTACATTTTCAAATCGAAGTATGCCCCTTACATCAAGGTTGGATTCACGTCATGGAACAATCCGTGGAATCGTGTCAATGGTTCTGCTGACATACCGTATGGCTTCAGCAGCGTTCGCCATCCTGAGAGTCTCAAAGACCGAGTAGCGCCTGAAGACATCGAGTTGATAGGGTGGTGGCCAGAAGTCACACACGAAGAAGAGGAAGCAATACACTTGATTCTCCGTCGAATCAGCATCGTTGGAGAATGGTACTCATACGATGACCTTGAGTTATTCAAAGCGGTTTTACGAGCAGCATCAGGTGCGTCAAAGCACGAATCAGTGCGTGTCCCTGAATCGCCCCTCACGAAAGACGAAGTAGCACCTGCGCCTCCACCGCAATTGAATCCTCGACAAGGCCAGCGCTGGACAGATGCTGAAGACCACAAGTTGCGGAGCAGGGTCGGACAGCAAAAAAACGAAGTCGACCCTGTAAAGTTCGTCAAAGAAAACCATGAATGGTTTGGTCGCTCTAAAACCGCTCTGATGGCACGCCTGAAGAAAATCGGTAAGGTTGTTTGGAAAGACAACAAAGCGATGTGGAACTAAACGTTCATATCCAAGATTGTGAAGTCGAACTTATGCGCCCAGCAGCGACCTGCCCGAAGTGCCGAACATACAACACCTTCCCAGCACCCGGTGCCTCAACAACATGTCGTGACTGCGGCGCGCTCATCATGCACCCGCTTGCGGACATGCCTGACCGAGACGATGTACCGATATACAACGACATCCATCCAGAGCCAGTGGATGATGGGGAACATTGATGTTCAGTGCTTATCTTCCCTGCTTTATGGAAGAAGATTGGGATGATGAACTTCCTGTCTGGGCCGTAGGCCAACAAAAGCCATTTGATTCTCTTCTTGCGCTTCAGGAACTGCTTCCGTTGGCAGAATTTCTGTCATCGACTGGGCAACCTCTTACATTCAATGCGACAAAGATGGGAGTTGAAATAGACGGCGATTTTCGCTTTGAGTCACTACAAGTCGAGGGATTTGATTCAGCGTATGCGAAATTCATCTATCATCATAATGTCATTGTTTCAGTAGCAGTGTGCCACCTTGAATTTGAAATCCCGCAGATTATCCTCCAGCCACCAGATGTTTTGGAAGAAGGATAAACGCACAACGTGTGTCGTAAAATCAGGAACTCTTCCTTTTTCTGCTCTCATTCTGCTCTCAACATCTGTTGATGGAATCATATCTGAGACATGGCGCAAGCAACACTTATCAGTAGGATTCTCATGGGATGAAACCCGGTGATATTATGGCGACTGGAATCGAAGAATCTCTTGCAGAACGTGGCTTAACAATGGCAATCCTTGAACTCATTGACGAGGGATTGCGGGGAACGCGACAAACCAAGTTGACGGCGTTTGGCTTGAACATTGCACCAAATCAGACCACCCTCTTTTCTTTCAGCAAGACGGACCGTTTGAATTAAGTCCACGTTGAAGAACACCCTGTCATGGGGCGGAAAAAGAAAGACCTGCGAAGCAAAGAACTCTCTTTGCATTTGCGAATACAAACGAAGAGGGACATCATATCTCGATTGATGGAGCAATACAGCGAACTGAAAGAAAAAATTTCAGATGAAAAGGCACATTTGCGAGAGATGTTGGAAGAACATAAAGAGATTCGAGAGACATTGAAAGAACAGGAGGGCTACCGATGGTAAAATTATCCGAAGGCGAGAAGAAAGAAACAGAATGGTGGCTTAAATACTGGAAGAGCACTGCCATGTGGTTGGTAAAGCACATGGAGGCGTTGCAGAATGGCGAGGACGTTGAAGGCATCATTAGTGCGACTCTCCCAGCAATCAAAGATACGCTGGAGGGAAAGCATGGGCATAAGTGATGTCCTCAAGGACTTCAGTACAGGAGTTGCTTCTGGGGCAGCACAGACCATCAAGGAAGAAGGAAAAGACCTCACTGTTCGGGTGAATCTCGATTTACCGATGGAGGATAAAGCACTTATCGGACTTGCGTTTTCTCAACTCAAAGAGCAGGCGAAGGAAGCCGCCGAAAAAATTGACAGGCGCTGGAAAATAACGCAGGTCATGTTCGGTGCTGCGATTTTGCTTCAAGCAGCAGGAACCCTCCTTAACAACTTTTAAGTCCACTACTCAGAAGGGCCCCTTTAATGAAATACGTTGTAATAGAGCAAAATGAAGGAGGACTCAAAGTCCTGTATATTGGAGAAGACAAACCTGCTGTCCAAGGATGGCTTGGTGGCTACAAAAAACTGACCCAAAGTGCAGGACTATGGAACGCATCAAACATTACGGTGGTACCGTATGACGATGAGTGAGCAACCTCTTCGAGCAGCAGAAGAACCGTGGCGAATCAATCACATATCACCAAGCAAACTTGCCGTTTGGCTTAAGTGTCCTGCTTCGTTTTATTTTCACTACATTCGCCGCCTCCCGAGGCACAATAAGGTGTACTTCCCTCAGGGGACTGCTGTTCACTTGGGAGTCGAACTCCTGAATCAAGACCTTAACGCAGGGCGAGACCCTGATTACGACTATTATGTTGTGAAAATGGAAGAAGTCTGGCAATATGAATTGGATAAGGGTGGCCCACTCTATGATTCAAAGGGCAACGTCATTCCTCCATCAAAATACGATTTCCACTTCGCTGAGGTTGAGCGGTGGTTCAAAATTTACTTCGCTTCAGCGCTCGCCGGGAATATCCCAGACTTTGACGCAACATGTGTTAAGGAAACGGAACTCGATATCATGCGACGCGTAGTCCACCCAGTCCACGGAGACCTTGGTGTGTTCATTCGTGGTAAAATCGACTGGGTGATTGACCTTGAGGGTGATGTAGCCCGCTTGGCGGACTTGAAAACAGCATCAACTCATTGGATGGGACAGTGGAGCGATACCAAAGCCTCTTCTCAACTACAAGCCACTGCTTACGGATATGCTATCGGTAAGCCACTGGACTTCTCGTATGTTGTTATTCCAAAGGCGGATGCTAAGTCTGCACCGTCAACGAAGGTTGAGCATTATCGTACCCAGAGGGGTGAGACACACTACGCTGGTCTTGAGGACCTGATGTGGAACTTCATTCAGCAAACAGATGTTCTCAACAACTACGCCAACTTTGTTCCTTACGCAAACCCTGACCCGTCGAAGTATTCACACTGCAACAAATTGTGTGATTACAAGGATGCATGCAAAAAAGAGTTCTTTTCGTGATTGTTATGCTGTTTTGGGATGAATGGATGGGCTTTGACTGGATGGCATTCCGGCAGTTCCTGTTCACACTGGGTTGCCTCGGTACGCTAACCTCCTTGGTTGCGATGACTGAGGGCTATTCTTGGTGGCACCCATATGCAGTCATCTTTGATTTCTTCGCCAGTAGGGCTGCTGCATCCATCATTGGGTTCATGTTTTTGTTCAGTGGGGTGTTTTGGTACTGGCGCTTGAAGGTGATATGATGCGAGCGATTTACCTGTATAATACGAATAGTGGCACTCCGATGGACTTCTTTCTCCCAATCGTAAGGGAATATGCATCAAAGTTGGGTTGGAGCGACCCTGAGGTCTTCTCAGACGGCTGGGACGAGCCTGAAGACTGGAACATGATGTTTGACTACACTGACCACAAAACGAACCGCCTGACGGATGTTCTGTTTCTTAATTTAGAGCGATGGCACGGAAACCTGAATTTGGCTCGAGAGGAAATAGGGGTTTTGCACGAAAAAGGGGTGGTTGTGCATGTCGTGCAGGGTTTTCTTCATGAAATACGCGATAAACATACGTTATCTCGTCTTTACGACCTAATTTCCGCATGGGAATACTTCTCAGACGTCATGTCCCTCAAGACGCGTGAAGGGATGAGGAACAAAAAAGGAGGGCGTTTGGTTTTCGGTCTTAAGCGAGAGAACGGGCAAATTGTCCCTGATGAGAATTACCCGATTGTCGAACGAGTCATGGGCATGTATCAACGAGATGTCCCTGTGCCAGAAATATCCCGTGATATGGGAATCCCGCAAACGAAGGTGCGCTCAATTATTCGGGCTTGGAAAGACCGACTCAACTGAAAATGTCGATTGGGTTTCGGCCACGACCACGTCGGGTTGATGGTGTAGTCTTCCTGAAGAGCCAAATAAGGCCAAGAGTAGCAATGATACCAGTCCCAAGACCAAGGGCCCCGCCTCCCAGCGTACCCTTCCTTGCACCAGAGACAGCAGCATCCCTTGTCAACTGAGATATCTTGGCAGGGTCAATACCAAGGCTGGCACTCACAGTCGCACGCTGACGCTGGAGAGCAGCGATACCACGGCGAACATCCATCGCAAGTGAACGTAATCCCTGTGCCCCACTGCCTCCATTCAGAAGAACATCTATTGCTTGAACCTCTGCCTGCGCAGTCGATACTGCAAGTTCGAGCCCAGAGCGCTCGCTCTCATCAATAACTCCTGTTGATACAAGGTTGTCTGCCCACTCGAGGTTCTGCTGGGCGGTGTTCAAGGCTTCCACCTTGGCGTAGTATTCTGTCTCTTGCTCGCCGATTTGTTCATTGTATTTGACAAGCGTCTTTTCGAGTTTGACGATTGCATCTTGAATCTCACTTATCTGTTGGATTCCTGCCAGTCGCTGAGGGTCTTCGTTGTCTTGAAGGTGTGAAACCCTCATCGTTGATTCTTCGAATGGTTGGCTTGAAGGGCCGAACTGCACAATGAAATCTGCCTTGTATTGAGCATGAATAGCAGCATCCCTGTCACTGAAGACTTCCCCTTCATTTTCACGCTGAAGAATTTTATTTTCTGCGGCAAGGAACAGATTAGCGTTCTTCGGAGTTGGGCTTGATACTTCCCCTGAGATAGACCACGAGTCATTCAGGCCACCCCTTACAGGGTCATCTGTGAGGTTTGGTGTAGTTGTAGTATTCACAGTGCTGATATCAATATCTTGGGCTGCGACGGCTGCACTCTCGTAAGCCGTCTTGTCGCCACGGTTATTGAAGAGGATGTCACCCATTGCGTTGAATCGAGCCTTCCTGACGCTTTCTCCAGCCATCTGGCGAATGTATGTTGGTGGTCCATTGAGGGCGGAGATTTTATTTCGCACCGCACGCTGTTGGTTCCGAATTTTGTGAACGTGTGCTATTCGTGCGTTAAACTCGCTTCGTTTCATTCTTGAGCCTCCTTTGACCTTGTGAGGAACGACAGAAGCATCATTCCTCCAATGATACCCCAATTACTACCGCGAAGGAACGGAGACTTCATCAAACCATCCTTAGGCGCAAATGTAGCGCCAACCATGTAGCCAAGAACTCCAGTTGCAACGCCAAATGACCCGTAGTGAGTATATTTTTGGGCCGCAGCGAACTTCGGAGAGACAGCACCCAACGCATTAGCCACCTGAGCGGCTTGTTGAACTGTTCCCATCATTCCTGAACTCTCCGGCAATTTGTATGTGGTTGTTTTTACAGTATGTGATTTTAGATTTGCCATATTTCGGCTCATCCAATGAGCACCCCTTGAAGAACAAGATAGACTCCCGCTCCGACAGCAAAGTTCTCCAGTGATTCTCGCTTACGATATTGTGCGATATTTTTCAAACCCTTTCCCAGTTTCTTGTAGCCCGGAAAACCAAGCCCTGCGTAAATCAATGCTGAACCAGCAAGGAATCGCTGTCCTGCGGTCATTGAGGTGGTTGCCCCAAGGGCACTGGCGTTCAAAGAACCGAGGGCGCGTGAACGTTCGAAGTGGACATTGCGAGCGCTGCTCATACTTAGCGCAGAACATTCAATGAATTAAGCGTTCCCTTCGCTCAAACGCCGCCCATACCGGTTTGTGGGGGCATCATTGTGCCTTGCATCGGCATACCTGTTTGCTGAGGCATCATGCCTCCCATCATCTGAGGCTGAGCCTGTGCTGGTGGGAGTCCGAGTGAGCCCCTGATGAGGTTTGAGCCGAAGTTGCCCAATGCAGCACCCATTCCTTGGCGCTGAGGTTGCATCATCTGCTGTTGCATCATTTGCTGTTGCATCATCTGCTGTTGTTGCATGTTGCCCATCATCATTTGCTGCTGGTGCCCGTTCATCATCTGCATTGCACGCATATCAGCCTGAGATACTTCCATTTGCATTTGTTGCAGTGGAACGATTTTTGAGATTTGCATATCGACGTTTTCTTGGGTGATTGATGCGTAATCCGCAGCAAGGTCGGAGTTGACGACGAGAGAACCCCCACGCTCTGCTGGCGTCATGATAGCACCCGACTTGAAAAGACCAAACATTTCTTTTCGAACAATCAGACCGATGAGGTTGGCAAATTCCTTGAGGAAGTCCGGGTAGGAAAGAAGGAAAAGAGCCACTTGGTTCGGATGTGTTGCCATCAAATTGTAAATCAGAGCAACTTGGTCTTCGTTTTTCATCCCTGCTGCGATGCTGTCAGCAGCCATACCAGTCAAGCCAGACTGTTGTGCTGCTGAGAAGACTTGTCCGAGACCATTCGGTACAAGAGATTGGTCAGTTGAAGAGTTTCCAAAGAGTCCCATTTTTATTCGCTCCTGTGTGATGCACGCGTGTCTCGGACTTGAACGTTTCTCACTGATATGCCTCCCTCATCGCTGTGTCAAAAGCCTCGTTGAACATTTCATCTTGTTCCTTTTCCTGTGTCATGAATTCATTGATTGTCTCTGGATGGCCGAACGGTCGTCCATCCGTCCCCGTACCATTGACGTAGTCGTAATCAAAGACAAGGAGCGAGATTCGATTGCGACCGTAGGAATCTTTCACACGAACAACTGGTATGCCGTCCTTTTCTGCTTCCACGAAAGCCTCACCCCACTTCTGAGATAGTGGGGTCTGGGGTTTTGCTTCAGGTTTCTTAATCGGGATGAATGATACACCCTTTTTGCGCATCTGGCGGAAAAATCCTCGTTCGTTTTCACGTTCTTCCTGCTCCATCCACTCAGAAAGCAATTTGAACAATTGAAGTGCTTGAGGACAATATGTCCCAGTCATAGGACGGCCACGGCCCGGAACAACGCCAGACCAAGGGGTGAACTGAACAGGTCGCCCACGGTCATCAAGCAAAAATTCCTTCCTGAGGTCGCCATAGTCTTGAGTTCGACAGTCAACACCGGTCACAACGCACTCATAAGGCTTCGAGTTGTACTTGTAGCCGAGGATTCCTATTGAACGACGAACCGGTTTGAGCGTTTTTACGGCTTGCTTGATGTTTTTCTTTCGGGCTTTGACGGGGTCTGGGTGCTTGCTGAAATCAAAGTCAATGACAGGGGCTACTGAGTCCCACTGCATATCTCGGTTCTGAGGTAGGTTTCCATACAATTCTTTCATTCGCTGTTCTTGGTAATTCATAGGTCAATCATTCCTTTCATTATTGCGTCTTCGACATTCCAACCCACCATGGCCGACACTGCGTCGACCCGTGTTGGTATTCGTAATTCTTGTAGTTGATAGAGATGTTCCTTAAATGGAGCAAAGATGGGGTGTTCTGAAATAAGCCCTCGCTCCCATTGCGAGTAGCCCTCTTCATCGAGCCAGATGTCTGCCTTGTTTGCGAGAACAATGATTCGACTGGGCCTCCATTTTCTCGACTTAAAGCGACGGATGAAGCCGATTCCTCGTGGGCGCTTACCAGTCATCAAAGATTCAACGATATACCCAAAGGCAAGTTGATTGGACGTGTCTTCTGGATTGACAAGGTGACGATGGTCAATCATAATGACGAGGGTTTTGATGCGCCGCTGATACATGTCTCGTAGCCATAGCGGAAAGTATTCCTCATGACCACCGATATCGCGTGATATCACTGTTCGGTGTAAGCCATCAGAGCGAACTCGGTGAATGTGCCTTTCAGGCATTTTGTGCCTCCTTGTCAGCAAAGAGCGCTTGTGGTGCGTTCGCTCGTTGTCTCCAAGTGGTCTGACTTTGCCTTCTGTCATCAACTGACGGTCAAGTGTCGATTTTCCTGTCTCACTGAAGCCGTACACGCCGATGTTGTGCGTGACATACGTTCCTGCCTTATCGAAAATACGCCAAAAGCCATGCGCTACTACGATGGCTCCGGTGGATATGGGGTCAACCAACGTTTCACCCCAGAATCCAACCGATGATACCAGCATGCTCAGTGGTTTTCATTATCGCATAGTCGATGACGGCTGTGCCGACAACGCCTGTTGCAGTGAAAACAGTGGACCAGAACATGTATTTGATACGCAAATACCGCATTGCCCATGTCTGCCCAAGATGCGTGTTTTTCATCAGGGATTCGACTTGTGCGTCCTGTCCGTCATCAAAGATGATGCCCATTCCTATACCTCCGCTTCATACCATGCACACTCACCGGTGTTGATAGCATCGACGGTTCCCACGAACCATTCGTTTGCACTCACCACCAGATGTTGTAATTGCACCGCACCTCACGCTCACTCGTCTCTCACTTTCGGCATTTCCGTCCCTGACGGGGACAAGTCGAGAGAACTCTTCTCGGATGATGGAGCGGATGGTTGCTTCGTCGGTATGGGGCTGTTGAGCGTCAATTTCGGCCCGACTGGAATCCCCAAGATGCGGTGGCGGTCGATTCCAAATTGTTCTGGAGTCAGGGTTGCTACTCCAGAAGGTTGCAGATTTTGTGCTGGCACCGCTCCAGTTTGAAGTGCCTGCATTTGCGCCATTATCTGCTGAATCGAATCCAAGTTTCCCGACAACTGCTGAGATTCTTGTGGTGTGATAACATTGTCAGCCATTGCAGCGGTGAGGTTGTTTTGATACAACAACATCTGTTGGCCAAGCACTGTTTCCAATTGTGCCTTTTCCTGCTCGAATTTCAATTGCGCCATACGACGGCGGTTAGAATTCCGCATCCGTTTGAGTTGTCGTCGGTGCTGAGAAGAATCTTCAAACATCGCTCGATAGACGAAATAGAAGGCTGCTTGAACAGAGAACCCTGCAAAGCCATAGAAAATTGCACTTTCATATGCTGAGTTGAAATGACTCCATGACCAATTAACATACAGTAAGATACAGAGCGAGAGAAGCACAGACTGGAACAGCATTGTGCCCAGAAGGCGCAATTCGCTCTCACGCAACTGGTCTCGGTAGTCTTGCTCTTCTTCAGGACCGTCTGTGCCCATGAGGGTGTTCAGAAGCGGATTGTTCCCTATGATATCAGGACTGACAACCAATTCGTGCCACCTCCAAAAGACCAAGCATTTCGATTCGGTCCGCAGGTTCGTTTGTGAAGAGTTCCACGCCTTCGGGGCCCTCAACAATCAACAAAAACCTCGCACCAGACCCACGGAGGGCCCTAATTCCATTTTGTATTTCATTTACTTTCATTTCATTCACCAACCTCGGTATCGGGGAGAAGCGCTCCCTCAGTCCCTTCGTTGAAGTAGTATAGGAGCCACGATAGATGCTCCCTCGTTGTCTTGTCTGATTCTTTGAGGAAGTCCTCTCGAATCTTGAGATAGTGCTTCTGCGTCTTCTTCGCTCCGTTCTTTTTGAGGTATCGCTGGAAGTACGAAGCGATTACCACGAGTTCACTTTGTAGGGCCACCCAATCAATTTCGGCACCCAATTTCGTGTCAGCCCTTTTCTGCCAGTACATCTTCCTCCGAAGAAAGGTGCCATCGAGGTACTCTCGAGACATGTGATGCTTGGACTCCCTGATGTATAGAGAGAGGGCCTTATCCAACCTCGATTTTGAGTAGGGGCGCTCGCCCAACAATTCAACCATGTGCTGCGTACCCATTCCATCACTCTCCAAATTCATCAGGCTCTTTCGCAATGATGATATTGTCAATGCGCAAGAGCATCGAGGCAGTCGAAGTTGCTGACTCAAGAGCACGGAGAACCACCTTGAGGGGCTCAACGACCTTTTCGGCAGCCATATCCACGACTTCGCCAGTATAAACATTCAACCCAGCCGTTTTGTTTCCTTCTGCATGAGCCTTTCGTAGTTCACGGAGGGTTGCAATCGGTTGGAGTTGACCGCTGTTCTCAGCGAGAGTCAATGGGATGATTTCAAGTGCATCTGCGAAGGCTTCAACTGCGAGGGATTCCAAACCACCGACGCTTGTAGCAAATTCACGAAGGCGAATGGCGAGTTCGACTTGAGATGCCCCGCCACCAGCCAAAACCTTGCCTTCCTTACGAGCAACGTGCACCACACCGATAGCATCGTCCATTGCACGAGCAATCTCTTGTGATGCCTGTTGTGTTGGAGCCTGCACGACGATAGAAACCGCATTCTTGTTCGGCGTCCCACGAAGGAGAAGGAATCCACGCTGGCCAGCGCTCGAATCCACTTCTTCGATTGCTTCACAACTTCCAAGGTCATCGCTTTCAAGGTCTTCAAGTTCAGCCACTATCAGAGCGCCAGTTGCGTCAGCGACTGCTTCAAGATTGGATGCAGAGCACCGACGACATGCGATAATTCCCTGCCGTGCAAACAATTCAGCGAGGCTTGGGTGAATGTCCTTGATTGTCAAAATGACGTTTGCCCCCAAGGTGGCGATGTGTTCAGCCATACCTGAGAGAAGTTCTCGCTGGCGTTGACGGAAAGCCTCTGCTTCCTCAGCACTACTGAATTGGAGGTTTGTTCCCTTCGCCATTGCTGGGAGGTCAAGTGCCCCTTCAATGAGGGCAATTTTTGCCTTGTCGATTGCTGAGGGCATAGCGTTGTGCATTTTCACTTGGCCAATGAGAATGCCGTCAGGGGCATACGATTCAGACACTGGTGAACCGTAGCGGGGGAGAATGTTGATTGAACCCGGTGAAGCCTGCTCAGTGGCCTTGACGCACAAATCAGCGAGGTGCTCCCTCTCAAGTTCTGCTGTCTTTCCTGTCATTGCTGTCAAGGCAATGTCTGTTAGATATTCTTCTGCTGGGATGGTCAGGTCTTCGATAACCTCACGACACTTGGCAAGTGCGATTTGATACCCATTGACAATCGTTGTCGGGTGAACTCGCTTGGCAAGCAAGTCTTCTGCCTGCTTCAAAAGTTCACCAGTCACTACAATTGCAGAAGTAGTACCATCGTAGCACTCTTCCTCCTGTGTGCGTGCGACCTCAACAATCATCTTTGCAGTAGCGTGGGTGAAGTTCGTTTCCTTGAGAATGGTAGCGCCGTCGTTTGTGATGACAGTGCGACCACTGGCATCGACCAATTGCTTATCCATTCCTTTTGGACCAAGAGTTGAACGGACAAGTTCTGCGACGAACTTTCCGATGTTGATGTTGACTTCTTGGGCGGTTTGCTGCTTTTGCTGCTTAGCGTCAGTGGCTTGACTCATGTCTCTCAAAAGGGTCCGTTTGAGAAGCGGTGATAAAGGAAGCGGCTCAAACCGCAATCCAATGGATTGTCTGTGAACCACTTTCGGAGCAAAGGAAAATCGACGAGCCTCGGGTGATTTCGAGTGTCAGTGATGAACCCGCTGGGAGAGGAAAGCCGACTGTCGTGGAAGTCTGTGCGTTTCCTACACGAACTGCGTCGGTGTTCCCGCTATCTGCGGTTAGAGTGATACTGCGCTGAGCAATAATCGGGATGATTGCATTGTTTGTCCCCGATGCATATGCATCCGAGTAGTAGTCATCCAGTGTTCGTGCTGTGTTTGTAATCGACATTGAAGCAAAGCCGTATTCTGTGTTTGAGTTATCAGAACTACGGAGACTTGGAAAGCGTTCAACACCAGAATCAACTGTCTTTAATTTCGCCAGAACTGAGTTTGAATCAACAATCCCTTCGAGTGGATAATCTCCTGTTGCCCCAATCCCGGGACCAGACCGCCTTACTTTGAGAGCATCGCCCGCCATAAGAGGATGCACTGTGTTCGTGGCTTTGAGGGTTTCTCCTGTTATGGGGGTATTCCTTTATGTTCACGATGCGAAGGGAGCGGGGTATGAAGGTCGTCAATCGCCCCGGTGTCAACGGTCCATACGGTAAATGTAAGGCGTGTGGAGTTGGAACTCGGTCCCACATACTCGAACCAGCCACATACGAAGAATACGAAATCGTCAACTCTGAAGAGTATGATGAGTATGTTGCGGAATTCGAAGAGGAAACTGGCGAAGAGGAAGTGGAACTCCGCTATCGGCTTCTTGACCGACCGACCGTTATGTGCCACTCATGCTGGGTTCCATTTCGCGCTGACCAATGTGATTACCTCGCAGAGAATCTTGAGAAGTGGACTTCAGAGCCAATTGAGAACACACACAATATCAAAGTCTTCCTCGCACGATGGAAATACCATTGCTTTGACGATGAAGACGATGAAGGCAAAAGCAACGTTCGTTTGCTACGCACTGCTTTGAAGGAGGCGCTTCTCAATGTCCAATGAACGAGCAATGGCAATCATTGATGACTGTCGGGCCCGCCTTCAGGAAGAAGGAATTGAAGATGTCCTCATTGCACTTGGTGGCGAAGGCGGTGTTGCGTTCTCCTTCAGTGGGGCTACGAAGACACTGGCGTATCTTTCGATGTCGGCTTGGCTTGAAGTCATGATGTCCTCGATGGCCAACCAACACTTGGATTCAGGTGCACTAAGTGATGATGTCTGATGCGCAGAGAACTCTTCCCTACCCCTATTTGGTCTTGGCCTGTGCCGAACCA
>MDSZ01214172.1_pt1 | contig 14008 bp, 5 predicted proteins | sample 811201 | NCBI WGS metagenome assembly MDSZ01 (sample SAMN05326647, study PRJNA326480) | marine metagenome | isolation source: seawater | place: Indian Ocean: North | collected 2010
TCTGCTATTTCACTTTCAGATATATTAAGCTTTAATCCATTACGTCTATCAACTAAGTAATCAGAGTTTATTAATGTTTTAAAATCTTTCCAGTATTGTGGCTGATTAGCAAAAGCTTTACCAGCTTTTAATGGATTATTAAAACTCCAGTTAACAAAGTTTATCGAAGATATTGTTTGAAGTACAGCAGACCTCATGTTGAAAAACATAACAGTACCTATAGATCCATTTATATAATCAAGTATTCTGTTTTCAATTTGGCTACCACTGTTAACTCTGTTTTTACCAGTCTTCATTCTAGTTAATACTCCTTCTAAAGCTTTTCTATATTTAGTACCATATATAGCTTCTAACTTGTTTAAGTTCGAGTCAGTATATATAGCATCAACTCTTTCTTGCCACTCAGCTAAATACTTAGATCTTTTTTGAGTATTTATTAAGTTAATTAAATCAGTTGTTATAGTTCCAACTAACCAGTTTTTATCTGGAGCAGTATAACCATCGCCTTTAGTTATGCTAAGTATTTGATCAGCAAAAGTAGATAACTTAGGACTTTTGTCTACTATATCATTTAGCTCTTTTAAATCTCTTTTAGATAAACCAAATTGAGTCATATCAAATCCCATACGACTAAACAAGTTTACTCTAACGGCTTGCTCATTTGTAAATCCGCTTTCGTTTTTCTTTCTAAGATCTCTAGGTACGTCTAATGATCTTTTAAGTTGTTTAAAATCGTTCATTAGATTAAGTCTAGCAGCAGATAAATTTTCTTGGGCCTTAGTATATGGGTTTAACAAATTCTGTTTATACCAAGCCATCTGTGCATCTCCTTTAGTTCCTTTAGCTAACGTAGGATATATAAGACCCAAGAAGTCTTCAGCTGAATAAGGTATAAAGAATTTAAACTTACCTTTGCTAGCTCCTATTGTTTCTGCTTTTGAAGCTGAGTATTCTTTAAATGCTTCTACTCCAGTTGATTCTTCAAGAAGCATGTTAAACTCCTCACTAAGCTTTTTACTTTCTTTCACTCTAGCTTGCTGTACTTTAGACTTAACATCTATGACACTTAACGCATCTTTAACTGCTTTAACATTTTGATAAGCGTCATCAGCAAAATAAAAATCATTATAACCTTCAGCTGCTTTATCTATTATCCAATTAGCTTTAGCTTCACCTGTAGAATTACCTAATCCTACTATATTAGATTTTTTAAATTCTAATCCTTCAGCTTTTAAAAATTCATATATGGCGTCTTGAGATTCAGGTGCTCTAGCAGTAAGTATAAATAAATCTTCATTACCTCTAGCTGCTTTTATCTTTTTAGCTACGTTAAATAATGGACCACGCTTACCTTCTCTTACTAAGTTAAAATCGCTAAAATCCATAACAGCTCCTTCATTTATTAAGTCAGCTCCTTTTACTGCAAACTCTTCAGCTGTTAATTGACCTTTAGTGCCATCAGTTTTAGTATAAGAAACTATACTCTTACTAGTAGCTATAGTATCATCAAAATCAAAAATTCTAATTTTTTTAACAGGTTGATTTAAAGAATTAGCAAATTTTAAAGCTTGATCAATTGAAGCTGCTTTACTTAATAACTCTTCTATATCCATTTTTTTACTAGCAAGTATTACATTAGATTCTTTTATTTCTTTTTCAGTATCTATAGTTGCTTTTTGTTGTTCTGCTGCTAGACTTTCAGTGTTTTTAGGTTTTTTAATGTATACTAATAATTCTTTTTGTGCGTCTTTAATGTTAAAATCAGGATCAGTAGACATTTTATATATTAAATCTTGCTGAATGCTTACTATATTAGGATTATTAATTTCTTGTTTACTAAGCATATTAGATCCAATACCGAATATATCTGCTAAACTACCTTTTTCTAGTATTATCTCATTTGGATTAAAACCTTTTTGACCGTCTGGTCCTACTTGATTATTTACTTCAGGATTAAAATATCTAGCCCAAACTTTCATAGCTATGTTAGGGTCATTTTTATCTATAGCTTCTATTATAGATTCAAAGAAACCTTCAGGCATAGCACTTTGAAAACCTGCAGCTTTTAATTTGTGATCATTGTTTTTATTTATTAATATTTGAAAGTAATTATCTTTTATAAAAGGCATAACATTATCTATAGTTATTTTACTTCCAAATCTTCCTGTAGCAACCTTGAATAAAAACTCACCAACTTGATTAGCTGGTATTACATGTTCTCTTTCAGGACCTCTTTTGCTTAATGTATCTTTCCAATTAACCTCATAACCTATAGGATAGCCCGCCATCCTCATTATATGGCTGCTATTTGCCGATGAAGTTTCTATATAAGCCGCTATATATTTAGCATTTTTAGGATCTGCTTTATACATTTTTTCAAATTGTTTCCACAAAATCTCTAATCCTTTTTGTTTTTGAGCTTCAGTTTCTTTCCATTTAGCATTTTGAAAAACTCTTTGGCCAGTAGATTTAAATTTATCCCACCAAGTAGAAACACTAGTTTTTACAGAGTTTAGAGCATCTCTTTCTTCTTTTGTTAAATCAAACTCTTGATTTGGTCTAGCTTCTATGACTATATCGTCTACTTCTTTTGAAGTAAAATATTGAGATGGAAACTTACCTCTGCCACCATTTGCTAAAGTAGTTTTACTAAGTAAAGATACTGGCAAGTATTTTATAAAAGTATTTATTAAAAAATCTTTAAACTCTTCTATATCTTTTTGATTAACAACTTCACCTTTGCTATTTCTAGGTTTCAATGGTGTTAGCCCTAAGCTAGCTAAAGCTTCATTAACTCCTTTTTTAGCAAACAGTATATCAGGTCTTGTTTGAGTTTTTCTAGCTGATGTGGCTTTAGTTCTGTCTGTGTCACCTCTTTTAGCTCTGCTTTCAGGTAAAAAGTCTTTAAACATTTTCTTACCAAAAGCTTCAGCTAATTTACCTTTTCTATTAGAAACGTTTTGAGGTGTTTGATTAGTGTAAAAATCTACAACAGCATCAACGCCTGGATCTAATACATCATAAAGCATTACACCTTGAGCTTCATTTTCTACAAAAGCTCTACCAGAGTCTCTATATTTTCTTATATCAGCTTGAGTAGTTAGCCTTCTATTTTTCTTAGTAAACATTCTTGGTTTACCTTGCTTCATTAAGCCTTTATCTATTTCAATTAAATATTTTAAATCTAAATCTCTAATATTATTGTAGTTATCAGCAATAAATGTTTTATAGTCTTGGCCTTTTAATATATTATTTTTAACCCAGTTCCTAAGGTCTTTACCAGCTAGCTGATCTACTTTTGTTCTATACTTAGCATCATCAACAGGCGGTAATTTATCTACTATAGGTTCGGATATTTCTTTAAAAGATTTAACTTCTTCTTGTGTTAATCCTTTATCTTTGCCTCTTGCTATATTTCTTCTAAATGTAGACTTAGGTTGTTTAGCAACTCCTCTATCTACTTCTTCTATTATATCTGTCGATGTATCTTCAATATCAAATGTTCTTCCTTCACTAGTTGGTTGATCTATACTACGAGCGGTTGCATCTGCTCTTGTAGCATACTCTTTCTTAACATCTAATAAAGCTTTTTGAGCTATACCACCTAAACCTCTCTGATCAGCTTTTCCATATAAATAACTAAATAAACTTCTTCTATTACCGTCTACAACTGGTTTAAAGTTATTTAATGTTCTTAGCTGTAGATTTTCTTTTATTTTTCTATTTACTTCTTGTTTAACTTCAGGATCTAAACCTTGTAAATTATTATCTCTATTTATTAATTGATTTATATAATTATTAAATTGACTATTATTTTCTATATTATCAAACGCATCTAATGCAGCATCGCTATTTTTAAAATCTTCATTAGTTGTAAGATCTTCAGTAATATTTTGATCAAAAGCCGTAGACATAGACTCGGTATCTACAGATATAGGCTTAGCAGCTGCCATTCTAACAGGTGCTTCTTCTACAACTTCTTGAACAGCTTCTTCTTGAACTTGAGTATCAGGTTGTCTAAGATCTTCTGCTACAGTAACTTGTCCTCTAGCTATACGCTTCTGCTTGCCAGTTAGTTTACCTTTCTGTATGTTATCAACATAATTATCTATTACTTTGTCTATATTATTAGCGTTTATTTCTATGTTTTTAAAACCTAAACTTTCTAATAACTCTTTTATATAATCAACTATCTTAGTTACAATACCTCTATTATCAGCTTGTTTAAAAAATCCAGCTGCTTTTAATTGACCATAATATGTTAAAACTTCTTCTGCTACTTGTTGTGGACTATAGTTTGGGTCTGCTTCATATTTTTTTAGCTGTTCTTCTATTACATTAAAAGCTTTTGGATCTACAGCTTTCATTTTATCTTTGATTACCTCAGCCATACCAAAAACAACATCTTTGTTGTTAGGATCATTTAAAGCAATATCTAAGTAATTGTGTAAACCTTCATGTTCTAATACGCCTTTAGCAGCTTCATTAGATATTAATATTACATTTTGATCTTGTATATAGTTACCATCATTAACAAAGTTACCATCTTCGTCTATCAAATTTTCTTTAGGAATATTATAACGCTTAGATATTTCATCTACATTATCAGCGTTAAAAAACTCTACTCTACTATCTGTAGGTATATCCGCTCCTTTAGCTCCAGCTACAGTTATTATTTGATCTTCTATACCCTCTTTTACAACTTGCGTTTTTCTTACTTCTTCCTGCGTATTATATATATTCAATAGTTCAGAATTTATTTCTTTTATTCTGTCTTTATCAGGTTTAGTAAAAGCTTCATCTTCGTTTTCAATTTTATTTTGTAGCTTTTTTCTTTCTAGCATTAAATCTAAAGCTTGTTGCCTTGCTTCTACTGAAAAAGTTTTAGGTATTTTAGTTGATGAATTTTTTAAATCAGCTATATCTTGAGACTCCTGCTGGTATTGCTCTCTAGTTATCTTACCATTTTTATATAAATCATTTAAAGCAGTGCTTGCGTCTTTAAAAAATTTATCTCTTTTTATAGAAGCTGTTTCACCTATAGCAGCTTTATAAGCTGATTGTCTTATGAAGTTTCTACCACCTCTGTACATACCACCTATTCCAGGTAATGAAAAACCAACTATACTACCACCTATTGCTTCTTGAAGAGCTTGTTTAGCATCTATATTATCTATAGCTGTATTACCTAATGTTTGAGAAACAGCTGCTTGACTAGCTAAAGATTGAGTTCCTTCAGTAAAAAATTCTTTTATACCACCTTTACCTTGTTGTATTAATGTTTTACCACCGTCTTTTAACATGTCAGTAAAGTTATTTTTACCGGTTTTAATAGTCATATCTTTTATAGACTTAAAACCAGCTTTTTCAGATAATTTTTTTATACTATTATTTACTTTTTGCAATCCTTTAACACCTCTTATACCTGTTCCTTGTTCCAGCAATGATGATACTGCAGCCCAACCAGCGGCTTCACCTTGACCTTGATATTTATTTTTAGCTAATGCATCTACTATTTCTTCATTAGTAGGAGGTCTACCAAGTTCTTTTGTTAATCCTGTTTCTAATGCTTCCCAATAATTGTTACCATATTCGTTGCCAAATATAAACATAGTTGATGCAACCATAGAGCTACCACCAGTAGCTGGAGCTAACGCGGCACCTCCAACACCTACGCCTAATTGTGGAATAACCCGCATAACAGTTCCTACAAGATCTTTAGTTGTTATGCCATCTTCATCAAAAAAGTCTGGACTATCAATAAGTTCTAAAACTTTATTGTAATCCTCTATGTCTTCTACTTGTATTTTAATATTATCAGCAAATCTGTCTTGCTTATCTCTAAGCATTTTCTTGTATTCGCCAACAGTCATTTTACTTGACTTCAGTTCTCCGCCAAACGCTGATTGTGGACCTGTAATTAACTCTCCTTTTAAATTAAATCTACCACTTCTAGGAGTACCAGAAGCTTGGCTTATTCTAGCGGGTTCTGGTATATTACTTTGATCATAATTAATGTCACCATTATTATAAACAACTATTTCTCTATCATCTCTAAGCCCAGGTATTAAAGTTACTTCATCTATTTGCCTTTGTGCGTCTTTTATACCTAACTGCTGTAGTGATATTTGAGCTGCTTGAAAAGATCTACCTATCTCTTTTGTACCGGCAAATAAATCTTCTAAAAAAGTACCTTCAACAGCTCTTAATATACTACCATCGTAACCGGGTAAATTATCTATTTTCCATTTTTTTAAAATAGGAGAAGCTTGTTCATCTAATTTTTTATTTAAATAAGATACTCTGCTAGTGAAAAGTTCAGACCCTTCTAAATCTTTAATCTTTTTATCTCTATATTTTTCTAACTCTTCTTGCAGCGCTTCTATTTCTTTAGAAGCAGAATTAATCATTTTTTCTCTTTCAGCTTCTAACTCTTTATTAGCTAGTTCTACTTGTGAAGCTTGCGTTAAATCATATTTATCAGCTATTCTTTGCGTTAAACCATCAAAATCGTATTGTTTTAAAATATTACTTTGTCCTTTTTCAAACTCATTTTTAATATTTTCTTCAAGCTTGTTTATTTCAGGTTTTAATACTTTATCATTATTTATAACATCTTGTTGTATAACGGATATATCGTCTATTAACTCTTGTTCGTTTTTAGCTTTTGATAAATCTATTGTTTTAAGCTGCTGAGCTATCTGATCATTTATAGCTTTTTCATCATCTAGTGTTTTAGCTATTTCACTTGGCTTTTGTATGTCTGCTCTTGTTTCAAATGCTTTAGTATCTACAGTAGCTTCGTCACTTATATTTTTTTGTTCTTTCCACTTATCATATTCACCTCTGTCTTTGTCCATTAAAGGTAAATTTTCATAGTATTCAGTATCAACAATACCTTCATTTGTAAATACACTAGGTTCCCAAGATTTTTTCTTAGGTGGATCCTTTTCTTCTTTAGGTTCTTTATTATACTCTTTAATAACTAGAGAAACGTTTTCTTCAGATTCTCCAGCATCAAGCATATTTTTTACTATAAGTTCTAAATTACTCATTAGTATCAGTACTGTATTTAATTATTAAGTCTTTAGCTAGTTGATCGTTGTCTACTTTTACTTCTTCATCTACTTGCATTTTCTTAGGTCCTGATCCATCAGCTTGTCCTATATTTTGATTATCATCACCTATTATCTCTATATTGTTTTGTTTAACATTGTCCATTATAGATTTATTAGCTAAATAATCTAACATTTCATTATATTGATCTTTATACTTTTCATATCCTTCTTCACCTGGTTGTAAAGGACCTAGCCATTGGGTGTCGTTATCCATGTTATTTGCATCTTCCCATATACTTTCTCCTTCTAACTCTATAAGCTTAGTAAATTGACCATTAGGTAAACCTGTATTCCTATTTACAGGACCTTTTAATACATCGGCTAAATTGTTTATTTGTGACTGATTAATAGTAAACGCTTCTACCTCTTGACCGCCTTGCGTGGTAACTTTTTTTGGAGTAATATATATATTATTAAAATTACCTTCAGTATCTTTTGTTCTATTATTAAAAGCGTTCTCTAAAGGCACTTTAATATCAGCTTCATATTTTATATAAGGATTTTCTTTACTATTAGCTATAGCTTTGTTAAACTCTCTTATGTTTAGCTTTTCTTTAGTTTCAGGATCATAAAGCATTATAGTACTACCTTCTTGTAGTATTTTTACATCTCCACCATTAGCTATTTTTCTTATAATATTTAGTTGAGGTACTGGGGCACCTGTTACACTAAGTTTTCTAGCCCCAGGCTCCATAGATTTTTCAATAGCTTTAGCAGTAGCTAATATATTAGGTATAGCTTCACCATACATGTTTACCATATTCTGTATATTAGCTAGGTCTTTTTTACCCAACTCGCTATCAACCATTAACTTATTATTTAACGCAGACTGTATTTCATTATGTTTAGATATTAAATCATGAAAAAAAGCTTCTGAATTAGCATCATAAGCGTCATAACCTGTAGAATACGTACCTACTTTATCGTATAAATCTTGTTGTCTTTTTTGCTCACCTTTTGTAAACTCTTTTAAAGCTTGTTTTTTAGGCAATATAGACTGAGCAATGCTCATACCAGCTTGTATAGCAGTTCCAATGTTTTCTCTTCTTTGTCGCTCATTTTCAGCAAACTGTTGTTCTCCTATAGCTTTAAGGCCTGATGTTACTTGTGATATATTGTCTTTGACTATTGTTGGGTTACGATAACTCATAATTTATAATTATTAATTTTAAACTCCACCTAAAGCGCCTTGAATTTCCGCCTGTGCTATAGCATTTTGATAATCTGACATTGCTTGATATGATTGTTGTAATTGGGCAGAAGTCCTATCTAAATCTTGATTAAGTCTTGTTTCTTCAATTCCAAATCTAAATTTCTCACCTTCAGCTTGCAATTTAGCTAAATTTTGAGCACCTTGAGCCGCCGCTTTTTGATTAGCAGCTTCTTGTTGTTGTAATGAAGCAGATATACTTCTTTTACTTTGCAGCGCAGCTTGTGCTAATGCAGTAGCACCACCAGCTCCAGCTCCACTAGCTCTCATAGCGTCTAAACTATTTGCTAAAGCAATATCTGTTTGCTCAGCTTGAAACTCTGCAGCTTGTGTAGCAACACCAAGATTTGCCATTTCATTGGTCATTCCTGCATATGGATTAATAGCAGGTTCTCTATTATTTTTTAAATCTTCAATTTGTTGCTCTAATATCTCTTGTTGTTTTTTTGCTTGTTGCTCTTCAGGTGAAAGTAGTGCTTGCGCCTGTCCTGTAGCAATTCTAGCTGCTGCACTATTTATGGCATCTTCATCAGCTTTTCCCATATTATATTTTTTTTATTAAATGACTATAATTAGTATCACCTTCTACAAAACCTAGTTTTTGTAAATTAGTATTAAACTTTTTATTATTACCCCAGTGGAATAAATATTTACCACCTTTTTTCTTCCACTCTGTCTCTGCTGTATTTATAAGCAGTTGTAAAGCTTCTTCTCTATCTTCTTCTCTATAATTTTTTTCTGACAATACCCAGCCTAAAGCGCCAACTCCAGAGTTTGTTTCATATATAAATATAGACACAATAGGTTTGTTGTCTTTTTCTACTATATATCCTGTTTCAGGTAAAAACTCTTTGGTTATACCGCTATTAAAGCCCCATTGTTTCCACCATTTTTCTAACAAAGGCCTATCAGCCTCTGTCAATGCTCTTGATTTCATTTAATTTAATTTAATAAGAAGATATTGCATACTCTGTGCCTGCTGTCCATAATTCTTTTGGCCCACCAAGTTGAGTAGTATTATCTGTTTCTATAGTTACTGTAGCAAAATATCCTTTTATACCTGTCATTTGAGCACCAAATCTAACTTCTCCAGCTCTAGCCGCAGATGACGATATTAAGTTAGCTACATATTTATTTTCTTTTCTATTAAAACCAGCTCTTAACAGAGGTGGATTTGTAGCACTAGCAGCAGCGCCAGTATTGCCCGCTCCATCATAAGCACCTTCTTCATAACTTCTTATAAAAGCAGTTGTATCTTGGTTTTGTATATAGCTAGGAGGAGCTGATGGGTTAGGATCCATACCTTCAAAACCTGATTTAAAACTTGTTACTTCCCAACCATTACTACCTTCATAGTTAATTGTTTTAAAGTTTTTAACTATGCTAGGTTGTGCATTAAAAACAAAAGTTATATTAGACGGACTTTGCGTTCCATAAAAGCTACCTCTGTTATTTGCTGTCGTGTTGTCATAATGTTGATATAGTGAAGAGTTTTCTACACTATAAAATTTATTTAAAACACTAAATATTATATTAGGTTTAAAAGTAAAAAAGCTAACCCAACCATTTATGTCTTCATCAAAAGCTAATGTATCAAAAGTAGTTGAAGAGTTAGATGCTTGATTAGAATTAGTTTGTAGAGATAATACATAATTTTTATTATGTATATCCCAACCACCTATGGCTTTACCTCTATTAAGATAATAAAAAGTTATTTCACCGCTAAGTGCACTAGAAAATAATTGTGAATAATAAACCTCTGTGTTATTACCTACTACTCGTATATATTTTATATAACCAGGTTGACCTAATATACGCATACCGGGTGTAATAGCTTGACCAGCTGTTATAGTACTTGTAGTAATTGATACTTTAGTAGTGGCTGTTCCTCCGCCGCTAGCCACAGTACCTTTAAATTCTTGATTAGTATATTCTGGATTTAACAAAACAAGATTATCTCTAAAATAATCCATCATACCATATGCAGATATTTCAGTAAGCCCATCATTTGATAATCTCATTACAGCATTTCTGTTTCTATCAGTAAAATACTTTCTATAATTATATATTGCAAATGATTCTGGATTTTTACTTATTCCATACTCACCTTTATAAGGTACGAACTGCCCTATTACAGCAGCTCCAGCTTGAGTTTGAGTACCGCTTTCTGTAGTATATATAGTATCTTTATCTATTAATGCCCTGTGTATTTTGTTTTCTTGAAATACAATTAAGTTAGTATCTTCAGCGTAAGTTTTTTGTATACTACCATGATCTGGATCTAACGACTTTGTTATAGCTTCACCTATAGAAAATACATTAGTTTGATTTATTCCAGTTCTAGAATTATATACACCTGAATATATTAGTGTAGCTTCTCTAGTTTGTTGCAAAGGATCTTCTTCATCTAGATAAGCTCTAACGCCTCTGTCTGTAGCAGTGTTATTGTAACCACCTCTTATTCTAGCTTCTTCAAAATAGTATTGTAAGTTCTGATTATTAGCAGTTGTAACATTGACACCATAAGCTATTGCAGGCCAAGAAAAAACACGATCTTGCCAATATGTAGCATTGTTTACATCACCTATATTTTTTCTTACTATATACGAATTAAAAAAATCTATTTCTAATGCTGCACCCATATTTTTATTTTAAGAAGACACTGGTTCATCTGGAGTTGATGGTGGTAGTGGAGTAACACTGTTTCCATCCTCTATCTGTTGATTTAATTCTGAAATTAATCCAGAAGTTGAAGTTTCCCAATATATATTTAACAAAGAAGTTCTTGGCTTTACTTCTACCACAGAGAATACTCTATCAGCAGTTTCAGTTCCACCTATAATTTTATCAGGTAAAGTTAATATTATACTATTTGGATTACCGCCTGCTTCAAACATACCTGTTGCTGACACATCATTACCTGAAGCATTATCATTTAAACCTAAATCTACTATTTTACCATAAGCATCTATAGATGCAGTTTCTGTATCTACATATATTTGTCTAGCATCTGTGCCAGTTAAAGATATTCTACCTACTCTAGGATTTAACTCTGCGTCACTAGTGCCAAATTGAGTTTGTTCAGGTCCTACTTCATTTAAATCCGCAGGTATTTTATTTATATTATCAGATATTAAAGTAGTACAAAAAGATCCATTTAAATTAGCTATTGTACCTCCAGATCTCATTTTAGCATTGCTAGGTATTTGAGATATATTACCTAAAAATGCATTATAATAATCTTCAGCTTGGTCTTTTACAACTATTTTGTAAGAATACCAGCCTAATTTGTTTTCGTCTAAATATATAGTTATAGTATAACTTACAGTAGCTGGACTTGAGTTTTCATCAGCTATAGTTATATTATTACCAGATATAGCTACGACACTTGTTATCAATGTTCCTGAAGAAGTTGGCATGTTTATTATACTTCCTACTTCTAATCCTACGGGTATACTAGAAAGTTCAAATTCTGTCGCGCTAGTATTAGTTATTACTGTAGCTGTAGTAGTTTGAGGTTGATATAAACCAGGATAACCATCTGCATAAGACACTGTAGATGGTATTTTATTAGCAAACATTATTTTTAATGAATCACCAAACCAAGTAGCTGGATTAAAGTTTTCAGATTTATATTGATGAAATATAGTAGAAGCATCATAAGCTATACTGTCTAATTCTTGTTGAAAATTAGTCAATGAAGATAAAATTACGTCTGATTGTCTTCCATATCTATCTGCTAATACTACACCTACTTGATAATTTCTATTTTGTTTTACCGTGTGTATTGGATAAGACATCCTACAGTTTGAAGTGTAACCACCTGTCACAGGTGCTAAACCTAAATTAGCTTTTGTTCTTAATTTTTCACTAATAGTAATAGAATAATCTAAATTATTAGGTGGCGTGTGTTTATCTGCAAAGTTACCATAAACAACTCTGTTTCCTACTATAGACTGAGAAAAAGCCCTAACTGGAACTTTGTCAAAAACTCTAGTTGTTTCTCTTTCAGGTAAAGTTCTAACAGGTTTTCTAGATTGATAAGTGTAATTGTAATAACTAGTAGCATTACCCGTTACAGAAGAGTCCGTTACTGGTATTGTTTCTAAAACTTGTATTGCTAAACCATCAGACTCTTTATAAAGTATTTCTATTTCGCTTACTTTTAAATTGTCTGCTAATGTATTTACTACATATGGCATTTGTATTCTTAACAAAACTTGATTTACTTTATTTTCAAAAAAGCTTAATATAGTGCTATTTGCTATATAATCTTCTTGATCTGTTTGATCATTAGTACCTACAGGTGGATCTGTAACTATATATCCATTTTGTTTTGGTATAAAAGCAGGTTGAGTAAATGGAGATATTAACGAATACTCATTGTCGTCAAACTTGAATCTATAAGCAAATCTAATGAATTTATCTGACATAAGTTCTTTATCACCAGGCCATGAACTAACATATTCTGGATTAGGCCAAGCTAGTTTTAAAACGTCATTAGTAGCTACTGTCAATGCTGATCCTAATGTCAAAACCCAGCTAGTTCCACCAGAGCTTCCAGTTAATCCAGTAATTTCTGCATAGTTGTTATTTTTATCATAAACACGCATAGTTGTAAAAGGATCAGCTGTTGTGTCTTTTATAGGTAGAGTATTTACTGTACCTGTAGTATTTGCTCTAGCAAATACACTAGGTTTTAAATATTCACTTTTAACATCTTTAGACTCAGTAGATACAAAAGTCATAGATGTTAAAGCGCCGGCATTTGCAGTTAAAGTAATTCTATAAGGGCTAGTATATTTTACAGTTTCAATATAAGTAGTAGTACCTTCTAAATTCATACCAGCTTTTAAATTAGCCGTATCATTAGCGCTATTATAAATTGGAGATAATGGTGCAGACTGCGTTAAGCCAGTTGCTGTTACAGAGTCCCATAACAATGGAGCATTATAAGGATAATATTTAGCTACAGATATTTGATCTTCTTTAGTGTAATATGTAGCGCTAGCGAGAGCTGTAGTAACATTTATTTTTCTAGGTTGATTTCTACCATCACTAAAAAACAATAAATCTTCTATTAAATTTAAGCCAAATATAGGGTGTGTTTTTGAGAAATTTAAAAAATAACCTTCAACTAATATGTTAAGACCACTAGTTGCTAAATTTACCGTTACTATATAGTGTAAAGAGTCATAAGGAGCTACATTGCTTAATCTACTTTTTGAAGTATCACTATAGTTAGTAACTATAAAAAAAGCTCTATTATTAACACTATCTTCTAAAAAACCTATAACTTCTAAATTAGCAGAGGTATTAGGCAAATTACGTAATAATTTATTACCTAATACATTTTCTAACGCACCGACGTCTTCACCTTCAGATCTGTTTATATTTACATTCTGAGCATTTCTATATTCACCATTAGACAATAATCTATCATCTAAGTCTTTATTCATTTTAGACTTGACGAAGTTATTTTTTATTTCAGCCATATTTAATGTTTAATCCATTTAGATTTACCTCTAAACACTTGTGCTATTTCGCCTATTTTTATATTTTGAAGTCTTATTTTAGCATTTCTAAGCTTAGCAGTTTTTTCTCTTTTGTATCTTTGAACAACGTATTCTGGGACATTAGAACGTCCAGCTAGTATATTATACGATATATAGGCATATAA